>Ga0066187_1000501_pt1 | contig 13060 bp, 11 predicted proteins | sample WorMetexBAHAMAS1_FD_58706 | JGI IMG/M metagenome (GOLD analysis project Ga0066187, IMG submission 58706) | Marine gutless worms symbiont microbial communities from Max Planck institute for Marine Microbiology, Germany - Inanidrilus exumae... | ecosystem: Host-associated > Annelida > Digestive...
CCTTGGCGGTGGTGTAGACCGGCATGCCGCCGGACGCCTCCCACCAGGAGTTGGAGCCGATATTGATGACCGAACCCTTGCCGGCCGCGATCATGCCAGGGGCCACAGCCTGCGTGGCAAAGAACATGTGCCGAAGATTGGTGGCGATGCGTTCATCGTAGTAGTCCGGCGTCACCTCGTCCCAACCGTGCCGGTCGTCGCGCGCGGCGTTGTTGACCAGCACCGCCGTCGGTCCGAGCGCGTTCTCCAGGGCGGCGAAAGCTTCTTTGAGGGCGTCGATGTCCCGCAGATCGCAGGCTTCAAAATGAACCGTCGTCCCCTGCCCCTTCAACTCGCCGGCCAGCGCCTCCCCTCGCCCGGCATCGATATCGATGAAGCCTACTTGGGACCCCTGGTCGGCGAAGGCGCGGACGATCTGCTCCCCGATACCCGACGCGCCACCGGTGACGAAAACGACGGTCCCGTTCAGGCTTGGATATTTGGCAAAAGTCATGGGTTGCTCCGATTGGTTTTTTTGTGCGAGACCGGCCGGCCCTCAGTCGCCGTAACAGCCCGCCAACCTGGCTCGCTGTCGAACCAGCCCCAGGACAAGGTCGATGGCCGGTGTGGCCACACCGGTTGGTTCACCTAGTTCCTGGACCGCCGTCACAAGCGCGTCGATCTCAAGCGGACGGCCAAGCTCCAGATCCTGAAGCATCGACGTCTTGTGCGCGCCGACCTCGCGCGCGCCTTCGATCCGGCGATCCACGTCGACGGGGAAGCTGGCACCCAGTGCTTCTCCAATCGCCTGGGCCTCCAGCATCATGGCCCGGGCCACTTCCCTGGTTCCTTCGTCGGTGGCGATCTGTTCCAGCGTCCCACCGGTGATGGCGGAAATCGGGTTGAATGCCAGATTGCCCCAGAGCTTCACCCAGATGTCGTTGCGGATGTTAGGCCTGACCGGCGCCTTGAGGCCGCCCGCGACCAACAGTTTCGACAAGGCCAGGACGCGCTCGGTCTTTTCTCCGGATGGCTCGCCGATGGGAAACCTGTTCCCCGAAACGTGGCGCACGACGCCGGGTGCCTCGATCTCGGCCGCTGGGTATACGACGCAGCCGACGGCGCGCTCCGGACCGATGCCGTCCCAGATCCTGCCGCCGGGATCGACGCTCTCGACACGGCGTCCCTCGTAAGGGCCCTGCAGGCGATGGAAATACCACCAGGGTATGCCGTTCTGGGCGGCAACCACGGCGGTATCCGGACCTAACAGCGGCTGTAGCGACTCCACGATCGCCGAGACCGAATGGGCCTTGAGCGAGACGATGACATAATCCTGCGGACCCAGAGCCGACGGATCGTCCGTGGCGTTTACCTCGACCGTACTTTTGTCATCGGCGGTGATCAGGGTCAGGCCGCTTTCCCGCATGGCCGCCAAATGAGGACCACGCGCGACGAGACTAACCTCTGCGTCCCCGGCCTGGATTAGCCTGGCCGCCAGATATCCGCCAATGGCGCCGGCGCCGAATACGCAGATTCTCATTCGACCAGCCCCAGCTTCTCGGCAAGCCCGATCCGCTGCAGTTTGCCGGTTGCCCCTTTCGGGATTTCATCCAGGAATACGATCCGGCGCGGCACCTTGAAATCTGCCAATCGCCGAGCCGCGAAGTCGCGGATCTCCCGGTCGCTCGCCTCTTTGCCTTCCCGCCTTACGATGGCGGCGGCGACCTCTTCGCCGAGCTTGTCGTGCGGCAATGCGAAGGTGACCACCTGCTGTACCGCCGGATGATCCATCAGCACTTCGTCGACTTCGCGCGGCGAGATTTTTTCACCCCCACGGTTGATGATCTCCTTGAGACGACCGGTGATCCGGACATACCCCTCCTCGTCCATGGTGCCCTGGTCACCGGTATGGAACCAGCCAAACGCAAACGCCTCGGCGTTCGCCGTTTCGTTGTTCTCGTAACCCGTCGTTACGTTGGGTCCACGGATGACGATCTCGCCGATCTCGCCCGACGTAAGCAGGGTGCCGTCCGGTGCCATAACAGCCATTTCGGGGCCGGCAGCCGGCCCGACACTCCCCGGCTTGCGGGGCCGCGGCGGCAAGGGATTACTCGCCATTTGATGAGCCGCTTCGGTCATGCCGTAGGATTCGATGACCGGGCAGCCGAATGTCTCCTCCAACTCGGCCATGACCTGGGGCGGAAGCGATGACGAGGATGACCGCGCAAAACGCAGATTGAGCCCGTCGACGGTCTCCCGGTTGCGCAAGGCGCGCGCCAGAATAGCCTGATGCATGGTGGGCACCGCGGTGTACCAGGTGGGATCGGCCTCCTCCATCCACTGGAAGACCTTTAGGGCATTGAAGCCGGGTGTGCAAAAGACGCTGGCGCCCGCCGTCAGGGAAGCCAGCACCGCTGCGATAAGCCCGTGTATGTGGAACAGCGGCATGATGTTGACGCAACGATCGCCCGCCGTCAGCGCCAGGCTTTCGCAAATATGCACGGCCGATGCGGCGACATTGCCGTGGCTGAGCGGCACGAGCTTCGGGCGGGACGTGGTACCCGAGGTGTGCAGGATCAGTGCGATGTCGTCGGCTGAGGCGACGCCCGGCCGGGCCGGTTCGCCCATTGTTTCGCCCGTGATGGTGAAGGCTCCGGCGGGCGCGTGGGCATCGGAGGTTAGGCGCAAAACCGGAATGCCGAGTTTACCCGCAACATCGATCGCCGGGCTTTCGGCGTCCGATGGCACCAGCAAGGCCCGCGCGCCGAGATCCGACAAGTAGAACTCGAACTCTTCCGCCCGGTAGGCAGGATTGAGCGGCGCTGTCGTCGCACCGGTCCCCACGGCAACAAACGCCGCGGCCATTTCGGGACCGTTGGGCAACACGATGGCAACCCTGTCATTGCGGCCGATGCCGAAGCCGTTCAGGTCAATGACGGTTCTCTCGGCCAAGTCCCGAAGATCACGATACGTCAACGCCGGACGCCCTGGCGCCATCAGTGCCTGGGCACCTCCCGCCCCGCGTTGGATGATCTCCGAGATCGTTCCCATGTGCGACGTCACCTGCGCCATTCAGGCGACCTGCACTTCCAAATCGCCAATGCCGTCTACGTGGCCCTGCAGCGAGTCGCCGCGCTGTACCGGGCCGACACCGGACGGGGTGCCCGAGAAAATTAAATCGCCCGGCGCCAGCGTAAACAGGCCCGAAAGGTAGGAGATCATCTCCGGCACCTTCCAAATGAGCTGGTTGAGATCGCCTTCCTGGCGGGTTTCGCCGTTGATCTTGAGCCAGATTGCACCATGGTCCGGATGACCAATCTCGTTGGCGGGGATGATCTCGCCGCAGGGCGCGGAGTTGTCGAACGCCTTGCCGACCTCCCACGGGCGCCCGGCCTTCTTGGCCTCGCCCTGGAGATCACGCCTTGTCATATCCAGCCCCACGGCGTAGCCGAAGACATGCTGCAGCGCCTCATCAACCGGAATGTTCGTGCCGCCGCCGGAAAGCGCGACGACCATTTCGATCTCATGATGAACGTCGCTGGACGCCGACGGATACGGAAAGGTCCCGCCACCGGGAATCAGGTTGTCGGGGTTCTTCTGGAAGAAGAACGGCGCCTCTTTGTCGGGGTCATGCCCCATTTCCACCGCATGCGCCGCGTAGTTCCGGCCGACGCAATAGATCCGATGGACAGGAAAGGCCTCGGTCGCGCCGCGCACGGGCAAGGTGACGATCTGGGGCGGGGCGAATAGGTAACTCATCGAGGCGTCTCCACTAGCAAACTGGCGATGTGCGGCCGGACGGTGCGAGGTGGCCGACCGGCCTTAATCATGAATTTCAGAAAACGGCGCCCGGGTCCAGCCTGCTAACGATCGCTTCACCAGACGGGCGCCCGGTATGCGCCATGTTCGAACGCCCATTTGACAGCAACTGCCGGTTGATTGATCCTGATCGATGGGGGGCATGGCGGTTGAGGCAATGGTTCTGCAGCAATCCAGCAGCATTCCCACTTGGCCCAATAGATGAGAGGAAATCCTAACATGACGATCAAGCGGCGATTTTCTCGACGGAGCGTTTTGAAGTCTGGCGCGATGCTGGCCAGCGCAGGCGCATTATCGTCCAGCCCGTTCCGCGCGGCCCTCGGGGCCGGCTATCCCGAAAGGAACATCAAAGTCGTTGTACCCACGCGCGAGGGCGGTGGCGCCGACCGTAACCTCCGGGCTTTCACCTCGGTCTGGAAGAAGTATCTGAACACCAACTTCGAACCGGGATTCTTCCCAGGTGCGTCGGGCCGGGTGGGCTATGAGGTTTATATGGGCAAGTTCGAGCCGGACGCGTACAGCTTGATCTTCGGCAATATGGGCCCCGAGCTGCTTAACTGGGTAGTCAAGCCGCCCACCTTCAACGTGGACGACTATCTCTATTTCGGTCGTGTCGATACCGACCCCGGTTGCGTTTTCGTTGGCGCCCAGAGCCACTTCAAATCCATCGACGACATCGTGGTCGAAGGCAAGAAGCGCAAGCTCAACGTCGGCACCAGTCGGCTCGCGCATCCGGCATCAATCGGCATTCTGGCCGTCGGCGAAGCGACAGGAGCCCAGTTCAACCTGGTTCCGCTGTCCGGCGGAAAGAACACGATCGCCGGTGCGGTTACCGGCGAAATGGACTTCAGCGTGCTCACCTCGGGCACGGTGGCGGCCGCCGGCGATGCCGTACGAACGTTGCTCGTGTTCAATGACAAGAACGTTCTCGGTGAGCGGCTCGACAACGCCCCGACGATGAACGACCACTTCAGCACGAGCCTCCCGCCCATGCTGTCTGCGCGGGCATTCGGTATTCACCGGGCGGCGGTCGACGCCCATCCGGACCGGTTCCAGATGCTGCAGGACTCCTTTAAGCAGGTTTTCTCGGACCCGGACTACAAGGCGGCGGTGTTGAAGCTGAAGGGCAATTGGGAATACATCAACTATGGCGGCGTCGAGGAGTGCGCCCAGTATTCCGAGGATATCCTGGCGATCGGCGAAAAGTTCAAATCCTACCTGACCGGCAAGTAAGGCCGGCCACAACACAAAAAACAAGCCCGGCGGGCGGACCCCGACGCGGTCCGCCTGCTGCGGCAAATCAACGGCAATCCGTTGTTCAAAACGGGAGCCGAAACGGGGACGGGGGAGGCCACAGTGGCGGAAACGCCGGGTACAGGGGCGAAGCGCAAGATCGGGGGTGAACTCATTATCCCGGTTCTGGCGCTCGGCTTTACGCTTTATTACTTCAGCACCATCATCGATTCACCCTGGACGGCTCAGGTTAACGCGGCGCTGGTTGGCTCGTTGTTGCTTGTCGCGATCCTGGCGTTCTTTTTCAGGGTGGGGCGAGAATACCTGCGGGGCCGCGCCGCCTTCGATTTCAGCGAACTCGTCGCCCCGGTCAGCCTGCTGCCTCGACGGCTGGCATTCGTTGGCCTGACGGTCGGCTACGTGGTTCTGATTCAGTGGGGCGGCTTCACGCTCACGACCTTTGTCTTCCTCACCTGTTCGATGCTCGTGCTCAGCGGCGGCAAGCGGAAGACCTGGACCTTGTTCCTTTCCGCAGTCCTGTCGCTACTCGCCTATGTGGTCTTTATCGCCGTGTTCGAGACGCGGTTTCCGCCCGGACCGTTCGAGTGGCTGATGCAGGCCTTGCTCTGAGCGATGGAAACCGGCTTCGCCTTTTTCGGGGACTTGTTCCTCAATACGCTCAGCCTCTGGTGGGTGATCATCCCATCCATCTTTCTCGGCCTGATCGTCGGCGCCATCCCCGGTTTCAGCGCAGCCAACACGATCATCGTGCTGCTTCCCTTCACCCTGGTGATGGAGGTTGAGATCGGCCTCATCTTCATGATTGCGGTTTATTGCGCCTCGCGCATGGGCGCCGGTATTCCCGCCATTCTGGTCAACATTCCCGGCACGGCCGGAGCGGCGGCGACACCGCTCGACGGCTACCCCATGGTCAAGCAAGGCCACGGTCAGCAGGCGCTGGCGATCTCGTTCGTGTCCTCCACGATGGGCGGGCTGCTGACCACAGTGATCGCCCTGTTGGCCATGCCGCTCTTGGGTCGGGTCGGGTTCTACATGCACAGCGTCGAGATGGTCGTGGTGATGCTGTTCGGCATTTCGCTGATCGCCACGATCGCAGCCCGGGACACGCTGAAAGGGCTGATCGCAGGTCTGTTCGGCCTGATGATCGGCTCCATCGGCACCGACCACGTCTACGCTACCCCACGCGGCACCATGGGTTTTCTGGAGCTCTATGACGGCATTCCGTTGATCCCGGCGCTGGTCGGGCTGTTCGCCATTTCCGAGGCCTTCATGGTGATCGAGGGCGAATCAATTCTCAACGAGCACTCCCGCGACCGGATGAAGACATCGTCCTGGTCGCAGACATTTGACGGCGTCCGTATCACCCTGTCGAAGTGGTGGCACGTAACCTGGACCAGCCTGATCGGGCTCGTCATAGGCGTCATCCCGGGCGCCGGTGCCAGCATTGCCGCCTTCGTCGCCTACCAGCAGTCGCGCACCTTCTCCAAGACGCCGGAGCTCTACGGTACCGGCCACCCGGAGGGCCTGATTGCGCCGGAATCGGCAAACAACGGCGTCACGGCGGGAACGCTGATCCCGTTGCTGGTTCTGGGCATCCCCGGCGGCGCGACGGCGGCGATCATGATGGTGGTGATGCAATATCAGGGCGTTCATACCGGTCCCCGGCTGTTCCTGGAAAATCCGGAACTGGGCTACGGCGTCTTCATGGCCATGTTCGTGACCTACGTGCTGATGGCCTTCACCATCCTGCCGCTGTCGCGGTACATGTCCCGCACCACCCTGATATCGACCAGCATGATGTCCCCGATGATTATCGCGTTCACGCTGATCGGGTCGTTCGTGCCACGCGACTATCTTTTCGACATGTACCTGGCGTTTGCGTTCGGTGCGATCGGCTACATCGCCCGCAAGACCGGCTATCACGTCGCGGCGATCCTGATCGGCGTCATTCTCGGTCCGCTGATGGAGCAGTACATGCTGCGGGCCTTGAAGATGTCCGACGGCGACGTGTCGATCCTGTTTTCGTCACCCCTGGGCAACGTGCTCTGGCTGGCGCTGATCGCCAGTCTCATCCTGCCCTACGCCATAGAGCGCCGCCGCAAGCGACGCGCCGACAGCATCTTTGCCGAAGGAGAAGGATAACAATGGCGGAAGCGAACGGATCCCTGGCCAGAAACCTGAAACGGGTCGGACATATCGACATACCCGGCGGCGGCCAGGTCGTCGTCGACGGCAACTATGCCTTCGTGGGCCACATGAAACCGCCGCACGGCACGACGATCCTGGACATCTCGGATCCGAAAACGCCCCGGATCGTCTCTCAGGTCGAGCTGAAGGACGGCTATTCCCACACGCACAAGGTCCGGGTCGCCGGCGACCTCATGTACACCAACGTTGAACAGAACAATCGCCATTTCCTGCGCAAAGGCGATGCGCTGCCGGGCGTGCGCGAACGCCTGTCGGCCGCGCTGGGTCGCGCGCCGAGCGACGCGGAGGTGGCGGCCGACATCGGCGTCGATGCAGGCCGGATCGGGGACCTGGATGCCGCTCGCGAACGCGGATACGGCGACGGCGGCTTCAAGGTCTATGACATTTCCGACAAGTCCCGGCCGCGCCAGCTGGTTCATCAGCACACGTTCGGCTTCGGCGTCCACCGCTTCGACATCGATTCGCGCTACGCCTACATGTCGACCGAGATGGAAGGGTATATCGGCAACATCCTGGTGATCTACGACATGGCCGACCCCGAGCACCCGGAGGAGGTGTCGCGCTGGCACATGCCGGGCCAGCATCTGGCAGCGGGCGAAACGCCGACCTGGAAGGGTTACAAAAACAGGCTGCACCACGCGATGCGGGTCGGAGACGAGCTGTGGGCGGCCGTCTGGCACGCCGGCTTCCGGGTCATCGACGTCGCCGACATCGCCCGGCCGCGCACCGTCGCCTCGCACGACTACCATCCGCCATTTCCCGAGCCGACCCATACGATCATGCCGCTGGAAAGCCGGCTCGACGGCCGCCGGATCGCCATCGCGGTCGACGAAGAGCACGAGCACGTTAAAGGCCGGCTGCACGGTTTCCTCTGGGTGTTCGACGTGACGGACTACGACAATATCCAGGCGCTCGCGGCGTTCGATGTCAGCGAGATGGATTCGCCATGGAGCCGGGCGCCGGGCCGTTTCGGCGCCCACCAGTTCAGGGAAAAGCTGGATTCCACCCTGGTCTACGTGACCTGGTTTTCGGGCGGCCTCAGGGTGATCGACGTCCGGGATCCCTTACTGCCGGCCGAAATCGCGCACTACATCCCCGAGCCCGTCGGCGGCGAGGCAAGCCCTCAGAGCAACGATGTGGACGTGGACGAGAACGGCCTGATCTATCTGATCGATCGCAACCGGGGTTTCGATATCCTCGAGCTCACCGCGTGACACCGCCGCTTCGGCCAAGCGCAGGACCCCGACGATGATCGCCTGCAGGAGACGTCCAAGATGAAAGACAAAGACCTGCTGCCCCCCAGCATCGACCCCAAGAAGGCCGCGATCGGCATCCGGAAGGTGGTCGCCCGCAATGAAGCCTCGACGCGGTCGGTGATGATGGTGCGCAACCATGTTCTGGTGACCGACGAGCCGGGATCGGACACCGGTCCGACACCGCTGGAGATGACCCTGTCGTCGCTGCTGGGCTGCGAGGGTGTCATCATCAACCGGTGCGCCGAGGCGATGGGGTTCAACTACAGCGCCGTCGATTTGGACGGCGAAGGCGAGGTGGACCGGCGCGGATCCCGCGGCGTGGCAGGCGTGCGCCCATATTTCAACTGGGTCAAGCTCCGGATCCGCGTTCACAGCAACGAGACGCAGGAGCGCTTCGAAAAGCTCAAGAAAAACGTCGAATACCGCTGCCCGGTGATGAACCTGTTCCGGTCGGCCGACGTGGACGTGATCGCCGAGTGGGAGTTGGTGCCCGAGTGATCAAAGCCGCGGCACCTTTCTTATCGGTCGCACTCTGCAAGTAACCCCCGAGACTGATACTGTGCGTTAGGTCACAGACTTGGCGTTGACTACCAAAGTAGTCAATATGAAGCGAAACGAACAAAAATGTCCGGGGGGACTGGAGATGTCCGAAGCCAATTCTGACCGCCGCCACGAAACGAAATCCTGCTTCGCGCGATCCCTCGCAGCACTGCTTTGCGTAAGCCTCATCGGCATTGTGCCGGCTGAAGCACAGGTGTCGAAACCGAAGAGTACGACGACGCTCAAACGTGTCACACAACCCACCGCAACCAGGCAACCGATAGCCAAGCCGCTGCCGCCGAAAGAGGTCGGTGCCTGGACCATCACGGAACGGATAAGCGCCCGTTGGGACCCGGCGTCCGGCGACGGGGCCGCCAAGGAAATCGCGATCTCGAGCAACGGCAGATTCGTCGCCTTCGCGAGCGAGGCCGACAATCTGGTCGTGGGCGACAGTCCCGGTAACGCCGACGTCTTTGTTCTGGACCGCAGCACCGGCGTGATCGAATTGATCTCAAAGGGTCATGATGGTTCGCCGGCCGACCGCGCCTCCCGCCGTCCTGACATTTCGGCAGACGGGCGTTATGTGGTCTTTTATAGCACGGCCACCAATCTCGTGCCGGGCGACATCGGCGGCAGCGACACCTTCCTTTACGACCGAAACACCGGCGTCATGCGCTGGGTTAGCTTCGAAGAAGACCCGCTGAATCCCGGCGTTCGGATCGACGCCAACAATCCGAGCGGCTCACCTGCCATTTCGGATGACGGTCACACGATTGTATTTGAACGCACCTTGAATAACTTGCCGGGGAACCCGACGCACATCTTTGTTTATCGCTACAATCCAGGGGACGGCAGCGAGACGATCGAACCGGTCGATCTGGTGCCGGGGACAGCGAATCTTGCCAACCGGTCCGCCTTCCGCCCGGCTATCTCCGGTGACGGCCGATTCGTAGCCTATCAGAGTCGCGCCACCGATCTGTTCGCCCAGGACAGCAATGACCACGACGACATCTTCCTGCACGATTTCGCGACAAGCAGGTTGATCCGCGCTTCGCGCGGCTGGACCGGCAGCGATGACTGCAGCGACCCCGCCGGCGCCAACGCCGATTTTGCTTCCTACGGGGCGGCCTTGTCCGCCGACGGGCGCTACCTCGCCTTCCGAAGCAATGCCAGCAACCTGACGGCTAACGATACCAACGGCAACACTGCCGATATCTTCGTGTTCGACCGGACGACCTGCATCACCGAGCTGGTCAGCCGCGCAAGCCGCAATGCCGACGGCAGCCCAGGCGAACAAGGCGACTCCTGGGCCTTCGATCGACCTGCGATTTCCGCGGATGGACAGTATGTCGCCTTCAACAGTTTTGCGACCAACATGGTCGAAGGCGATTCAAACGGGACTTACGACATCTTCGTCACCGACTGGTTCGCCGGCGAGACCTTGCGTGTCAGTGTCCCCAACACCGCATCTGTTGGCGAGGCCAACGCCGAGTCCAAGACCCCGGCGCTATCCGGTGATGGCCGATTGATCGTGTTTCTAAGTGAGGCGACCAACCTGGTGAGTGGCGACTCCAATGGCCTAACCGACGGTTTTTTGCGCGACCTGGACGCCGGATCCACTGAACGTGTGGGTAATGCCTGCACCATGACAGTGGCAAACGACAGTTCCTATGCCGGTGCACTGTCGGCGGACGGCCGATTGGCGTCATTCAATAGTCGCGCCTCCAACCTCGTTCCCGGTGCCAGCACATTTGGCGCCGTGTTCCTCAGGGATCGCAAGTCAGGGACCGTCGAACTGGTCAGTGTGGCGAATGACGGCACCCCCGCCGACGGTCCTTCCAGTGGCGGGTCGATGTCGGATGACGGCCGGTTTGTTGTGTTCCAAAGCCGCGCGACGAATTTGGCCTCAATAGAATTGCTGAACCAGGCCGGATTCGCACAATATCCCGACATCTATCTTCGAGATCGCCGGACTCAAACGACGATACGCGTCAGTGAAGACCCAAACGGCAATGGCAGTGAATGGTATACCAGGGCACCGGTGATTTCCGCGGATGGAAACGTGATCGCATTTCAAAGCGGCGCCAGCAATCTCGTTCCGACTACGACGCGCGAGTGGAGGGTCATCCTGTATGACCGTACGACAGGGCGACTAGTCCCCGTCAGCGAGACAATAGATGGCGAAGATCCGAATGGACCGTCCTTGGATCCATCGCTGTCCGCCGACGGCCGTTTTGTCGCATTCATGAGCAGAGCAACGAACCTCGACGCGGGCGATCGCGAAAACGACTGGGATGTCTACGTCTACGACCGAAGCTCCGGTACGGTCGAATGGATCAGCCGCGACTTGCCCGGTACGACGGGAACGGAAGCGGCCAACCCGGCAATATCCGCGGACGGCCGGTACGTCGCGTACGGTTCTGTCTCATATATCGACGGCCAGCCATCCGACGTGAATGGTGTGGCGGTCTTTGACCGAACGACGGGGCAGGTATTCCCTGGTCTGATCGGACAACCGCCGCTCTGGCCAGGTGGAAACTACCCCGCCATTTCGCGGGACGGCGATCTGATCGCGGTGCATGCCATCAATGACGACTTTGTGCCCGACACGTTCTACAGTCTTGGCACTCAGGTTTTCCATCGCACGGAAATGACATGGTCCAATATCGCGGAATCTGCGCACGGGACTAACTTCTCCGCGAGCGGGCAACTGGTCGTGTTCATGAGTATGCACGAGGGCCTCGTGGCTGACGGCGTCGAGACCGATTACCGGGACGTCTTTATCGCCGCGCGCGACGCGTCGCTGGATCCATACCTCGGAGCAAAGTGTGGGCGCTAGCGCTCATCACGCGATGCATGCCCGGTCGGACGGCCACGCGCATGGCGCCGATACTGTTCAATGCGCCAGAAGACGCTTTCTGCGCCCTGGTTAGCCGCGCCCTAGTCGGCCGGCGCGGTTTCGACCTGCTTCTTTTCCAGAATGCGGAGCTCGCCCCACGGCGTCTGGCCGAGCCCGAGCTTCTCCAGCTTCAGGCACATCAGGCACCGGTCCGTAAAGACCCAGGGGCATTCCAGGCATCTGTCGGGATACAGGCAGTCTTTCATGGGTCATCCCTCCGCCATGAGTGAGACAGCTGTCCCCGCTCTAGCAGAGTTTCGATAAGATTCGCTTAAGCTTGGTTTTCGGTGCCTTACCGGACGTCGTTCTCGAGCCCTCGAACCCTCACAAGTCCAGGACCCGGATAAGGGACGGTTCAACTTTCGACGTTCGCTCAGTCCGCTGTTTCATAGACACGTCGACCGGCGGAATAGGAAATCAGCATCTCCGCATTTTCGTCCTGCAGGTTCCGGCTTTGATGCGTATAGCCGATGGGAATGAATGCCGTATCCCCAGGGGTCAGGACGTAACTTGCGTCTCCGACGACCTGTTCGATCCGGCCGGATATGAGGTGGACCACCTCGGAGCAGTTGGGATGTCGATGCGCCTCCGATACCGCGCCGGGCTTCAACGTCATGCGGGCAACGCTTTGACCGGCCCCGTCGGCGAGATCGTCATCAACCAGCCATTGCATCGTGGCGCGCGGACTTTCCGTCGTGCGCGCACCGCTCGTCGGACCAAACACCTTGCCCATGACCCGTCCTCCAGCAAACGACAGACGAAACGATACTGGCGCCTGACTCAATCTGACGCGAATACTACAGATCGGGCCGACTTGCAGTGTGGCGTCAAGAGGGCCAAGCCGAGCGAACGCCATACCGGGAATCGGCACAAAGGCGCATCGGCGCCGTGCGGCGACCGATGCTGCCTGTGATTGATTGGCGATCAGCGACAGGAAGAGTCGCCGATGTCGTTCCCGACCACGGCGCCGATCAACGTGCCCACCGCGACGGCGGCGAGCTGGCCGTCGCCGCTGCCAAACTGGGCACCGACCAGGGCGCCCGTGCCGGCGCCGACAACGGTGCCGACCACTTGAGCGTCGCAGGACGAGGACGCGCGATAACGC
>Ga0066187_1000502_pt1 | contig 13047 bp, 12 predicted proteins | sample WorMetexBAHAMAS1_FD_58706 | JGI IMG/M metagenome (GOLD analysis project Ga0066187, IMG submission 58706) | Marine gutless worms symbiont microbial communities from Max Planck institute for Marine Microbiology, Germany - Inanidrilus exumae... | ecosystem: Host-associated > Annelida > Digestive...
CAGGGAATCAGAAAACCGTTAATTTTGATTCAACGTTCCTCAAATGCGCTCTAGGCTCGGCGACGAGAAGGCAAAAAAACTGGCAGAACGGCTCGTGAAAAGCCATCCGGAGGTGGTCCGTTAACGGTCCGCAATGCTCGCGGCAAACTTCAGGATTCGCGTTTCTGCCGCAGGCGTCGCCTATGACCTTGGGATCGGAGAGCCAGTAAGCTCCGCGGACCGGCCTTTATTGAGAAGCGGAACCTTCTTGACGCGTTTCGGGAAGCGCCCGGGGATTTCTCCGGCGTTGCCGCCATACTTGACCCACAGTTCCCTAAAATTCTTATCCTCGATCTCCGGCGGGTCGACTCCGTAGACGACGGCGACCAATCCGCCCTCGAACGACAGAACGCCGGTGCCGACACCTTTTCCCTTGAAACGTCCACGCACTTGCCGTCCGGCATTGCGGATCTTGCCGGAGACCAGCGCGCTGTCCTCGAAACAGCGGAGCTTCACCTCGCTGGTTCGGCCGAAACCGGACCAACTGTAGTAGCCTTGGCAGACGAGATTGCCTTCCAGGTCCCGATAGGCCAGGTATTTGGGGCCGAGCGGCTTAATGCGTCCGTCGTAGGTGGTTAGTCCGGCAAACGTGAACCCCTTGAGCTTCGGCAGTTCCGAGTAGGAAGCGGCACGCACTTTCTCCGTCTGCGCGTCTCGGCCGATCACCAGCATGAGCACCGGTGTCGTGCTGCAGCGTGTGTTCCGGCAATGGCGTGTCGATTCATCGAGCTGGATTTCGGCGACCGAGCGGGAAGCAGCGCCGGTCTCGTGCAACAAGCCGGTGACGTCATCGATCTCGACATGGGAGGACGAACAGGCACTCAATCCGAGGATTACGAAAGGTAAGGTCCAATACCGCATGACAGCTGCCTCTCGTTGTCGCGTTTCTGAGGATCTCCGGTATAGGAACCAATCGCCGTCCTGTCTAGCAAGGCGGGTCTACTGCCCGCTGTTGCCCGTGGACCGGTCGACCGTCCTTGACGATAGAGGTGCAGGGATTGCCGCCGACGGAATAGGCAAGATCGACCGGGGTCTCGATATCGTAGATGGCGAGATCGGCGGCCTTGCCGATTTCGAGGGAGCCGATTTCGGTTTCGAGACCGAGCGCCATTGCGGCGTTGCGGGTGACGCCGGCGAGCGCTTCCTCCGGTGTCAGCTTAAATAGCGTGCAGGCCATGTTGAGCATCAACAAGAGTGAGCCGACGGGCGACGAACCCGGGTTGGCGTCGGAGGCTACGGCCATGGGAATGCCGAGGCGGCGCAAGGTTGCGACGGGCGGCAATCGGGTTTCGCCCAGAAAGTAGAAGGCGCCGGGCAGCAGGACGGCGACGGTGCCGGCCTCGGCCAGGGCCCGGGCACCGGTTTCGTCCAGGTATTCCAGGTGATCGGCGGAAAGCGCGCCGTGCCGTGCCGCCAGGATCGCCCCGCCGCTGTCGCTCAACTGCTCGGCGTGCAGTTTCACCGGCAGATCCAGAGAGTGGGCCTTGTCGAACAGGCGTCCGACCTCGTCCGTCGAAAAAGCGATGTTTTCGCAAAAGGCATCGACGGCATCGGCGAGTCCCTCTTGATGCGCGGCTGGCAACATTTTATCGCAAACGAGGTCGAGATAGCCGTCACGGTCGTCGGTGAATTCAGGCGGCAAGGCATGAGCGCCGAGAAAGGTGGTGCGGACTCGCACCGGGAGCGCCTCGCCCAAACGCCGGGCGGCGCGGAGCATGGTGAGTTCGGATTCCGTTTCCAGTCCATAACCCGACTTGATCTCGACCGTGGTCACGCCTTCGGCGAGGAATGGTAAAAGGCGTTTCCGTGCGCTTTCGAAAAGGTTGTTCTCGTCGGCTGACCGCGTCGCTCGAACGGTGGCCAGGATACCGCCGCCGGATCGCGCAATATCGGCATAGCTCTCACCGGCAAGGCGGCGGGCGAACTCGTCAGACCGGTTGCCGGCGTAGACGAGATGCGTGTGGCAATCGATCAGGCCCGGGAGCAGCCAGCGGCCGTCGAGCGCAACGACCTCGTCGGCCAGGTTCTCGGGGCGGCCCGGCAGGTCGGCCGCCGCGCCGACGAAGGCGATGTGACCGTCCTTAGCGGCCAGCGCGCCGTCGCGGATGGTTCCAAACGGCGCATCGGCGCCGGCGGCCATCGTCGCCAGATGGCCGCCGATCCAAAGCCGGTCCCAGCGCCGTTCGGCCATAGGGACCCTAGCGCATGACGAAGGGGTTGGGCGTTTCCGTCGCCGTCGAGATCCACACCGTCTTGGTCTGCATGAACTCGCGGATCGTTTCCTGGCCATTCTCACGGCCGAGGCCTGAACGCTTGTAGCCGCCGAAGGGCGCGAGGAAACTCACCGCCCGGTAGGTGTTGACCCAAACGGTGCCGGCGCGGATGCGTTTCGGCACCTCGATGGCGCGGCGGATTGAGGTTGTCCAGACACCGGCGGCCAATCCGTAAACAACGTCGTTGGCGACCTCGACGGCTTCTTCCTCGTCCTCGAAGGGGATGATCGAGAGGACCGGCCCGAACACCTCTTCCTGGGCGATGCGCATCTTATTGTTGACGCCGGTGAACACCGTCGGCTCGACGAACCAACCGTCGCCGCACTCGGGGCGTTCCGCCTTGCCGCCGCCCAATACGCATTCGGCGCCATCTTCGCGGGCGACATCCATGTAGCCGAGGATCTTTTCGTATTGCGGCTGGGTGGTTACCGGACCGACCTGGGTGTCGAGTGACATGGGGTTGCCCATCTTCGCTGTTTGCGCAAAAGCGACAAGCTTGTCGACGAACTCGTTGTGGATGGACTTCTGAACGAGAAGCCGCGAGCCGGCGATGCAGGTCTGGCCGGTGGCGGCGAAGATGCCGGAGATGGCGCCTTTGACGGCGTTCTCCATGTCGCAGTCGTCGAAAACGATGTTGGGGGACTTGCCGCCGAGCTCGAGGCTGACCTTCTTGAGGCCGGCCGCGGCCTTCTCGTAGACCCGCGTCCCGCTCATCGGTCCGCCGGTGAAGGCGACCTTGGCGACGTCGTCGTGGCCGACGAGCGGCTCGCCGATCTCCGGGCCGAAGCCGGTGACGACATTGACGACGCCCTTCGGGAAGCCGGCCGCTTCGACCAGCTTGACGAATTCCAGGGCCGAGGCGGACGTGAACTCGGACGGCTTGAGCACCACCGTATTGCCGGCGGCGAGCGCCGGTGCCAGCTTCCAAGACGTCAGCAATAGGGGCGAGTTCCACGGGCAAATGGCGGCGATGACGCCTAAGGGCTCGTAGCTCGTGTAGGTGAAGTGATCGGGCTTGTCGATGGGCAGTACCGAACCCTCGATCTTGTCGGCGAGCCCGCCGAAATAGTAGTACCACTGCGGAATATATTTGAGCTGCATGCCCATTTCGGCGATCAGCTTGCCGTTGTCGCGGGCCTCGATCTCGGCCAGGCGTTCGGCGTTCTCGGCGACCAGGTCGCCCAGGCGCCTCAGCAAGTGACCGCGTGCCGTCGCCGTCATGCCCGCCCACTCGCCGCTGGTGAAGGCTCGCTTGGCGGCAGCCACGGCTCGCTCAACGTCATCGGCCGTGCCCCTCGGTACCAGAGACCAGGGTTCGCCGGTGTAGGGATTGAAGGATTCGAAATGCTCGCCCGACGACGGCCCCACCCATTCGCCGTCGATGTACATCTTCAGTTTTTCAAGCTCAGCCATTGATGTTCCCCCCTAATTGGCAAGGATCGCCCTCAGGCGATTCCATCCGGTCCCAACAAAGCACGCCGAAAACGGTTCTTCAGGTGAACCCCGTCCTTCGGCGGCAATACGAAATCCAGTTTTTCGGCGCGGACCTTGATCACACGGAAAACGGGTCCTGGTTTTTCGAGCAGGGCCGAGCGCTCGCGCTCAAGGTCGTCCTCGGTCTTAATGTAGGCCGCATCGGCAATTCCGCAACCGGCGGCGACGGCGACGAGGTCGGTGGTGAATGCCGTGTGGGTTGCCTGCATGCCCGTTTCGCCGTAACGCTCGTTGTCGAGGATCGCAATCGCCAGATTGGCCGGCTGCTGGACAGCGACGGTGGCGAGCGATCCCATGCCCATGAGCATTTCGCCGTCTCCGGTCAGGACCAGCACGCGCCGTTTCGGTTGTGCCAGGGCGAGGCCCAACCCCATGGCGACGGCGCCGCCCATGGCTCCCCACAGCGGGAAGTTGAGGTCCGTGTCGCCGGCCGCCGTGATGTCCCAGGCGGCCGAGCCGAGGCCGGCGATGACCAGCAGGTCGCCGCGTCCGGCCAGAAGGCGTTTTGCTACGTCACGGCGATTGAGGTCGAATGGTTGAGCCGCCGCCGTCATTCCCCTGATCCTCCGCTGCCCGATCCACTAAATGTTTTGACCGGCATCAAACGCTGGTTGAGCAGCACCGCGACCGCGCCGCCCCCGATAAACGCGCGATGCAACGCGGCACCCGCTTGCGGTCCCACATCCGCCGGGTCCGACACGTCAACGGCGGTGACACCGGCCGTTTCCAAAGCCGTGGCGGCCGTTTCGCCCATGGGGTTCTGCCACGGATTGAACTCGTGCCACTGGCCGCGCATGGTCACGAACATGACCAGCGGGAAGTGGCAGGTCCGGGTCAGGGACAGCATGTTGATGCAGTTGCCGACGCCGCTCGATTGCATGAGCAGCACGCCCCGTTCGCCGCCGAGCCAGGCGCCGGCCAGCAGCGCGATGCCTTCCTCCTCGGTGGTCAGGTACTGCGGTCATCGATTTTTCAGCAATGCAGGCGTCGATCAGCGCCTGGTGCCCGGCGTCGGGCACGTAGGCGACCTGCGATACCTCGTTGGCCCGCAAGGCGTCGAAGAGATGGTGCGGCCATTCGGTCATCGAAGTTGTTCCCCAATCGGCGAGTGATTTTGCCGGGAGGAGAGGGTATAGGGAATCCCATATTCGTCAATTGGGGCGTCGATCGGCGCAAAAATCAGGGAGGCCACGATGCGCAACATGGAAATGCCGGGCCGCAATACGGTCCACGCCGCGAACGGTATGGCCGCCACGTCTCATACGGTCTCGACGCTGGCCGCCGTCAACGTCCTGCAGCTGGGCGGCAACGCCATGGACGCGGCCATCGCCGCCGTCGCCGTGCAATGCGTCGTCGAACCGGAATCGACGGGTATCGGCGGCGATTGTTTCTGCCTTTTTTCCCCCGAGGGTTCCGACGACCTCGTCGCCTTCAACGGTTCAGGAAAGGCGCCGGCGGGCGCCACGCCGGGTTTTTTCGCGGACCAGGGCATCACCGAGATCGAGCGGCATTCGGCCCATGCGGTCACCGTACCGAGCGCCGTCGACGCCTGGGACCGGTTGATCCGCGATCACGGCTCCATGGACCTGGGCGAGTTGTTGCAACCGGCCATCGCGCTCGCCCGCGACGGCTATGCGGTGACGCCCCGCGTCGCCTGGGATTGGGTGAGCGCAGCCGATAGTCTGACCGTTGACGCCGACGCGGCGGCGCGTTTCCTGCCCGGCGGCAGGGCACCCCGGGCCGGCGAGCGGCACCACCAGCCGGAACTCGCCGAGACGCTTTCCGAGATCGCCGAACACGGCCGCGACGCCTTCTATACGGGAGACATCGCCGAGGACATCGTCGCCAAGCTGCAGTCCCTCGGCGGCGTCCATACCATGGAGGATTTTGCCGCCGTCGAAGGCAACTACGTGGAGCCGATCAAGACCGATTTTCGAGGTTACGAGGTCTGGGAATGCCCGCCCAACGGTCAGGGGTTGTTCGCCCTGTTGTTGCTCAACATCATGGCCGGGTTCAAGACGGAGGGCGTCGACCCGCTGTCGGCCGAACGCCTGCACCTGGAGATCGAGGCTGGGCGTCTCGCCTATCAGGACCGCAACGCCTTCCTCGCCGACCCGGCGCAGACCGAGGTGCCGGTGGACTGGCTGCTGTCCCAGGCCCATGCCGACGAGTTGCGGGCTAAAATCGATCCGGAGCGCGCCATGACCGACCTGCCGCCGGTGACCTTCCCCGACCACGAAAGCACGGTTTATATCTCGGTCGTCGATAAGGACCGCAACGCGGTATCCTTCATCAACACGCTGTTCAATACCTTCGGCAGCATGCGCCTGGCACCGCGATCGGGAGTCATGCTGCACAACCGGGGCCAGGGTTTCGTCCTCGACCCGGCGCACCCCAACTGCATCGCGCCCGGCAAACGCCCCCTGCACACCATCATCCCCGGCATGCTGGTCAAGGACGGCCGCGCCGTCATGCCCTTCGGCGTCATGGGCGGACAGTACCAGGCCTTCGGCCACATGCACCTGCTCACCAAATTCATCGACTTCGGCTTCGACATACAACAAGCCATGGACCTGCCGCGCCTGTTCCCGGTGCCGGGTACCCGCGAGGTCGAGGCGGAAAGCGGCATCCCGGCCGAGACCATCGAGCGCCTGGAAGCCATGGGGCATAGCTTCGTTAAACCAGAGAAGCCCATCGGCGGCTCGCAGGCCGTGTGGGTCGACTGGGACAACGGTACGCTGACCGGCGGTTCGGAACCACGCAAGGACGGCTGTGCGCTGGGGTATTGACCCCCCACCCTAACCCTCCCCCACAAGGGGGGAGGGAATGACGCCGAGACCGTCCGGCCCGCTTTTCCCTCCACCACAGGAGAGGAGGGATCGGCGGTCATGAAATCGCCGACTCGACCCCCTCCCCCTTGATAGGGGAGGGCCGGGGTGGGGGTGATCGCCTGGCGGTCCGCGCCGTATCCGGCCGCCCTCACAACCCCAATTCGGCCCTGACCGCCTTGGTCAGCTTGGCCGAAATGATCTCGTGAGCCTGGCTGATGTAGGTGCGGAGGTCCTCATCACCCATGGCGTCCGGCTCCTGGATCTGCACCCATTTTGCCCGCGCCAGATAGGGCGCCGGGATGATGCCCGGTTGCTCGCAGAGGATGGTGTAGCTCAAGTCCGAGCATTTGAAGCTGATCTTTTCTTCCATGCCTTCGCCCCAGATCGAGCAGATGGCAAAGATCTTGCCGTCCACTTTCCACACCGACGAGCCGCCCCACTGGATGACGTTGGTGGTGCCTGTGAGGGAACCGCAGAAGGTGTCGAACTCGTCGCGGGTCATGGGGGGAGGGCCTTTCAAACCAATGACGCAAGAACCAATGTTTATGTTATGTTCTATTTCGATGCAAGGGTATTTTCTGTCAAACAACCAGGCGCATCGTCAGTTTGACCGGCCCTCCACCAATGTCTTCATCTGCCCCTTCAGCCCCACTGCCGCCATGGCGAAGCCGCCGTCGGAGCCGTCGACGAAGTGCACGTGTTCGCCCTTGGTCAGCGAGAAGACGAGGCAGGTCATCAGCGCGTGTTCGGAGCGGTGCGTGCCGAAGGCGATCTTGCCTTCGCCGTGGAGGCCCAAGAAGAAGGCCTCAATGGCGTCGGCCTTGTCGGTCGGGCAGTCGAGGATCATGCGCAGCATGTCGTCGAAGCGCCGGAAGTCGGAATTGGTGCGCAGCTCGTTCCGGTAGATGGGCGCGTTGTAGCCGCCGGCCGACAGATCGAATGTCTCGAGCAGGAACTGGATGAAGCTCTGGGTGTAGAGCCACAGCCACTTGCGCAAGCGCCCGCGGGTACCGGCCAGGAACTTGCTCTCGTTGGCAATGCCCCGGGACGGCCACTTGAAGACCATGTTATCGGCACTCACCGGCCGGCCGTCCTCGCCCTTGAGGATGTCGGCGACGCCGTCGATGACGGCGCCGTAGGTGGTGGCCTTTTCAGCGTCCGAGCCGGTGGCGAAAATGAGCATGCTCATCATGGTGCCGCGGCAGGACTTCAGGGGCTCCCAGCGACACGACAAGCCGGTCAGGTCCGGTCCCTCGTCACCTTCCGGGAAGGCGATCTCGTAGCCGTCGTCCCCCGTATCGGCCTTGATCAGACCGTCGACCAACTGCACGCCGCCGCCGGCGAACATGGCCATGGCGTTGCCCGGACTGAGTTCGAATTTGGCGATCAGCACATCGGCGCCGGCGGCGCGGATATCGCGGGCCGGGACCAGGCCGGCGCGGAGATCCATCTCGAACTGATCGCGGGCCAAGTGCCGGGCCGCCCCGAGGACGCGGATGACCGTTTCCGCCGCTGAGGCGGGGACGGCCAGGGTCGCGCCGTCGCCGCCGAAAACGTAGGGGATGGCATAGTCGGGGAGCGCGTTGAGGACGGCCGTGATGCAGGCCGCGCCCATCAGGTTGACCTCCTTGTAGCGGCCTTGCCGGATGGCCTTCGTCGAGCCCTTGATGTCGGCGATGACGACGGACCAGTCGTCGGGGAGAGATGCATACAGGCTCAGGTCCGTGACGTCGGGGAACTCCGAAAACCCCGGCAAATCGGCACAGAAGGCATCGGCCTGTTCGGACATCGGGTGCGCCCCCATAAGCGCCTCACGGACCCGGCAATCCTGCCGGTCGGTCACGGGCAATGGTATCGGCGGTTCTTCCACCCCCGAAATCAATTCGGCTTGATCGTCTAGGCGGCCTCGGCCGGGGTCCGGACCCGCTCCAGTTCCGCGCCCAGGAACCGCGCCAGCCGTTGGGGTGCCGTTTCCCCGATGCCGGCGGTGCGTTCGGCCGCGGCGTTGTAGTTGGTGTTGGTGTTGATGTCGTAGACGTGAGGTTTGCCGTCCCGGTCGCGGACGAATTCGACGCCGGCGACTTCAGCGCCGTGTTCGGCCAACACGCGTCCGATACGCTCGATCAGCGGGTCTGAGAAGTCCTTCAGAACCTCGAACTTCTGGCGTTCCGCGTCGCTCTCTCCTTCCGCCGTTGTTGGGCAGAATTGATCGCCGACGGCACAGACGTCGGCCGGACAAAGTTCAAAGCCGTCGGAAGCGTCGACCTTGACGGCGTAGTGGAAATCGCCACCGATGAACTCGGCCCTGACAATGAAGGGTTCGGCTCCCTGGATGTATTCCTGGATCAGCCAAGTGCCGTCCACGGGCTCGTCGTATTCGGCACCATTGAGATAACCCGCGAGGTTTTCCAGGTCGTGGAACAGCTGCACGCCCAGGCCCTTGCCGCCGCGGTTGGGCTTGAGGATGAACGGCGTCTCGCCGAAGGCTTCCGCCGCCGCCAGGACCGGAGCCTTGCCGCTGGCGGCGCGGGTCCGCGGTACGGCGATTCCGGCCCTTTTTAGAGCCGCATATTGGGCGATCTTGCTGACCTCGAGAGCCAGGGTGGCGCTGCCGTTGACGACCCGACGGCCGTGCATCTCCAGCCATCGAAGCGTGTGACCGGCAAGCGCCGGCGCGTGTTCGTGGCCGCGCGTATGGGCGGAAGCGCTCATGCGTGAGTAGAAGACGCCGGTTGGCGGGACCTCATCGAAGGCCAGTTCGCCACGGGCCAGGTGCCATTCCTCGAAGGGGACGTCTTCGGCGGCGAAGGCGTCGCGAAACGGCGGCAGCCATTCATCATTTTCGTGGAGAACGTAGACCCTCATAACAACACCTAATATAAGTTATATTATATTATACTACTGAACAAAATGTAAAATAGTACGTAAAGCCGCCTGCGGCAAGGGAGAGGCGGTAAAAATCGCGTGAGAGGTATCGGCCGGCCGGGCGACGGGGGCCGGGCCCATCACCGGACGGTCAACGAAGGTTCACTTTACTGCCATGCCGTTTTTCTAACCTGTAGGTGGAATATCCCGCGAATCAAAGACCTGCCAACCAAAGGGAAGACGACAGGAAATGCCCTCCAGTACATCCCGCTCCCAAAGCACCGGCGAAAGCCCCGTCAATGACAATGCGCCGACACAAGGGGAAACGCCCTCCTTATCGCAGGCGATCGACGAGATCGTCGAAGCGAGTGGCGAATTGCTCGCCTCAAGCCAGCGTCTCGAACAACGGGCGCGGCAACTCGAGAGCAAGGTTGACGGAATTCACTGCTTGCTCGAACGTTATCAGAAGCAATTGAGAGCGATCGAGTTTCCCAGGAGCCCTAGAAATATCCGCCGGGCGACGGACTCGACCGATACCTGGCGTATGTAGCCTGCGCCAAGCGAAACTGGTTCCGTTTACATCTACGTTAAGATCGAGGCACCTGGATCGGGTGTCAGGCGGCCGCCGACCTCGACGAGGGATCATCGACGACCCGGTCGGTCGGGAACAGGATGGTTACGGTCGTACCGAGGTTCTTTTCACTCTCGATTTCGACGGTGCCGCCATGGCAGGCCATGAGTTCGATGACCAACGGTAATCCGAGGCCGGCACCATCGTGGCGGCGCATCAAGACGTCGTCGTTCTGTCCGAACCGCTCGCGCGCGATATCGATCTCGTGGGGCGTCATGCCAATACCAGTGTCCGAAACGGCGAGCCCAGCCCGGCCGTCGCTCATGAACCGGGTGCCGACCCGGACGGTACCACCCGGAGGCGTGAACTTGACCGCGTTGGCCAACAGATTGACCAGGATCTGATGAACCCGTCGTTCATCTGCGCGCAACGCGCCGGTCGTCTTCATGTCGTCGACTTTCAACGAAACACCCTTTTGTTCGACGTTCGGTCCAAGGAACGAAACGGATGCGGAGATCAGGTCTTCCATCGAGCAGGCGACGTCGTTGAGTTCGATGGCACCGGTCTCGGCGGCGCTGATGTCCAATATGTCGTTGACGAGACCGATCAAATGAACGCCGGAACTGCGGATGTCCTCGACGCAGCCGGCCTGGCGGTCGGACGCCAAGGGCCCGTAAATGCCCGCCTTCAAGCATTCCGAAAAACCGATGATGGCGTTCAGCGGCGTTCTCAGCTCGTGGCTCATGTTGAGAAGGAAATCGGTTTTCGACTTGTTGGCCTGTTCGGCCCGCTCCTTCTCGCGGTTGAGCTCGTCGCGCTTGGCCCGCGCCACATCGAAGGCGATGCGGACTCGTCGTTCCATGGGGCGGAATATGAAAAGCGCCTCGATAATGAGAACGAAGAATACGGCGGCCAGAACGAGGATTTCCTGTTGCCGCAGTTTCCGGATTTGCTCGCGGCTGAACGCTTCATATTCGCTGACCGCCGCGTTGAGCAACGGTTCGAGCACGAATGGTCCATAGGTGACGACATAGACGTAGGCCGCCGAGTCCAGGGTCAACGCGCCGTACTCGCTTTCGTAGACGGTCCGCGCGTTCTCCAGGAACTTCCCGTAAGCCGCGTCGAGCCCCATGTCGGGATTATGATAGATGGTATGGAGAAGCGGCGTCATGATGCGAGGGATTTCTTGAGCCGGATCACCCTTGAGGAGGACCTCGCGCTGCCGGGTCATGACGCCGATCGCCCGGCCAACCTGTTGGCGGGCCGTCAGGAAGTCCTCTTCGGCCGTGCTTGTGCCCATCTGGCTGACGAAAAAAGCAATACGGTTGGCGACGCCGACCTGGTTGCCGGCGATGTTGATAACGCGGCCATTGTTTTCCTGGTGTTCGATGGTGTTTTGCACGACCAGGTGTAAGGCGGCGACGACCACGGCGAGGGCGCCGAGGCCGGCTATGTATCGGGCGCGAATACTCTTTACCGGACTCATGCGTTTCACCAGGGCAAGCTACGGCGATTGGAGAAGATAAAGCGGCCGGCCGGGTCTTTGTGTGAAACAACGGTGAAATGTGTGCCGCTTGCGCGAAAGGCGGGGTGAATTGATCAACCTTTTAGCGTCTCCAGATACCGGGCGTGAAAAGGGAAATAGCCATTTTCCATGATGCCGAGATGGGGGCGGGTGATTTCGTGGAAGTCGGGAAGACGGAAGAACGGTACGGAGGGGAGCGCGTGATGCTCCGCGTGGTAGGGCATGTTCCAGGTCAGCCAGCGGACCACCGGTGTGGTGATTGTCGTACGGCTGTTGGCCAGCATGTTCTTCTCGAAGGGACAGCCACCGTGTTCGGCCATCAGGAAGAGCCTGAGAAACGGTTGACCCAGCAAGACCGGCAGGAGCCAAACGAAGAGGAGTTCCGCTGATCCGGCGTTCACCGACATTCCCGCTGCCAAACCGTATGCAGCAATCGTTATGCAGGCTTCCCATCGAACCCGGCCCCTTTCGGCTTCGTTTACGAACGGATCAGTTTGGCGACCGGTCGCGTTGCGGAGCAAAGTCTTCAATTGGTTCCACCACACGGGTAATCCGGATACATGGGCCATGTACGCACTGAGCGTTCTGGGCTTCGACACCAAGAGTTCGGGGTCGCGCTCGGGGTCCTGGGTGAAACGGTGGTGGGCGAAATGGAAGCAGCGGAACCAGTCGGCCGGCAGGACGACCAAGAACCCGCACAACCGGGCCACGGCATCGTTCAACCATCGTTGCTTGAACGCCGTGCGGTGAACCGTTTCATGCAGCACCGTGAAAAGAAAGATGATGGCGATGCCCTGAACGATCATCAGCAGCGGCCACAACGGCACACGCGCGAAGATCAGGCATCCGGTACCTGCGATGATGCCCCCGTGCAGGATTAGACGGATGGTTCCGGGAAGATTCGCCGGCCGGGTCAAATCGGCGCGTTGTTGAGGCGTCAGGCTTGCGACAAGGTCTTTATGGTCCATGCGCATTGGGCCCCGTCTTCGGTCTGCGTTTGCCGTCGATTATTGATGCAAAAACGGCCCCACGAAACCCCGACTGTGCATGCCTTCCCGGATGACCTGATATATCCTGGCGCAAAACCGATCCTCGGTGAAAGGCCATGCCCAAAAGGAAGATCTACAACCGTATCGCCCGGCTCTACGACATTCTCGACCTGCCGTTCGAGCACGGCCGTTACAAACCGCTGCGCCGGGCGCTGTTCGATGACGTTGGCGGTGATCTCCTGGATGCTGGCGTCGGAACCGGGCGCAACTTCCCCTATTACCCGGAAGGTTCCAATGTCGTCGGCATCGACCTTAGCACCGCCATGCTGGAACGTGCCCGCAGGCGGCGGGACAGGCTCGGGACGCAAGTCGATCTCCGCGAAATGAACGTGCTGGAGATGGATTGTCAACGGCAACTTAAATTTCCCCATAATCGGCAACTTAAAATTCCCCGGTTTTG
>Ga0066187_1000503_pt1 | contig 13041 bp, 11 predicted proteins | sample WorMetexBAHAMAS1_FD_58706 | JGI IMG/M metagenome (GOLD analysis project Ga0066187, IMG submission 58706) | Marine gutless worms symbiont microbial communities from Max Planck institute for Marine Microbiology, Germany - Inanidrilus exumae... | ecosystem: Host-associated > Annelida > Digestive...
TCGTTGCGCGCCTGGGTGAACAGCGTCGGCTGCACGGCATAGCCCGGCCCGTCGACGGGCGCGCCGCCGACCGCAACGGTGGCGCCGTCCTGCCGCGCGATCTCGAAATAGGAACAGACCTTGTCGAAATGACGCTGGTGAATCAGCGGCCCCACCTCGGTCGCCGGGTCCAGCGGATGGCCGACCGCGATGCGGCCGACCCGCTCGGACAGGCGTGCGACGAACTGATCATGCACGGAACGCTGGACCAGCAGCCGGCTGGACGAGGTGCAGCGTTCGCCGTTCAGGCTGTAGATCATGAAAACGACCGCATCCAGCGCCCGGTCCAAATCGGCATCGTCGAACACCACGACCGGGTTCTTGCCGCCCAGTTCGAAATGCACCCGCTTCAGGGTGGGCGCCCCCTGGGCCATGATCATGGAACCCGTGCGGGATTCGCCCACGAAGGCGATCGCCTTGATCGCGGGGTGTTCGGTCAGCGCCTTGCCCGATTCCTCGCCCAGTCCGTGCACCGTGTTCCAGACGCCCGCCGGCAGGCCTGCCTCTTCGGCGATTTCCACCAGGATCTTGGCGGTGATCGGCGACCATTCCGCCGGCTTGTGCACCACCGTGCAGCCGGCCGCCAGCGCCGGCGCGATCTTCCAGGTCGACAGCATGAAGGGCGTGTTCCACGGCGTGATCACGCCGACCGGCCCGATCGGGGTGCGGGTGGAGAAGTTGAACTGACCCGTCGCCCGCATCGAGGCGCCGTCGCGGGCCTCGGGCGCCCGGTCGGCGAAGAACCGGAAGTTCTCCGCACCCCTTATCGCCGCCTTCGCCATGAAGCGGATCGGCTGGCCGGTGTCCCAGCTTTCCAGGATGGCGATCTCCTCGGCGCGCGCCTCGATGCCGTCGGCGATCCGGTGCAACAGCGCCTTGCGCTCCTCGCCGGGCATGTCGCGCCAGGCCGGGAAGGCATCCGCGGCGGTGGTTGCCGCGCGGTCGATGTCCTCGGCGCCGCCGCGCGCCAGCGTGGTGATCGGGCTGCCGTCGACCGGGGTCACGGTTTCCAGGGTCTCGCCGGAGGCTGCGGGCACGCTTTCGCCGGCGATGTGGTTGTGGACGCCGCCCTCGGCGAACCGGGCCAGCAGCGTGTCCAGCCTGGCCAGGTTGGCCTGCAGCTTCGGGGACTCGGGCTTCTGCACCGTCATCGCGCTTTTCCCTTCGTCTCTGCCCCGGCGGCAAGGCGGCCGTGGATTGTGTTCTTCTTCCAGTTGAGGTCTGGGTGCACCTCCCGGATCTCAAAGGACAGCGCAAAGGGCCGCGCCGCGATCACATCGTCCAGGTGCTCCGCCAGGGCCGCGAACACGGCTTCGCCCGCCTTGCGCCGGGTTTCCAGGTCGCGGCCGGTCCCCACCCGCAGCACCATGTCCAGGAAGGCATTGTCCGGGTTCTTATCGGCGATCGCATAATCGGCGCAGCGGACGGTCCGCACGCGGATGCCGCCCAAGGGAAAGATGCCCGTCTCGATCGCCGCCGTGCGCACGGTTTCGCACAGGGCGGCCATGTCGACGACATCGTCCAGGTTGGCCGAATACTCGATCGTGAAGTGCGGCATCTGCCCTGTGCCTCCCGACGAACCGCGTTGACCGCGAATAAATTAACATGTTAAATATATCGGTGCCGGCTGTCAAGCAGGCGGCCAGTTTCGGAGGAGATGTCATGCGCCTGATCTCGTTTCGCCACCAGGGTGCCGCCCGCATCGGCGCGGTCGTCGGCGACGGTGTCGTCGACCTGACGGCGCGCATGGGCGTGGCGTCGGCCCGCGCCCTGATTACTGACGGTCGCCTGGACGAGGCGCGCCGGGTGGCCGACGGCAACGCGCCCGATGTCGCGCTGGCCGAGGCGGCGCTGGACCTTCCCGTCACCGATCCGGCCAAGATCTTCTGCGTCGGCGTCAACTACATGAACCGGAACGAGGAGTACAAGGACGGCTCCGGGCCGCCGCCCTATCCCAGCCTTTTCGTGCGCACGCCGCTGTCTTTCGTGCCCCATGGCCAGCCGTTGGTGATCCCGCGGGAGTCCGAGCAGCTGGACTACGAGGGCGAGATCGTGCTGGTGATCGGCCGGCCCGGCCGGCGGATCGCGCGCGACGATGCGCTTTCACACGTGGCGGGGCTGACCATCATGAACGAAGGCTCGGTGCGCGACTGGCTGCGCCACGGCAAGTTCAACGTCACCCAGGGCAAGAACTTCGACAGCACCGGCGGGCTGGGACCCTGGATCGAGACCGATCTGTCCAAGCTCAACGTCACCGACCTGCGCATCGAAACGCGGGTGAACGGCGAACCGCGCCAGGCGGACAGCACCGCCTCGATGGCCTTCCCGTTCGACCGGATCATCGAATACGTCTCTACCTTCTGCACCCTGTTGCCCGGCGACCTGATCGCCACGGGCACGCCCACCGGGGCCGGTGCCCGCTTCGATCCGCCGCGCTGGCTGAAGCCCGGCGACGTGGTGGAGGTGGAGGTCGAAGGCGTGGGCCTGCTGCGCAACGGCATCGTCGCGGAGCCGGCGTGAGCAGGGGCAAATCCCGGCCGCTCAGGGAGATGGACCGGTCGTTGACCGTGGCGCTCTTGCGCGCGCGCGAGGCGACCATGACCCGATTCCGCCCCCTGATCGGCGCCTAGGGCCCGACCGGGCGCGCCGTGGCCGGTGGGAACGTAGTGCAGTAGCAGTCGGACCTTACCGCGAATCAACCCAAGTCCAAGGCGGAGCGCGTTCGGTATTGTCTACATAGTATTTTGGCTTGGTCCTGAAGCTGTTCCAGTTGTCCCGAATGTAACGAAGCTCCCTGCTTGTAATTGTTTTCCCGTCCTTGCCTTTCCCTGAGAGTGCGGCACTGATGTTTTCGCGCGTTAGATTCGTGAGATCGAAATGAACCTGTCTGCCGGTCCTCGCCGCGTCGATTAGAGCCTTCTTTGACGTTCGCCACCAGCTTTGACCGAGCTCGCGGTTCAAATGTTTGTATCTCGGATCCTCGTCTAGGAGGACGCCACCGCGCCGATTTCGCCACGCGCGGAGTCTTCCCTTTGCACTTGGCCCGTAGAGCAAGTCGTTCTTTCCGAATTTCGTGCTTCTGTTGGCCGGGGCAAGCGACTGTAGTCTTTTGTTTAGATCGTTGAGGGCCTTGCTGTTGGCGGGCTGGGATGCCAGAGCGGAACGTGGTTTCTTCCCTACCGCACCCTTTTGGGAAGCCGGCCTGGATTTGGCGCCTGCCTGGGCGGGTGTCTTAACGACGAGTACGTTCTTTCCGGTCGCCTGGATGGTCGACTTACGACCTGCATTGTTGTCCGGCACGCGACCGCGGGGCGGATCGGCGAGCCTGGTTGGTGGGCCCCTGGGTGGGTTGACCGAATTCCGTGTTGGCGGTCGCGGGGCAATGGATTGGCTCCGCGCGGGGACCGCATTCCTGGTCGACGCGCTACGCGTGCCGCGCGGGGCAAGTAGGAACTGCTGTTGCTGAAGGGTTCTCTGCTGCTCCTTTGTCGCTGCCTTCCGTTCCTTCAGATTCCGCTCGGTCTTGGCCTTCCGCTCCGCTTCGGATCTTCGAAGTTTATTCAACCGGTCCTTCAGGATGCTTGATCTTTCTGCCTTCGCCTTCGTGGGTCCGGCCTGCTTTTTCGGCATCGTCGCGTCTTTTGATGCATTGCCTGTCTTTATGCTCTTTTTCGTGGGCGTGCCTTTTGCACCCGATTTCTGCAGCGAACCGCCCTTTGGTTTGGCGAACTTCGACTTCAGATTTGAGAGCGTTGAATTCGTCCCACCGTTCTTGCCCTGAACTCGCTGCTTGGCGCCCGATGCGCGCGATGCAGGCGATATTTTTTTTTGGGGGCGATACCTTTTTTTTGCCCAGTAACCTGGATTTCAGCGATGAGATGGAGTCCGTCTTCGGTCGTGAACCTGATGACCCACCGGATTGCTTCGTCTTGGCCTGTTTCTTGGTTACCGGTGTCCGCACAGCCGAGGGCCGAGTCTTCGGAACCGGCCGACTGGTTACGCCCAGGCGGCCTTTCGTGCTGCTCGTGCCGAGCGTGCTCTTCACCCCCGCCTTCTTTTCCGCGCGGGGAGCCTTGGTCCCCACACCGCGGGGGCTTCTGGTTGCGGGCATCCTGACGGTATTGCCGCCGGCCTTCGGTCGTTTGACCTGTGTCGATTTGGGCGCGCGGGGAACGGCGGGGGCCCGCCGATAGCTCGGCGCTGGTCGCCGGTACGTCGGCCTGGGGCGGTAGTTCGGTCTTGGCGCTCGATAGGTAGGCCTGATTGACCGATAGCCGCCTTTCGATTGTACCCGCTCGACGAGAGCATTTGCAAAAGCGGGCTCTTCGCCCTTGGTATTCCAGGTTGGAGGGATCGCGGCCGCTGGGGTGATGTCCGCGCTCGCCCCCAGTAGAACGAGCAAAACCAGAATGGATCTGAGCCCCATAAGTTTCATTTCTCGCCCCGATGGCCGAATTGTCACTTTGCCCAAGACCGCCTTATGGCTCGATGATCAGCCTTCGCCTAATGCCTTGGAGGCACGTAAACCCACTCACCTCGTTTGTCCCTGTAGAACCGTCCTTTTTGTCGATAACTCTCATCTCCGACTAACCCGTTGACGAATGGATGACTAAAGGCTGGATTGGAAGCCGCATTTGTGCTGGCCCAAAACTCGCAATTGAAGTGGCCTTCATATTGCCAGTGTCGCCCACAAGTGATTGTCTCGATTTCTTCAACGCGCATATGTCTCACTGACTCGCCCATCAGACGGAACAACGGAGCCAGAGGATTGTCCGGTGCGTCTTCGCCCGGTAGCCCCCTACTAGAAAAGAACCTGTTTATCGCAGCCTGTATTTCGTTATCCGTTGGTGGCTGTGAGAGCTTCTCCGCTCGCTTGCGTGCGCGTTCCTCCTGCTCCAGTCTCGCGAATTCCGCCACAACTGCCTTAGCGGGTTCGAACCCTGCGTTGGCCGACTGGCGGTACAGGGACAGTCGATCCTTGTCGTTGTCGAGCGTGTCCGCGTAGTACGCGACCCCGGCGGCGTGGCCCGCATCGGCAGCCTTGCGGAACTCCGCGCTCGCCTCCTCTTCCCGTCCCGCGGCAAGGTGCGTGCGACCCAACTGAAATCGGTAACGGCCCTCGTCATCCGCATCATTCGACGATTCCGCGGCCAGGCCGCAAAACTGCAGTGCCGCTTGCTGTTCAATGTCTTCGTCCGCAACGCCGGGGATTTCCTGCGGCTTCGCGGGATCCTTGGGATGCGCGGCGTAGAGATCACAAAGGCGGCCGCTGGCTGCTGCGAGCCTGGTTTCGGCAGGTCCGAATCCGTTCTCCGCAGCTTCCGTCATCAAGGATATTCCAAGGGCAACGTCAGGCTCCAGGCCTGACGTTCCATCCAGCAGGAGCTCTCCAAGATATGCTCTCGCCGGTTGATGATCCTGTTCGGCGGCAATCACGAACTGTGCGGCAGCGTCACCGAACCTGTTTTCTACGTAGAATGCCCGACCCAATTGGAAGCTGAACCTGGGGGTGTCGGGATAGAGCTCGACCGCGGATCGGCATGCATCCAGCGCGGCTTTCGCGTCCATTTCCTCATCGGAAACCCCGCTGCCGGTCTTCGTCGGATCTGCGGCGTGTGCTGCTAGGACGTCACAGCGGCGAGCGACTGCGACCCTGTCGACCGACATTTTCCCAACGTATTGTTTCCAGTCTACGAGTTTCAGCTTGGTCTCCGTATCCGGATCCGATACCGAAATGCCGACCAACGCCTCTTGATCCGGCAGCACCTCCTTCATTTCGAAGGTAATGGTCTCCAGCATCTGGTCGGATCGAACCAGCTTCAGCTGGTAGCCGCCCCCAACCAAGCCAAGGAATTGTGGCTTTTTGAACACGCGGGCTTCGTGCCCGCCTGCGTCTAATCCGCAGACGAGTTGCTGCAGCGTTATGATCGAGTCGGACCCTTGAACCGGCAACACGCCGTCTTCCTCCGAAATGCCTGCGCGCTCTTGCGCGTTCAGACAGATCGCGCCTTGCATTTCGTCCGCGCGCGACACGGCCGCGGCGGCGTAGAGGCGAAACGTGTTCACACTTGCCGCCAATTCCTCGAATTCCATTGCAGAGGCGCGAAGCTCTGCCGTGTTCTCCCGCGATGCCCCAAGCTCATGCAATTGACGGCGGTATTCGGCGACTCTGCTTTCGACGGTACTTGAGGCCTTGACTGTTCCCGCGGTCCTAATCGCCGCGGCATCGTCTTCGTATCCTTCCTCTTCGAAGCGTTCGGCCAGGTCCTGCGCAAGTTCGACGACCGTAGCGATTTCGACCCAGTTGCCCGACCATTGGGAGATCTGGTCAAGTGCATTCGCCTTGATCGCTGCGATAAGGCTCTGTCTTCGCGAGGCGACTTCATCGCTATAGGACTGCAGGATGAGAGAGTCGCTCGGCTCCAGCCCGGCTTGTTGCGCGCCGCTGGCCAGCTTTCCGATTTCGTCGACGGACGTCCCTGTCACGTTGAGCTTGCCAAAACCGTCCCATGAATCCGGAATCGCTGCCAGTTCCTCCTTGAACGTTGGAATCTGATCCTGCAGCAGGACAAAAGCCCTCAGCAACGCGCGCTTCGTGAAGTCATTGGATCGTGGGCCCAAACCCGCCCTATCAAAGGCCGACTTATGCCGCTTTGCGACCGCCAGTGCGCCGCCAACATTGCGCCATTCCGCTTGGAACTCGTCTATTTCCGCGTGCGCTTTTGCAACAAGCGCATCTGTGATTTCGTCATATCGCTGTTGGGACGCTTGCTCGTATTCGACGAGGTATTCAGGCGTCAGCTCTTCGACAAATGGCCTGCGCGTGGCAAAGGCGGTCTTTGCAGATGTCAGGCCGTCGAAGCTTTCTGCGATGCTGCTGAGGTCTTCCCGGTATATGGGCAAGTCATTGGCAACAATGGCAGCGCCCCGTTTCGCGGCCACCTCGTCAAAGGTCCGGGTTTCAGCAAGCAACTCTTCATTGCCAATCGCATTGCGAAGTCGCAGCCTCTTGTTGAGAATCGCCTTCAGGCCCTGGATGCCATCGGTCGACTTTATCGTTTCCAACTCGGCAAGCGCCCGACGCGCAAGAAGGATCTGCTTTGCCGTCGCGGCTGCCTCTCGCATCTTCCAGCCGCTGTTCTTGTCCGTGACGCCACGGAAGAGTTCTTTCCTTGAAGCCGCGTCCACGCCTACGATGGTGGCGGCCTCAGCCTTGGCACAGTCCTTCTCGATGACAATCTTGCCGACCTTTAGAACAAGTGTCTGCGCCTGCTGGCTTTCAAAGAACGCCCGGTCCTGAGTGAGAAAGACGAGGCCCAACGCCTCTCTGCACCAGTCACCGCGTTGGGCTTCTGCAAGGATTTCGACGCCCAGCTTCTTTGAGAAGGCTAGTCGAATGGTCTCTTGGGCGTCTGCGCACATCGGAAGGGTCAGCAAAGACCCCGCGACCAACAACCCCAGTCGCTGAGCGCGCCCACGCATCAGCCGATTTCCCAGGCTCCATCGGCGCCCTTGCAGGCATCGAATTTTTGGTTATCCGACGTGCCATCGCCGCTCTTGACTGCGACATCCACGGTTCGGCATTCGGTTCGAACTGTCGACTCGTCTGCTACAAGATCATCTTCGAGTTCGATATCGTCGAGATTGACCGGCTCGCGCAGAATTGGATTGTCGGTGCTGTCTGCAGCAGCGGCAACGAGCGAATCGTGCACGTAGCCAATGATCTTCCCGTCGCGCGCGACAACGATCCAAGGCTCATTTGGGACTTGTCCAACCGCGTCAAACTTGCTCCCCGCTGCCAGCAACCCCAGTCGCTCGCTCGTTGTTGTGGGTCCAGAGCGAAGCCGCGCATTCTTGAGTACGGAATACTCTTCTCCAATCAGGTCTAATTCGCTGGGAGGAGCAACTCGCCGATCACGAACCAGTGTGATTTGACGGCTCTCACTCCTAGTGCTTATCGGCGTAATTGTTGCGCTAGCACCGCTATCGGGGTTTGCCCAGTTTATGGTCTCTCCATCACCTGCAGCTGCCAGTGCCTTTGCGGACTCATTCTGCAGCGCGATCTGGTCAGCTTCGTCCAGTGATGCGCCCAGTTGCTTTCCAAGAAAGCCGCCGATCAAGGTGCCAATCGCGGCAGCTGCCAGTCTTCCGGAACCACTTCCAAATGCCGAGCCGACCAATGCGCCGCCCGCTGCGCCCAGGACCATCCCTGCCGTCTCCTTGTCTCCCATTGTTTGACAACCCGAGAGAACGACAAGCGAAACGGCTGAAACCGCTACAAACTTCCTGATCTGCATTACATGCCCCCTCCACAGCAACCGCTGTGCTATCAACTCTACGTCCTGCAGGATTGATCACTTTCGACGCTAATTTATCAAACGATAGTATATTCCCTTTCGTGCGAGAAGACCGTGCGCAGATACCGCAATGACCATCGTGGGGCCGATGGCGGGCCCCGTGATTTTGGGGCGCCTGTGGGAGTATCGAGTGGTCTCCTTTCAGGTCACATAGGCTTCCTTGCGGAACTGTGCTGCGATTGCCGCAGCAATCGTTCTCCTAAGAACGAGAAGTCTCATTGCATTTGAATGAGACATCAAATTCAGTTCTCGGGAATAGATGGCGTTGACCACTAATAAATTAACATGTTAATGACCTTGCGGGCTCTGGAAGGGAGACTCCTCGCCGGCGCCCGGTTCCAGCCGCCGCGCTGGCTAAGGCACGGCGACGTAGTGAAGCTAGAGGTCGTAGGCATTGGCCTGTTGCGCGACAGCGTGATCGCGGAGGCGGCGTGAGCAAGCCCAGGTCCCGGCCGCTCAGGGAAATGGACCGGTCGCTGACCGTGGCGCTGTTGCGCGCGCGCGAGGCCACCATGGCCCGGTTCCGCCCCCTGATCGGCGAACACGACCTGACCGAACAGCAATGGCGGGTGATCCGCGCCCTGGCCGACGGCGAAAGCCAGACGCTGGACGCCACGGAGCTTGCCGCGCGCAGCGTCATCCTCACCCCCAGCCTGACCCGCATCCTGCGCACCCTGGAGGACCGCGGCCTGATTGAACGCGCCAGGGCCGACGGCGACGGCAGGCGCTGGGAGATCGGGCTGACGAAGCACGGGCGGGGCGTCTTCGACGCGATTGCGCCGCACTCGGAGGCCGCATATCGGGCGATCGAACGCAAGGTGGGGCGCGAGAAACTGGGTCAGCTCCTCACACTGCTGGATGAACTGAGCGCGTTGGACGAGGTCCAGGACTAGGGCGTGTTGTCAAAGTGACGGTGCCTTCGCACCGTTCGTGCGACCTACTCTTCAAAGCGACCCGTGGTGTCGCGATCGCGGTCGTATCGCTTCGCGAGCGGAAACGGCGGCAACCAGGACTCGCGACGGACGATCCAGCTTTCGTAGGTTGGCATCAGTTGGTCAGGGGCATCCAGGGATCCCAAGTTCACCTCGATTTCGTCTGCGCTGCGGGCGAAGACGGACGAGCCGCAGCGCGGACAGAAAAACCGCCCGGCATAGTCGCGTGTTTCGCCATCGATCGTCACCGCATCCTCAGGGAAGATCGCGGAAGCGTAAAAAAGGGCCCCGTGATGCTTGCGGCAGTCGAGGCAATGACAAAGGCCGACCCGGTATGGGAGCCCTGACGCCACAATTCGGACATTGCCGCACAGGCAACCGCCGGTGAATCGCTCCATGCCACGTCTCCTCCAAAATCAAGCGGTTGGAATTGTTATGGACCTGCACCGACATTGCAATTGATCGTGCAGGCCGTGAGCCCCTCGATATTTCTCGGTGCGCGGCAAAGGAACTCGAATTCTTATCACGCAATCCTCGTCCAGCAGTCCTTGAAGGATGCGCGAGAGGTTTGGCAAAACCAGTCCGACAAACGTCTGGGGGATCTTGGCTCCAGATTCGGAGCCACAAGAGTTGTTCTTCGTATAGTCAGTCTGTAGCTTGAATGGCCAAACTGAGCGCGGGGCTCACCATGCGAATAGCTGTGATATCAGGTGCTTGCCTCGTCCTGATCATGGTGGGCTGGGTCTGGGGTGTGCTGACCTTTCGCGAGCGGGTTTTTCCGTACGATCTTGCCGTTGACGTTTGGCTTTGGATCAAAAAAGAAAGAGAGGTTGAAGAGGCGGCCGCGCTGTCGGTTGTTTTGCCACAAGACCCTGGATTCCTTGACGAGCTCATTCGCGATGGCCGGCGCCAGTCGAGATCCAGTTATGCAATCGTAAAGGCTCGTCACACTGACCTGCTCTCTTCGATGCGCTCAAAGCTGCTTCTGCCCAGCAGCCTCGTGAGAGTTGATCGGGTCGAAGAAGGAGAAGATCGGACAATTGTCCGCGCTTCCTTCTACGGAATTCAGGTTGACGGGCTTCTTCAGCAGGCGAGAGACGGAAAGAGCTGTTTGGTCGCGTATTTCCAAGGGCATTCCGGCAACCCCCTCCGAAGCGATGAGCAGTATCAGTTGCAGTCCGGGGTCATAGAGAGGGGGTGCGACATGATCTCTTTCTCCATGCTTGGGATCGGCCTAAATGCAGGCCTGCATTCATTCCCGTCCTCCATCTATCGTGGTGAAGGGAGCATCACGCTGACGGAACGTGATGCGCATGTTCACGCCAACTATGCCTCATACTTCGATGGGCGACTTCCGGACGTCGATCCGATCGCCCTGTTCATTTCCGGTCACTACGCAATTCTACAGGAAATCCTCGGCGACTATCGTTCCATCAAGATGACCGGCATCTCGGGCGGCGGATGGATGGTGGTTTTGCTGGCGCCGTTCTTGCCGCAGGTCGATCACACGATTGCGGTCGCCGGCACCGCTCCTCTCTACCTCCGACAACGCGCGCAGAATCTTGGTGACTACGAGGAGTACTTTGCCCCCTTTTGGAGAAGCGCGGACTACTGGGATTCCTACTTCCTGGCAACCATGAAGGAAGACGGGAAACAAACCAGGGATCTGACATTGGTCTATAACACCCGAGATCCTTGCTGCTTCCGTGAACCCACCGGGACCATCATGGCAGCTGTATTGGATGAATTCCCGAGGATCGAAGTTGTCAACCTTGAGAAATCGGAGCATGTGATCGACGTCGATCTTGTGCTCAACAGGTTTTTCGGGCCCTGACCTTGGGGCGATTTGCCGGTCGGGCAATCGCTCCAGCTTCCAGCCGTCTACGGATATCTGGCGTCCCGGGACATACCGCGAATTCCGCGCCAACTTGAACACAAACCCGTTTGTTGAGGCGTGTCGGGCATGCGCTTCGGGCATGTTAGGCCACGACCCAACAAACTCACACATGGTACGGCGAAATGCCCAAAAAGCATGCAGTCGTCTCAAGCTGCGCAAAAACCGGGCATGGGGCCTTGTCTGACGATCAAGGGAACGCAGCAACCAAACCCGGCCTAACTCCCTGCCACACAAAGGTTCCCGCCGACCGGCACATCTGATACCGGCCTTGGCACGGACCTTGCCAATATCACAGACGCAGGGCGCCTAGGGTTCCGGCTGCGCGTTGGCGCGGCGTCTGGTCCGAGAGGCGCACTCCGCCCGCCACAGCGGCGCGGAGCCACGGCGGGCCAAAATCCCGGGAGATCACTGCACGAGGGTCGGGCGCGGACAGGCAAAACGAATGCCGCCGCCGCCCGTACGGGGGACGCGAGATCGAACAGGAGGTCTGAAATGCTGCGCCACCTTACATCGAAATTCGTCATGGTCGCTTTGTGCGCCGCTCTTGCCGTTGCGGCCGGGCCGGCCTTTGCCGCCAAGAAAGAAAACTTCCGCATCGCCTGGTCCATCTATGTGGGCTGGATGCCCTGGGCCTATGCGGCCGAGAAGGGCATCGTCCAGAAATGGGCGGACAAGTACGGCATCACCATCGAGGTGGAGCAGATCAACGACTACATCGAGTCGATCAACCAGTTCGCCGCCGGCGCCTATGACGGCTGCGTGATGACCAACATGGATGCCCTCAGCATCCCGGCCGGCGGCGGGCTCGATTCCACCGCGCTGATCGTCGGCGACTTCTCCAACGGCAATGACGGCCTGGTGGTCAAGGGCGACGGCGGGCTCGACGCGCTGAAAGGCAAGAAGATCAACCTGGTGGAGCTTTCCGTCTCGCACTACCTGCTGGCCCGGGCGCTCGACAGCGTCGAGATGACCGAGCGGGACATCACCGTCTTCAACACCTCCGACGCCGACATGGTCGCCGCCTTCAAGACGGCGGACGTGGAGGTTGCGGTGACCTGGAACCCGCTGTTGAGCGAGATCGCCGCCGAGCCGGGCGCCAAGGTGCTCTACACCTCGGCCGACATCCCGGGCGAAATCATCGACATGATGGTGGTCAACACCGAGACGCTGGAGGCGAACCCCGACTTCGGCAAGGCGCTGGTCGGCGCCTGGTACGAGACCATGAGCATCATGTCCAAAGACGATGCCGCCGGCATCGAGGCGCGAACCTTCATGGCAGAGAAATCCGGCACCGACCTGAAGGGCTACGACGCTCAGCTTGCGACCACGAAGATGTTCTACACGCCGGCCGAGGCGGCGGCCTTCGTGAACAGCGAGGCGCTGATCGAAACCATGGACGTGGTCCGCACCTTCCTGTTCGACCACGGCATCCTGGGCGAGGGGGCCACCAGCCCCGACCATGTGGGCATGTCCTTCCCGGCGGGCGGGGCCCTGGGCGATGAGGCCAACACCAAGCTGCGTTTCGACGCCAGCTACATGACCATGGCGGCGGAGGGCAAGCTCTAGCGGCGGCGCCGCGGCCGGCGAACCGGACCGATGCGTGCGATCAACAGGCGCCCGGGCCACCCCGGGCGCCTCCTGCTCGCGGCCTTGCCGTTCGTCGTCCTGGCGGCGGCCTATCTGTTCGCGTCGGACGCCCGCCTTGAGGTGAACCCGAACGACAAGCTGCTGCCGTCGCTGGACCGTTTCGCCGCCGCCATTGACCGGCTGGCCTTGCAGCCGGACCCGCGCAAGGGAACCTACATCCTGTGGGTCG
>Ga0066187_1000504_pt1 | contig 13040 bp, 8 predicted proteins | sample WorMetexBAHAMAS1_FD_58706 | JGI IMG/M metagenome (GOLD analysis project Ga0066187, IMG submission 58706) | Marine gutless worms symbiont microbial communities from Max Planck institute for Marine Microbiology, Germany - Inanidrilus exumae... | ecosystem: Host-associated > Annelida > Digestive...
AGACCCCTGAAATTGCCCCTTCCCCTTGGGCTTGTGTCACCCCGCCGGAGAAGGACCGAGCCACGGCGATAGGTAACATGCACAAAAAATTGGTAAAGATCGCGCGTGTGGTTCAGGAGATATGCTCGCGGACAGACAGACAGACAGACAGACATACAGATGCGCTCATTACAATACTTCGCCACCGCCCCCACGGGCGAAGTAATAATTCACGGCAATTGCAGGCGCAGTGACAAAACTAGAGATTTTTTGCGACTGTCTTGCAACAAGAAGATGGATTTCAATGCCCCAGCATTGACGTGTATGCCTTTGCCACCTCAACGGCCTGCTACGACCTTGACCTTTGACCTCCAAAATCTAAATAAGTCATCAGTAAGTGACAGTGAATATTCCCTGCTAGTTTTATCAAAACTGTTCAAGGCATTCATGAGATATCATGGTAACAATGTCTGTTCAGACGAATGGATGAACTAACGGACAAAAGGGGCAACCCAAAAACATGCCTTCATTGACACTGTCAGGTAGCAAAAGCATAAAAATGCTCAACAGATAAAAAATAAACAGCTCTGGAAAATCAGTATACGACTACAGTTCTTTTCTTGCAACTTAAGCCCTTCAAATGACAGTAGATTCTACTTTAGCTCTCAGTACATGAAAAATAAGTTGGTCAAAATTCACCCCCAAAAAATTTTGAATGAAAATTAACTAAGGCCATAAACGTGGACCAATCTGCAATGTTTGCAAAGGGAAACAACTATAATAATTATATCGATTCTTTTCCATTAAAAACTTTCAACTAACTGTTTAATTAAACATCAATCCATGCCTATGCAAAGAAAAAAAAACACGGCACAATTTTGAAGAAATACTTAAAACATATATGCTAAATTAGTCACTTGACATAAAACTATGACTCAACACATAGCCAACCAGTCCTTCAAACTTTGCTGACGGTACAGGCAGACTAATTTTGTTGTCTGTAACAATAAATAATAACTAAAGCAGCAGTGACGATGCAAGTGACCTGATAGAAGTCATGGACACGTCGAACGTATCCTGCAACCTCAACGTCCGTCGGACGGACACGCCAGATGTGACGTGGCACTCGCAGATACTCCGACTGGTACTTCCATGGCACGGTCAACAGCATTGCTTCAGTCAATGGTACGGCAACGATTACATCCAGTTGACCGCTGTATATCATCACCTACACAGTAACAACACCAGAGGTCCTGCAGTCAGTGACATGGTACTGGCGTTGGACAGCCAGCATAAACAAAGAAACGCCGATCTTTGACCGGCAAACTTTCCCTGTCTCACGCTCGACTTATAGCTGATGGGTGACCACTAATAGGACACTAAGAAGCCGGCGTATGTTGAGTTCAATGGTAAATAAGTATATTCAACTTGTAAAAATATAATCTATTTATTGTTTTTGTGCTACATATGTTGTATAAGAACAGTAAATATATGCTTGCGGGTAGTTTAAAGTATTTGTTTACGAAAATTATGCTGACGAGGTCATCGAATATTTATCATGTAAGAGCTTTCTTTGCTAATGTCCATTAAGTGACAGCTAAGAGCTTTTCCTAAGCGGTTTTTGAGCGTACTTAACATAGCCGACATGTTTAAGCCGACATCTGATAGGACGAGGCAAAAACTGCCTCAAAACAATATGTCCATGCTCATTTGTACGTTTTTCTCAACGTCTATTCTTTGAATGATTGACATTTAATAAACACTTAACAAACGTACATGTACAGTTGAGAAATGACAATGAAAGTAAAATATAAAAACATAGATACCATAAAATCACAAATACAAGTTACGTATACCGAAAGAGGCAACGGGGTACAAATGACTTTTTATACACCTCCGAATCATACCTAGGGAGTTCATATGTGTGCCCTTTGGGTCTGAGGTAGTGTGTACAAGATTCAACAGGGGGTAACAGAGAATGAATGCAATGATGGGTTTTTGCCTAGTTTGTCCTCATACTGTTTACCAAACACCTAACTGATTACTTCCTGGCTCTCCACACCATTCTATCAGACATCCAGTGCACTGCCCACTACATCTTGCTTTACCACAGTGTCAAAATCATCATCATCATCAACCCTATTAGTGTATATCCTGGCGTGTGTAAGGCACATTTTTATCCAGTGCAAACCCGTTCAAGATATTCTTCACAAGCCAGTTAAGAATGCCTATTCTAACGGAACATCAATGGCAGTAAAAATTACAAATAACACCTTAATATAGTTCATAGCTTCAGTCAGTTTTGGTTTGATGGACTGCATTATATCCGCCAACAGGTGCTCCTCCACTTTGCTTCCGTCATTGTAGGTCAAGTTGCCAACGTGAAGGCTGCGTCGAACGTCAGACCGAGTCAGCCACTTCCCATAGTAGCCTACATCATCTGGCATCTTATCACACATAAATAAACAGACATTAATCGAAAATATACAAATTCAATTCTTCGTTTTTTTTTTCTTAGACTTACTCTATTGTGTGTGGGTAACCAAACTAAAAAACACTACATATAATTAGAGCAAATGGATTTGGCCACAATGTGGTACATAAATTGACAAAGTACATCATATTTTCCCTAAAAATTCTCTTCCAGAACAGTAGAACCAGAAGATGGGACTTAATTCGATGCATCAATGTGGATGCGTTTGCTGTAACTTTGACCTTTGACCTCCACAATCTAACCAGGTCATCAACAGGTGCTAGTGAATATTCCCTGCCAGTTTTATCGAAATTGTTCAAGCCATTCATGAGATGTCATGGTAACAATATCTGACCGGACAAACAGACAAATGAACAAACGTTTCAACAGGACAAAAACAAATGCCTTCGCCGACAATGTTGGGTGGCCGATTTTATAGGGAAACATAAAACAAAACTTCATGAAGTTTATTCGTATTTTATAAATTTTATACAAAACATGCGTCAAAGTTGGAGTGATATGTCTGATTGACTTTGTAAGCAGATGCCTTTCCTGTTAGCCAACCAACAGTGTGAAAGTGACAAAGGGAACTCATTGCTTACACGTACATAAAATATCTAAAAAAAACAAGACGATTGACTTTTGATCATAACTTTCACAAATATATTCGATTTGCAAAACTTTCACTGGCAAACTGCAAAGGAAATATCTCTGTATCTCTGACAGGACCTTCAATCTCATCTGCATCATTACACTTTCTTGCAAATTACGAAAATTCAAAATAACTATAGAACTTTTCCCACAGAATCACAATTAATCTGTTATATAAGAAACTTAACAAACCTAACAACATGTCGATGACAAATGCCACAAAATATCACAGTAATAGTTTACTTATTTTTGCAATAAGCAAAATAAAGAAAGCAGACAAAACGTTCAGAATATATGGAATATAATCTGACGACAAACTCCGTGAAGCTTATGCACCAAATGCCTTCATCGTTGTCAGAAAGTGACATTAACATTTGCAAATATGATACCCATACAGTCGATCTACCTGACAAATCGGCCGAAATTTACAGCAAGTGCTCAAAACGTCCATCACTAGTACAAACACAATCCTTCAGACATTTGCACTATTCATTAGTCCTGTATATCAGTAACTACTTCAATTCGTTGACATCAAGAATCCTCTTCTGATCACTGCTGTTATGCTTACTGCATTTTGTAGTCTTCTTACTATTGATACTATCTAGGCTATTACACAGTCACATATCTTGCAAGATAAATTCTGAGGTCTCACATGCACCACGCCACTGACATTCTCAGCAATTGTAATTTTTAAGTTTCACAATGCACAGTAGTAACACATTTCAGGTAAATTTCCGGAAATCCTGCAGAACAGCAGTCCCAATTTCATGCCTCACAAGATTTCCATTGGGAAATAAACGTGAATTTTCCATGGGAATTCCATGGGACTCCACGTGAAATACTTAATGGATTTTCCCTGCAAATAGGCGTCATTTTTATAATTCAAACTTCACGGAGACATTAAATCTAAATGCAGCTGGATTTTTACACAAAAATGTTTATAAATTACAAGCAAACTATATAAATTTCATATAAAATTACAACGTGCAAACTTTGGAAACAATTATATTCAGCTGCTGACGACAAACAGAAACAGCAGTCTGCTTACTTTGCAGCGAAGATAATTATAGTAGTCACGAGATCCCGAACAGTTTGTGAAGTAATCAAACACGCCATCCCAAACCTGAACATATAACAAAACAGTTGTTATTGGCTTACTGATGAGCGGAGGTAGTTGAAGTAGTCGACCGATCCAGTACAGTTGGTAAAAAAAGATGGATATGGCGACCTGTCATCATTGAGAAGAATGTCCCAAACCTGAACACGGGAACAACAACATACATGCATGCACCAATTTATTGGTCACTTTCAAGTGAACCTAAATTAACCGGTTGCCCTGTGATTCTTCGGATGGCTGGTACCAAATTTCTGTATGTTCCAGAATGCCATCCAGATATCAAAAAATCACCGATTTCATCCTTTCTTTATCTAAGAATGGAATTCTCAGTGACAAAATGTTGCTCTCATTAGCACTTCAGTGACAACATGCAAATCAGTGTTCAAAGTAATTGGGCAAATTACCACACTGCCATCTTGTCACCCCCTCACGCCTGTGAATGCACTCGTCCATCATGTGCTGGGCAGGCACAATCGCCCGCGGCAGCAGGGGAACAGTGCCCAATGCACTCATGTAGAGGTACATTACAATGGGTGGGCAAACGTACCACTCAAAAGAGCCCCTTTCCATGGGCGATTCTGGGCACAATCTAACACATGGTTCTTTGGACCCACAGGTCAGCCCTAAACGTCATTTGGATCGGTTCAATCGTTTCTGCACAACTCATACGTGTGCCCAATACATACGACAGACAGACACATAGACACAGACCATGTGCATCTATGCATTTCAGCTGCTAATAACCTATTGAGGCATTATGTAGGGTGTCAGTAACAACAGTGTATTTGCAGCACTGACTTGTACATTTAATGATATGCCACATTATTACGCAAAACAATGCAAATGACTCGCAAAGGAGAGAGACACCTCTGCACTGCATACTGTTTACACCCTCACACACCTTTATATGCCAGTTTGATATACACGAGTGAATTATAAATGATGTGTATACCTCAGCTGCTTCAAGCCACTTTTTCTGGTTTATAAAATTGAGCGCCTGTTGAGTCTTATTGGCAAAATAATCTCTCTGTGATTCATCAACTAATGCCGTCTGATACATAAAATCAGCATATGCTTGGATCATCTGGCACACAAACAGTCCACAGTAGCATTCATATTTACATATTTAACACTTGTTTTTCACTGACATAATATGGCAAATAACCAACATTTTAGCCCGCCCAGAATAGTATGCCAAAGTGGTCCAAACACACATATAACATATCCACAGGACGGCCACCATTTTGAAAAATCAAAAGATAGCCATATTTCAACAACAGCTTGACCGATCAGCACAAAATTTTGCACAATGATGCACATTGACCCTCCAGTACGTAAAGGCAGTTAAAATTTCAAACTTCTAACCAAGATTGCAAATGGCTGGCATCTTTAAATATCAAAAAAAAGAAATGCCTGGGCAAAAATTTGACTGCTACATCAAATCTGGCACGGCGACGCATACTGAGCCTTGGAAGAGTACAGGCAGTTAAAATAACAGAGTTTTAAAAATCCAAAGATGGCAGACAGTCACAGTCTTAAGAAATCTAAAAACGATCATGTCTCAAGAAATCTAAAAACGAACATGTCTCGGCAACTGTTTGACCAACTGGCACAGATCAGCTCAGTTATGCATACTGACCCCCCAACCGCACAGGCCGTTAAAAACTTGAATTTCTAAAAATCCAAGATGGTGAAGAGCCACCATTTTTAAAACAGTTAAATCGCATATCTCAGCAACGGTTTGATCTACTGCGGCAAAATTTGGTATCATGAAACGCAATGACCCTAGCAACCAGTTTTGTTAGGTGTGTTCGCACCAGGCGGGCAACATACTGGGTTTTGCCACACATTTCTAGTAGTTTTATATGAAATGAGAAAGTCAATGATGTACTTTTACAGATGATTAAAGTCTCTGTTATTCAAACTCTTGAAGACTACAACATCTGTTTCACGGACATTATGCAGGTGAATCTATGTCAGTGGCACCCTTATCATTTTGTTGGAGCCAAGTTTCACGGCCCACATGCCCTTTCTGACATCAAATAACATACTCGGATTAGGTCAAACACCATCTCATGAAGACAGAAAGATAAATGGAAACATAAATAAAGGCATTAATTACAGCCTGAACAAGCACTGCCAGCCAATTCGTAGAAATAATAACCAGTGATAAAAAAGCTTATATAATGTATCTTGACAACGTCGATAACCAAACTGAGAGATCTTACCACAGGCGGGTCAGACCATCCATCACCAATGGCTATTCCTCTCAGATAGATGGCCGGCTGGGGCCGATCACGATGAATTCTGGATGCTAAAGCCGGAATGTACTTGCCAGCATACGACTGGACATCAACAAAAAAAGACATATTACAACACCAATGGTACTGGTGTTGGACGGTTGGTTGAGGTTTAATGGCGCTTTCAACACAATCTAGGTCATATCGCGCCTTTGGAGTAAACTGGTGTCAAACAGCCGGCATACAAGGACCAACGCTCCTCCCTCAGGAGTCCAGCAGTAAATAACGAAAAAATGAGACCCGGCCACTGGTTGCTACGAGTTTCATTCAGAGCTTTGACAGTGCTTGTTGGATCACACGAAGGGAATCCGCCATTTAAAAAATCTGTGCTTCTTATCTACAAAGAATGTCTTCTCGAAAAAGTGGAGAAATAAAACCGATGGGAACCGGATAATTCAGGCTCACATGGAAAACGGAACTTCATGAGAATCTCAGAGTTGACTGATTGAGTTAAGGTTACGAGAGACGTCCCACCTGACACAAAACATGTCATTTTGGAGACGTTCTTCCCCGCCAATCTGTTGGCTTACTACTGAAAAAACAAAATTAAACAACAAAAGCAAACATGCATCTGTAGCAAAGTATACTACAACACAAAAAGCACAAAAAATAAAGCCAGGTTTGGTCATCTCCTGTGACCTCCGGCCTGGAAATGGAATGAGGCTATTCTGGAAGGAGTTGGTAAGTGAGGAAGTAAATGAGTAAAGGAAGGAAGGAAGGAACAGAGAATCTAAGTAAAAAACAAACAATTTACACTGCAAAGAAATCAACAAATAAATTATGTCATATGCTACAATTTACTGAAATAAAAACAGTATATTTTAAATTTTTATCGAGAACTCTATGAAAATGTGATTTTTAGACACAAGCACTATCTCCATTCAAATGGCCGTCTTCTAGGTGAAGGCATTTATACTGATATTCTGGCTCAGACAACAATGACATATAGTCTACAAACATCACACGCAGCAGCAACTGATTTCAACAAAAATAACATTCACCTCGCCAGTAATATAGAAGTCATTGTCCTTCCACTCAGGAAACAATGTGAAGAACTGTATAAGTGCACTGAAACATGTCAATAAACACCACATCATTAACACTGTTACATACTGTTACACAGACTTCATGGTGTAATAATTAGGGACAGACTTCATGATGTAATAATTAGGACACTGTTTATCAAATAAGGCCAAATATTTCACAAGGTAGTGAAGCAACACAATTACAGAGTTGTGGGATCTATAATGAAGCTTAATTAGATAGAATCTACTGCGGAGTTTAGTCAAGAAAGAATTTGAGGTAAGTCAACGTTACAAGCAACAGTATAGTGGCAATGTCTTGACTTACAATGGCCAAATAAATGCCCAGTTTTTGTGCAACCATGTACGTAAGGTTGCGTCATCCATCGCCACCAATTAAGAACTAATTTGGATTAGAAAGTAGATGATAGTGTTCTCCTAAATGGTGCTACCTACACCATCCCTGTAGCACCTAACTTATAACTCATAACAATCATACATATACATAATATAATTCTTAATCTCGAAAACAATTTTAAATTGGATAAATGTCATACGAAAAATTACTCCATACAGTAAAGAGGCATCAATTACCTGAGAAGGTTTTCGGCAACATCATCTTCAGTTCTGGCATAGCCAGCGTCGTCCGCAAAACTGAACCCTGTGCCTACCTGCAAGCACATACCAGTTAATTACCACGTTTCAGGTGCCTTGTCCCCTTGATCCTTAGGAACAACTAGTGCAAGCTTTTGTGTGGCCCGATTGCATTCCTGACTGCCAACAACGGAATACCTCAATGGAACGTATCTGTTCTATACTGTGTCCACCCAAAAAAACACTCCTTTGGCTTGCAATAACTTCAACGTATATCAAACCAATTTCCACAATTTACAGCAGATAACAGCAGCAGAATTTTGGCTACAATATGCACAATTAACTTCTCATGTCCCTTCACAGTTACTTCCTTTATTTACTGCCAAATTCCTGCAAAGGAAATAATGCATTATTGGCGTCACTGCAATGGAAACAAATCTACAGCTACAGAAATGGAAGGCACTCACACAGGTCACACTAATTACTACTTACACAAGTTTTAATGGCTGTTTGCTAGGTGAAAAAATGACGAGGTCAGATCGCTGGTTGGGATCAGTGCAGTTAGATTGCTTCAGTGTTTTGACACCATTGGTTGGGTGATGCTAAATGCAAACAGCATGTAAACTAGAAGACTGACTTCAACGCCCAGCATCGGCGTGGATGTCTTCGTCACCTTAACGGCTGCTGTGACCTCAATTTTCTGTGATCGCAATAATCTAATCAAGTCATCGGTAAGTAAGTAAGTAAGTAAGACAGCTTCTAAGTCACAATAATCAAAAAGTCACAGTGCGCCGTGGCTGACTAAAACCTAAAGCAGAGGGGCTTGTAAATATTCCCAGTCAGTTTTCTCAAAATTGTTCAAGGCGTTCATGAGATATCGTGGTAACAATATCTGACTGGAAAATGAACGAACGAATGAATAAACGAACGTTCCAGACAAACAGACAGCCCAAAAGAAGGTCTTGGCCGACATTGTTGAGTGGCAAAAGCATAAAAATCTGTACCATTTATCCCCATTTGGTTCTTCCCAGAACGGGGGAGGAAAAAAACTAAGGCAGAAACGGCTAATTCAGGGTTTACTTGAAAAATAGTCGGTCTGGATGTCCTTTAGAGTGAAGGCATCTGAATAATTCTACACCAATGACTAACAAGCACTCACTGGGTTGTCGATATATATCATGTTGTACTTTGTCGTCCAGCTGAACTTGCGTGAGAAAACTGACAGTAACAACAACATATAACAGCACTTGTCACGCCTAGAGATAAATGCAGTTACAGGTGTAATACAGATGGCAGCACAGATCTGTCAATAAAGACTCAAGATTCATGGTGTGCCAATCACATAACAGCAGATGTGGCAAGACCTCCAGCAAAAATAGACAATACAAGCTGGCGACTAGTTACCCACACCGGCTGTATAGCCGCCCACATAGGGCTGAGGGGTGTTCAGTTGTGTATGTCTGTCTGTTTGTCCGCACATTAAAAGGAAAACGGCGGAGCTATTAACAACAAACTTGGTACACATATACTCTATAGTAGTCGCTCAGCATTCATTGACCCACAGGTCAAAAGGTCAAAGGTCAAGGTCACACGGTTACAAAAACCGTCACGGTCACACGGTTGATAGTGACGAGTGCTGCTATAGCTGTGTGCTGCTGCTGCCGGCATAGGTCTGTGTGTTGATACAACTGCCTATGTTTTCTAGTTGAGATCTATTTTGAGCTACAAGCAACAAGCATTGTGGGATAAGTTTTTGTTGGCTTTCAACCTACCACAGATTTGCACAGCAACTAACCACCAATCACAGTTCAGCTCTATTTATAGACGTGAGTGGCAGCCATTGTGTGGTATTCAGTTTGTTGGTGTTCGCGGTTCACTGGCCATTGCTGTTCACATGGGTGACTCTATGGTTAGGGCATGAACTCATGACTGAGTCTGTCAATAGCTGTATCATCATGCAGATTTCACTGGAAGGTTCCTTGTGACATCGACAGTGACAACACAATAGCCGAGTATGAGTGTTCACACTCATGTTCAGAGCCTGTAAGGTTAGCACTTAATAGTGCTACAAAAATACGTGTAGTTTGCTTTTTACAATATCAAGCAATACGTAATAATAATAATAATAACAGGACAATTTATAACAAGCCATAACACAGCAAGCCATTACTATGGATAATACCTCCGACTTATGGTCCATTTACCAGGCAAACCTGGTAAGCCACTTCCACTTCAGTTTCCTTCCTCCGTCTGAGAACTTTTGGAGATAAGTGGAACCGATTTTTACAAGCTGGATGTTCTTCCTGTCACCCTAACAACAGTGACAAAGCACTGAAAAAAACATAAAGCGCTGACCCTAACCCATGGCCTGGTCTAATTTCTTCACCTACCACTGGACTCCTGATGGAAGCGGCATCGTTGCCTTTACGCCAGTTCTCCGACGTCAGTACCAGATATTTACCACAAATAAAACTGCAAGAGTAAATTCGTAAGATATTAATGTGAACAAGCGGCAGAACCCTGCACACAGCAGACGATTTGCAGAAGTTTTTTGTAAAAAAAACAACTCACTTTGCTGATTTTTGTCAATGCCAAAAGGACCGTTTTCGACAAGAGCACCGAACAATGAAGAACCTCCAGGTCCTCCTTGCAACCACAAGAGAACTGGATTGTCCGAACTTTGCGTCTTTAACACAAACATCATCAAATGTTACAACGACTGCCATGCCAAGTAATTCCCACAACTCCCAGTGACACTAACACCCAGTACCTCCGACGCCAGCCACCCAACTGCCACCCAAAATCGTCACAGGGGTGCACGATCACAACCACAGTAATGCATTACTATTAGATGGTATAGTATTACCACAGTCAGCTTAAACAACTGTAAAATGAAGTAATAATCAACATCTTAAGTACAAGTCTTCACACAATAGGATGATTAAAGCTGAATTTCCTGTAATCAAATGTGTTGCCAATTAATAACTTCAGTGAATGATAGGAATGAAATAATCACAAAATCACACCAAAACAACCTATTGCTGACATTTACCTGGCTTGGGAAGAACCAGAAGAACATGTTGCTATTAAATGTTTTATTGACAGTAAAGAAGCCAGAATAACTTAACACCGAAGTGCCATTCAGAGGGCCAACAGTTGCCAGCTTTCGAGCTACATACATGGTACAATATACACACATGTATACACTGCATATGCATTTTGACAAACATTTCTATATCGGTATCTACTGCTTTACATTCATTAGTGGCAAATAACGTGTTTACGTTTTGAGTAACTTGCTAAAAATTTAATAAATTTCAGCAAACTGTGATTCGTTGTAATAAAGAATGATGTCTTTCGGAAAATGTCAAATTTAACAAGACAAAAAGCTTCAACAAAATGTAAATGGACCTATCCTGACTTAATAGCATCATGCTGTGAATAACTGATGATTCTGACCACAATGCACGGTTTTGTATACCTTCGCATGTACAATGTATATAACACACACGGAACAAATGGGATGTATTGAGTATCATGCAGTGATCGACGGATTGACATGGAAATAAATGTGTGTGGGAATGGGGAAAAAACGAGAATCATGCCCCATCCCCAAGTAGACCTCTAATAAGAACATAGCATATCACAACACCGCAAACCGCAATATGTTGGGTGTCATATTTACCAGTTTCAATGTCACCCTTTTCGATGTATGGAGTCAGAAACAGCGGATCCCCTGGATCTCCATAGCTCCGATCAACAGATATAGACTTCTGAGGAAACTGCTTCCGAAGTATTCCTCTGCATCAGCAAATTTGAAAAACAACTGCCACACTGATTCAGTCTTCATTTCACTGCATAAAAGTCTGAAGCATGTGACAATATGAACATAAAACTCCAATGTTTGTGAAAGACACAAAAGATCGTAATTTTGCACTTGTTTGTTGCTAACTATGTGCATATTATTGTAAATATGTGTTAGAAAAGATAACAAGAAAAAGAAGTGATCAATAAAAAGCCTTGTTTGGCATTGGCACACAGTAACTACTGCATGCAGCTAAGACCCAGATAGAGACTCAAGCAGACAGGAATAGATTAGAAGTGTTGATGTGTCAGATCAGGTGGAACAATAAAATCACCAACACACGAGTCTTATTCATATTCTTATTCATTTTTTAAATAGAAACAAGACCAGTCTTGGCATTATTCAAAAACAAAAACGTCCTTGGCTACGACATGTAATGCCATAATGGTTAAAGGATTTTTAGAAAGAAGAATGAAAAGCAAACCAACGAAATATAGGAAAGTGACTACACATGGTGAGTGATATGATGAAAAAATACGACTATAAACGGTTATAAAAGAGGCTAAACAAACGATACAGTGGTTATTTGATAGCACAAGAAGACAGAACTTGCTAGCAACAGCAAAGACTGCAAGAACAAGTCTCCGCTGCCGCTGACACACCCTGTGACGCAGTGCCTCGCGCCCACCGTGCTGTACATAGATGTCGATGGTCAGTGTAATAAACCAGTAACGGTCATCAGTTTACCACATTGACCGCCCACCTAAGTTGACTGCACCCGAGATGATCAGCTGTTCCAGAGATATGTTGGTTGCTATTTGAATGGTTCACGTGACCTAACCACACCACTTTCAGGGATAGTTTGCCATCCGTGGGTTAGTACTTACTACATTCAACCTACTTACCAAATTTGGTCTCAATCTCCACTTATTACAAAGAAATGAAAGGCGATACTATGTTCCTATCTTGCACCGTTTCTGAGATATTGCAAGATATTAGTCGAAAATAGCCTATTATAACCTACCCGACCTCTATTTGGCGCCCCCATTGGGGATGACCCCGTTGGAATTTCACCGAGATCTTTGGCATCAGAAAACTA
>Ga0066187_1000505_pt1 | contig 13036 bp, 10 predicted proteins | sample WorMetexBAHAMAS1_FD_58706 | JGI IMG/M metagenome (GOLD analysis project Ga0066187, IMG submission 58706) | Marine gutless worms symbiont microbial communities from Max Planck institute for Marine Microbiology, Germany - Inanidrilus exumae... | ecosystem: Host-associated > Annelida > Digestive...
GCCTGATGCTGATGGGGGCCGGCGCGTTCTTTTCCGGCGACCTCGCCTTCTGGCACCTGTCGATCCTGAACACCACGATCGCCAACGCCACCTTGTTCGCCAATATGGCCCCCCTCTTCGTCACCCTGGCCATCTGGGCCATTTGGGGACAACGGCCGACCCGGACCTTCGTGGGCGGCATGGCGCTGGCGCTGATCGGGTCCTTGTGCCTGGGCATGGGCAGCCTGCGGCTTGCCCCGGGCAATCTTGCCGGCGACGGCGACGGCATCGTCACCGCTCTCTTCCTCAGCGCCTACCTGATCGCCGTGTCCAGGCTGACGGCCACCTTCTCGGTCGCCGCGATCATGTGCTGGGGCTCGCTGGGGACCGCCGCGGTGCTGCTGCCGGTGGCCCTGATCGCCGGCGAAGGGCTGGTTGCGGCGACGCTGAACGGCTGGCTGATCCTGCTGGCGCTGGCCCTGTTCAGCCATGCCGCCGGCCAGGGCCTGATCGCCTACGCCCTGCGCCACCTGCCGGCCACCTTCTCGTCCGTCGGCCTGCTGGCCGAGCCGGTGGCGGCGGCCGCGCTGGCGGCCGTGCTGCTGGCGGAACTGCCGACCCTGTGGCAGGTGCTGGGCGGAATCGTCATATTATCCGGCATCGTGATCGCTCGCCGGGGCAGCCGATGACATCATCTTCAGCGGAGCCGCCTCTGCCTGACCGCATGTCGGACGCGTTTTCGAAAGAGGCGCTGGCCTCCGAACGCCAGTCGCTGCGCGTCAGGATCGTGGCCTTGGTCCTGATCGGCCTCGTGGTCCTGGTGGTCACGCCCTGGCCCTACAGCCTCTACTACCACGCGCTGCTGCCGCTGTTCGCGCTGACCGGATATCTCAACTACCGCCTTCGCCAGCGGCATTGGCCGGACCTGTGGCCGTCCTACGTGATGGTTGCGCTTGATGTGATGCTGTTGACCCTGGTCCTGCTGCTGCCGAACCCCACCTTCCCGGAGGGCTCGCTGTGGCCGATCCAGATGCAGTTGCGGTTCGGCAATTTCGTCTATTTCTATGTCTTCATGGTCGCGCTTGCCTTCACCTACTCGCCGCGGCTGGTGATATGGGGCGCCTGTGTCGCGGCGACCAGCTGGTCGACCGGCGTCGCATTGATCTATTTCCGGCCCGACACGTTGCGGCCAGGCCCCGATGACAGGTCCGAAGCGATTCTAGCGGCCATGCTGGACCCGTATTTCGTCGATCGCGGTGTCGCCTTCCAGGAAGTCGTCCTGTTCCTAATTATTGCCGCCGCCCTGGCGACCTTCGTCTGGCGTACCCGCCGCGTCGCCCAGCGCGAAGCGTGGAGCGAGCGGCAACGTGCCGGTCTGGCCCGCTATTTCTCGCCGACGGTGGTGGCGTCGCTGGCCGACACGACCGAACCCTTCCGCCAAGGCAGGACCCAGCGGGCGGCGGTGCTGTTCGCGGATATCGTCGGCTTCACCGGCCACGCCGAAATGCTGTCGCCGGAGGAAACGCTGGAACTGCTGCGCGCCTACCACGGGCGGATGGCGGCGGCCGTGTTCACCCACGGCGGAACGTTGGACAAATTCATCGGCGACGGGCTGATGGCGACATTCGGCACCCCCGACCCCAGCGAACAGGACGCCGCGGATGCCGTTGCCTGCGCGCGGGCGATCCTGGACACGGTCGGCGACTGGAACGGCGAACGTGAAGAAGCCGGCCTGAAACCGGTCCGTGTCGGTGTCGGCGTGCATGCGGGACCTGTGGTGATGGGGAATATCGGCGACGCGCGGCGCCTGGAATTCGCGGTCATCGGCGACACCGTCAATGTGGCAAGCCGGTTGGAGCGGCTGACACGCACCCTGGAGACCGACCTGGTGCTGAGCGCGGCGGCGGTGGACCTGGTGCGCCAGCAGCGCGCGCCCGAAGCGGCGGAAAAGCTGTTGGAAGGCATCGTTGCGGCTCCGGATCAGGCGATCCGCGGGCGCGACGGAACCATCGCCGTCCATGCCCGGCGCGGCGACGGGGCGCCGTCGTCTCCCTCTTGATCGCCGCCGCGAACGAAGTACCTGTTAGTCACCGAACGGCCGGCCTTACGGCCATGGCCAGACGTGGCAAGGGAACGGCAAGCCCGTTCCACAAGCAGGAGCGGCAGGTGCGCCAGGGTGTTGCCGATCGGGTTGCAACAGATCTGCTGCGGCTGATCGCCAGCGGCGAGTTCAAGGCCGGCGAAAGGCTGCCGGGCGAACGGCAACTGGCCGACATGATGAATGTCAGCCGCGTTTCCGTGCGCGCGGCGTTGCAGCGTCTGAAAGCGCAGGGCTTTGTCACTGCCGTCCAGGGCGGCGGCACGCGGGTGGTCTCCGGCGCCGGCGGCGCCGACCCCGCGCTTGCCGAGCTGGTTCGGCTCGACCGAGGCTCGCTGCAGGAACTGGCAGAAATGCGGCTGATCCTGGAGGTCTGGGCAGCCCGCCGCGCCGCGGTCCACGCCACCGAGGAACAGATCGGGGAAATCCAGCGCATCGTTGAAGAGATGGAGCGCGTCGACCACCGGGATGGGACGAAGGCCCAGCTCGATGTCGCATTTCACATGGCCGTGGCGAACGCCTCCGGCAGCGTGGTCTACCGCCACCTGTTGTCGCTGATCCGCGCGACCCTGACCGAAATGCTGACCTATCACCGCTACGAACTGTTCGGAACGAACTGGGACGATCTGGAGGTGCTGCGCCAGCACCGGTCCGTCGCCGATGCGGTCGCCGCGCGCGACCCCGAAGGCGCCGCCGCGGCCATGGAACGGCATCTGGGATGGGTGCTGCAGCGTTACCGCCAGGCCTGCAGTACCCCGCCACCGCCATCGCGGCCATAGAGACCTTCCGGCGCCATACGCGGCGAACGGCACCATCGATTTTTCGACTAAACCTTTGACCCGCGGCGTGCGATTGTTCCAAAACGCTTTGACCTTCGTAGGGCGCCGCAGCGCGACACCGGGCGAAGGCGAACGAAAACGAGAAACGACGCCGCCGAGCGGAATACCCGAGGGAAAGCATGAGAAGACGACCGCATACCAAGATCGTTGCGACCTTGGGACCGGCGAGCACGAACCCGACGACAATCAAGCAGCTGCACACGGCCGGCGTCGACATGTTCCGGCTCAATTTCAGCCACGGCAGCCACGCGGATCATAGGGAGCGTTACGACGCGATCCGCGCCTTGGAAGCGGAGGTGGGCCACCCCATCGCCGTGCTGATGGACCTCCAGGGGCCGAAGCTTCGGGTCGGGACCTTTCCCGACGGGTCGGTCATGTTGAAGCGGAACGGCAAGTTTCGCCTGGACATGGAAAAGGCCGAAGGCAGCGAGAAGCGCGTCAGCCTTCCCCACAAGGAGGTGTTCGCCGCCCTGGAAAAGGGGATGGATCTGCTGCTGGATGACGGAAAAATCCGGCTGCGGGTCCAGTCCTGCGGCGCCGACTTTGCCGAGACGAAGGTCATGACCGGCGGTCGCCTGTCGGACCGCAAGGGGGTCAACGTCCCCGGCGCGGTGTTGCCGATCTCGCCGTTGACGGCGAAAGACCGCAAGGACCTCCAATTCGGGCTGGACCTTGGCGTCGACTGGGTGGCGCTGTCCTTCGTGCAGCGCCCGGAGGACATGGCCGAAGCGCGCCGCCTGGTGGCCGGCCGCGCCGCCATCATGGCCAAGCTGGAAAAACCGGCTGCGATCGACCACCTGGACCAGATCGTTGAACTGGCAGATGGAATCATGGTCGCACGCGGGGACCTGGGCGTCGAACTGCCGCCCGAAAGCGTCCCGGTGCTGCAGAAACGCATCGTGCGTGCGACGCGTTTCGCCGGCAAGCCCGTGGTGGTCGCGACCCAGATGTTGGAATCGATGATCAACAGCCCGACGCCGACCAGGGCCGAGGCGTCGGACGTGGCCACCGCCGTCTACGAAGGCGCGGACTCGGTGATGCTGTCGGCCGAAAGCGCGGCGGGTCAGTATCCGGTCGAGGCGGTGCGGATCATGGACCGCATCATCGGTCGGGTCGAATCCGACGAGAACTACTTCCAGATCCTGGCCAACGCCCGGTCTGACCCCGAGCCGACGGCGGCGGATGCGATCAGCGCAGCCGCCCGGCAGGTCGCGCAGACCCTGTCCGCCAAGGCGATCATGACCTTCACCACGTCGGGCTCGACAACGATGCGCGCGGCGCGCGAACGGCCGAACGTGCCCGTCGTCAGCATGACGCCGAAGCTGGAAACCGCGCGCCGTCTGTGCTGCGTTTGGGGCGTCTACTGCGTGCACTCGCCGGACGCGACGAACTTCGACGACATGACCTCCATCGCCAGCGATCACGCGCTGACCGCGGGATTCGCAAAACGGGGCGACAGGATCATCGTGACAGCCGGTGTCCCCTTCGGGACGCCGGGGGCGACCAACGTCATCCGGATCGCGCGGGTGGATTAGGCTCGATCGGCCCTTAGATGTCCCGGGACTTGAGCGTCTGTTCGATTTCCGCCGCGCGGGCCTCGATGGCGGGCATGTGGGGATTCATCTTCAGCGCTTCCTGGAACGCGGCGAGCGCGCCTTCCTCATCGCCCAAGGCGTCGTAGATCAGCCCCAGCCCCGACATGGCCCCGAAATGGCGCGGTTCCAGCCGCAGTGTCTTTTCCACGTCCGCGATCGACAGGGTGTAGTTCCCCATCAGGTAGTGCAGGGTCGCCCGGCGGTTCCAGCCTTCGGCGAAATCCGGTTCCAGCTTTACCAGCGCATCGAAGGACTGCAGCGCCGAACCGTAGTCGCCGCCGGACATGGCGGCCTGACCCTGCTTCAGCAGCATGCCGGTGCTGGCGCTGGGGGCCTCGAACCAGATCCCCCAGATCGCGGTCTGCACGACCTGGGCCTGCTGCTGGTCCTCGGTCTGCTGCAGCAGTTGGAACAGCCCCTCCAGCCTCGGATCCTTCTGGTCGGCAAGCGCCGCCGTTGCCCCGAAGCAGACGGCCAGACAAATCGCGATCAGGTTCCGCGGCTTCATGGGGCCAGTATGCGGGGCGCCTGAGACCAACGCAACCGGCCGGCGCCGAGACCGGTGCCTGTTGCCGCCAAACCCGTTGCCCCACCGCCCGGAAATGTCGTAGGTCTCAGAAAAGGTCGAAGGATGGTTGCCGTTTCAATGGGGGGCATCGAGTCGTATTTCGTACGGTCGGCCGAGGCTGCGCACACGGGTTTTCTCGCGGCCTGCCAGGGCGAAGGCATCCGGGTGTCCAGCTTCGCCAGTTCGCGGATCGGCGCGGACCTTCATCTCGACGTGGCACGGTTTGGATCGCCCGACGCCCGGCGCCAGGTGGTGCTGTGCAGCGGCAGCGGAGGACCCGCCAGCCTCGTTGCGTCGGCGATCATGACCGGGTGCGTCCGCGAGGGGCTGCATCGCGATCTGCCGCGCGGACTGGGCCTCGCGCTCATCAACGGCGTCAGCCCCGAAGGGCCGGCGTGGTCGGCGGACCCGACGGCGGCCCGGCCGAAGACGGGCTGGAACGACACCGTCCTGGTGAATGCCGAAGACCGCTATGCCGCCTTCGAACGGGCCGCCGGCCGGCAGCCGCCGCGCAGCCCCAGCAACGACGAGCCTCAGGTGCCTGCCTGGAACAGCGCCGTTCAGCGGGCGGTCTGTGACGAGCTTTTCCGGAACAGCCGCGAACTGCTGTTTCTGGACTTCCGAACCGGACCCGGTCTTTCCGGCGAGGTCGCGATCCAGTCCGGCCTGGCAGACGACGCGGACTTCGCCGAGCGCGCGGCACGGTGGTTCGTGGACGACTGGGTCGGTGATCACAAAGCCTATCACAGCGCAGGGCATGCGCCGCCGGCGGGCGGCCTGCCGGCCCTGGTGGCGGCAACCAGCCATGTGCTGGTGGTCGAGTTCGGGACCTACTCGGTCACCACGGTCCTGGACGCGATCACGCGAACCGGCGGCGCCGCTGCCGCGCCATCGCCCGTCGAGGACCTGCGGCGCATGGCCTATCCCGAAGCGCGCGCGTGGCAGCGGTTCGTCTGGCAGAGCGCGTCTGCCGTCGTGGCCACCGTCCTTTCACGCTTCGCAGCGGAAGGCTGACACACCCGCCAGCCGGTGCGGCGTCAGTCGGCATCCAGGCGGGTGTCGATCTTCACCTCGCTCTCGAGCGTGCGGTGCACCGGGCACTTGTCGGCAATCTCCAACAGCTTGGCCCGTTCTCCCGCGTTCAGATCGCCGGTCAGGACCAGGTCGCGTTCGATATGATCGATCCTCCCCGCCTCGGTTTCGCAGGTCAGGCAGTCCTGGGCATGGATCTTCTGGTGTTTCAGGCGCACCGCCACCTTGTCCAGGGCCAGGCCCTTGCGGTCGGCATACATCCGCAAGGTCATCGAGGTACAGGCGCCCAGCCCGGCCAGCAGCAGGTCGTAGGGCGACGGGCCGGTATCGGTGCCGCCGTCCACGGAACGCGGCTCGTCCGCCGGCAGGACGTGGGCACCGACCCGGACGGTCTGCGCGAACTTGCCGGCGCCGGTTTCCGCCACCTCGACCACGTTCGGCGACAGCGGTTCGGGCGCCGCGGGCGGCGGCAGATAGCGCTGGACCCAGGCGGCGATCACCTTCGCAACATACTTGCCGTCCTCGCGTTTGAGCAGCAGGTGGTCGGCGTCATCCAGGGTCACGAAGCTTTTCGGGTGCCTGGCTGCACGGTAGATCCTTTCGGCGTTTTCGATTTCCACGTAGCTGTCGCGCGGAGCATGAAAAATCAGCAGCGCCTTGTTCATGTTGCCGATCGCGTCGTGCAGCTTCTGGTCCGCGATATCCTCGAGAAACTGCTTCTTGATCCGGAACGGCCGGCCGCCCAGGTCGACAACCGCCTCGCCAACGGCCTCGATCTCCGGCACCGCGGCGGCGAAATTGTGCTGGACGTGGGCGGGGTCCGCCGGGGCGCCGATGGTGACTACGGCCTTGGCTTCGGGCACCTGGCCCGCGGCCGCGAGAACCGCCGCGCCGCCAAGGGAATGGCCGATCAGGATGCTGGGCGCCTGGTGTTCTTCGCGCAGGAACGCCGCCGCCGCCAGAAGGTCGCCCACGTTGGAGGAAAAGTTCGTATTGGCGAAATCGCCCTGGCTGCTGCCCAGGCCGGTGAAATCGAACCGCAGCGTCGCCACCCCCATCGCCGCGAGCGCGCGGCTCACCCGTCCGGCGGCAACGCTGTCCTTGGAACAGGTGAAACAGCGCGCAAACAGCGCAAAGGCATGGGGCGGTCCACCCTCCGGCAGTTCCAAGAGGGCCGCAAGCTCCTGTCCCTGCGATCCGAGAAATGTCGCCTTCTGGCCGATCGTCATGTCCCCTCCGCCGTTCCGATTGCGTCTGATGTGCCTCTGAGGTGAGCTAGGGCTTGCCGCGCCGATTTCGAGACACGACCGTGTGAGCGGAACACGCGCGAAAGACCGCTATTCCGCCGCGGCCGGAACCGTCGTCTCGGACCGGGCCGCGGGCACCTTGCCCTCCAGCGCGCGGGGCACCGGGCCGCCGAGCGCCCAGTCCAGCAAGCTCACCGTATGGGTGATGGGAATGGCGGTCCCGCCGGCGATCTGGGTGATGCAGCCGATATTGCCGGCCGCGATCACGTCGGCGGCGGTGCTTTCGATGTTGGCAGCCTTGCGGTCGCGAAGCCGGGCGGCGATCTCCGGCTGCAGGATGTTGTAGGTTCCGGCCGATCCGCAGCACAGATGGCCTTCGGGGACATCGCGCACCTCAAAGCCCGCCCGCCGCAGAAGGTCCTTCGGCAAGGTCGTGATCTTCTGGCCGTGCTGCATCGAACAGGCGGAGTGGTACGCAACCGTCAAGCCGCCCGGGCGCACCGGTTCCGGCAGGCCGAGTTCGCTGAGATACTCGGTCACGTCCTTGGTCAGCGCCGAAACCCGGCCGGCCGCATCGGCCAGGTCCCCGTCTTCGCGGAACATGAAACCGTAGTCCTTGACCGTGGTACCGCAACCCGATGCGTTGATCAGGATCGCATCAAGCCCCTCGCCGTCCATCTCGCGCACCCAGGCCCTGATATTGGCCGCGGCCTGCCTGTGCGCGGCGGGCGTCTTGCCCATGTGGTGCACCAGGGCGCCGCAACAGCCGGCGCCGGTTGCCACGACAACGTCGACACCGAGCCGGTTTAGCAGCCGGATCGTCGCTTCGTTGATCTCCGGGTCGAGCACCTTCTGGGCACATCCGTTCATCAACGCCACCCGGCCCCGGCGCGGTCCTTCGGCCCGGAAAACCTGGGGTCTGTCGACCGGGCTCGGGCCCTGAATGCGGCGCGGCGCAAGCCTTAGCATCGCGCCGAGAGGCCCGGGCAGAAACCGGCCAAGCGGACGGCCCAACACCGCCCCGATCAGGGCAAGGCGGAACCGCCCCGGATAGGGCAGCACGAGCGCCAGGGCATTTCGGATCAGGCGGTCCAGGACCGGGCGCGTATGGGTTCGCTCGATGTGCGCGCGCGCATGGTCGACCAGGTGCATATAATGCACACCGGACGGACAGGTCGTCATGCATGACAGACAGGTCAAACAACGATCGACATGCCTGACCGTTCTGGCATCGGCATCCCGATCGTTTTCCAGCATGTCCTTGATCAGGTAGATCCGCCCTCGCGGCGAATCCAGCTCGTCCCCCAGAAGGACGTATGTGGGACAGGTCGCGGTGCAAAAGCCGCAATGCACGCAGGTCCTGAGGATTTTTTCGGATTCCGCGGTATCCGGGTCGGCCAGCTGGGCCAGGCTGAAGGAGGTCTGCACCGCGCCTCTCCTACCGGCCCTGCGCCATGCGGCCGGGATTGAGAATGCCGACCGGATCGAAACTGTTCTTGACCCGCGCAGACAATGCCGCGACACCCGGCGCAGGGGGATGAAAGACCGGGATCGCCGCCCGCAGGGTCTCCGACCCCCGGATCAGCGTGGCGTGCCCGCCGGCGGCACCGGCCGCCGCCCGAACCGCTTCGTGGGCGCCCGTCTCGTGGTCGTCGACGGCCAGCCAGACGAGGCCGCCGCCCCAATCGAGGTAGCCTTCCGCCTCGGGCAGGCTTCCGCAGAGCGTTTCCAGAACGCCTTGCCCCGCCTGCGGGGCGACCGAGATCTTCCAGACCGTCCGCTGGTCGCCGGGGGCGGCGAACGGCATGACGTCGCGCACCTCCTGCCAGAAAGCCCGCGAGTTCTCGGTGTGCAGCTCCTCGACGCTCCCCAGGTCGGCGAGCAGGTTCGCCAGCTGCTGCGTTCGATAGGCGACCGACGGGGCCGGCCCTTCGACGCGGATCGCCGCCACCGGCGCTTTTTCGTCGGCCACGTAGGACACGGCGGATCGCCCCGCCAGCGGGCCGGGCAACCATGCCGCGGCAGAAACTTCGTTCGGCGAGCCCAGCGCGCGCGTCATTGCCGCGGTTCCGGATACCGCATCGACGCCGCGTACCAAGACCGTGCGCACCTTCTCGGCCTTCGGCAGCACCTTGCAGGTAACCTCGGTCATCACGCCCAGCGTTCCCCAGGATCCGGCCATCAGCTTGCAGAGATCGTAGCCGGTTACGTTCTTCACCACCCGGCCGCCCGACTTGAACGTCTCGCCGCGTCCGGAGACCGCGGTGAAGCCCAGGAAATGATCGCGCGCCGCCCCCGCCTTGACGCGGCGCGGACCGGAGAGGTTGGACGCAATCACGCCGCCGAGGGTCCCCTTGTCGGACCGGCCCGCCAGGAGCGGGCCATAGTCGGGAGGTTCGAACATCAGCTCCTGGTTCGCTGCCGTCAGGGCCGCCTCGATGTCGTCAAGCGGGGTGCCGGGGCCCGCGGTCAGGACAAGCTCCTCCGGCTCGTAAAGCGAGATACCGCTGAGCGCGCGCAAGGACAGCGTCTCGGCCGGGTTGCCGGGGCGCCCGACGGCCCGCTTGCTGCCGCGGCCGATGACTTCGACCGGCAGTTCGTTGGCCACCGCATAGGCCACGAACTCCTGGACCTGGGCGGGGTTTTCCGGTGCGACGGTGCTCATGGGGTCAGAACCGGGGGATGTCCGGGAACCGGGTCTCGCCCCGGTGCACATGCATACGGCCCAGTTCGGCACAACGGTGCAACTGCGGGAACACCTTGCCCGGATTGAGCAGCGAGTCCGGATCGAAAGCGCATTTGACCCTCTGCTGTTGTTGCAGGTCGGCCTCGGTGAACATGCTTCCCATCAGGTCCCGTTTTTCCACGCCGACACCATGCTCGCCGGTCAAAACGCCGCCGACCTCCACGCAAAGCCGCAGGATGTCGCTGCCGAAGGCTTCCGCCTTTTCCAGTTCGCCCGGATTGTTCGCGTCGTACAGGATCAGGGGATGGAGGTTGCCGTCGCCGGCATGGAAGACGTTCGCAACGCCCAGGCCGTACTCCGTGGACATTTCCCGCATGCGCTGCAGCACAAGGGGCAGCTTGTTGCGGGGGATCGTCCCGTCCATGCAGTAATAGTCGGGCGATATCCTGCCCACTGCGGGAAAGGCCGCCTTGCGCCCGGCCCAGAACCGCTGGCGCTCGTCCTCCGACTTGGAAACCCGGACGTACTGCGCCCCCTTGTCCCGTGCAATCGCCTCGACCGCATCTACTAGATGCGCGACCTCGTCCTCCGGCCCGTCCAGTTCGACGATCAGCAGCGCATCAACGTCCAGCGGGTAACCCGCCTGAACGAAGGCCTCCGCCGCCTCGATCGCCGGCTTGTCCATCATTTCCATGCCGCCGGGAATGATGCCGGCGGCGATGACGGCGGCGACGCAGTCGCCGGCCGCTTCCGAGCCAGGGAACCCGATCAAGAGCGCCCGGGCGACCTCGGGCTTGCGCAGAATGCGAACGGTCACCTCGGTGACGACGCCCAGCAACCCCTCCGAACCGGTCATCAGGCCCATCAGGTCATAACCTTCGGCATCCAGATGGCGGCCGCCCAGGCGCACCACCTCGCCGTCCATCAGGACGACCTGCAGCCCGAGCACGTTGTTGGTGGTCAGGCCGTATTTCAGGCAATGGACGCCGCCGGAGTTCTCCGCGATGTTCCCGCCGATCGTGCACGCGATCTGGCTCGACGGATCGGGCGCGTAATAGAACCCCCGATGCTCGACCGCCTGGGTGATGGCAAGGTTGGTGACCCCGGGCTGGACGATGGCACAGCGGTTCTCGTAGTCGACCTCCAGAATCCGGTTGAACTTGCCGAGACCCAAGATGATTCCGTCCGCCAGGGGCAGTGCGCCGCCGGACAAGGATGTTCCGGCACCGCGGGGCACGACCCGGATGCCGTGTTCGTGGCAATACCGCAGCACCTGGGAGACCTGCTCCACGGTTTCCGGCAGAACCACGATCAGCGGCAATTGGCGGTAGGCCGTGAGCCCATCGGTTTCGTAGGGCTTGAGTTCCCGTTCGTCCGCGATCACGCCTTCGCCCGGCACGATGCGGCGCAGGTCCGAGGCGATCTCTGCCCGGCGGGCCATGATCGCTTCGTCCGGTTTCGGCATCTTCAGCATCGGATGTTCCCCTTCCCACCGAAAGCGGGCCGCCCCGGCGGCATCGCTCCCAGGCGGTGGCTTGCCTTCGCCGCCGAAATTGGTATTACCAATTCAGGCCCAATAGACAGGTGGGCCGTCGCCGGCGGTTGTCAAGGGAACGGCCAACCGGCAAAAGCAAAGGCCGCGTCCCCGGACGCGGCCCTATCTGAGCACGATTTGCGACCCCCGCGAAAGGGACGCAATGACGCTATCCCTGACGCGCCTTGAACCGCGGGTTGCGCTTGTTGATCACATAAACCCGGCCCTTGCGGCGGATCACCCGGCAGTTCTTGTCGCGCTTCTTCAGCGTCTTCAGCGAGCTGGCGACTTTCATGGCGAAAACCTTCTTTCAGCACCGACCCCCGCCGGAGCCGGCGCGGATCTGGTGGGGTCAAAATCGGTTGAAATGCGCGCGGAACATAGGGAGTGACGACCCGCCTGTCAACGGCGGCAAGCGGCCTACCAGTCGCTCAGGGTCTTGGTCCCCATGTTGATTGCATGGATCCTGAGATAGCACAGGTCGCCCGTCTCCAGGGCCCGCACCAGACGCTGCCAGGATTTGGCTTCTTCCATCAGCATGTCGACGAAATCCCGGTCCAGCTCTTCCGTGGCCAGGTTGTCCACGAAATCGGACCAGCCCTTCAGGATGAGGTTCCGGTACTCCTCGGTTTCTTCCTTCATGATCCGGGCTTCCATGCGGACGTCGCTGAACATCTCGCGGTATTCGTCCATCGTCCAGGGGCTGCACCCTTCCCCTTCGGCCTCCATCCAGCCTTGTACGGCCTCGCTGGAGGAGGAAGCGAAGTCCTTCAGGACAAGGTCCGTCAGGATCAGGCCACCCTTGGACTTGAGGGAGGAATCGACCTTACGGAGGATCTGTTCTTTGTCCTTGAATGACCAGAAACGGTCGCGGATCAGCACGCCATCGTAGCGGCCGGTCGGCAGGTCCAGGCTCTCGAACTCGAAGTGGGTGATCGGAGCCTTCTTCTCCATTCCCGCGACGACCGAAAGCTCGTGCGCCTTGCCGGCCAGAATGCGGTCGGGTTCCATGCCGCTGATCCACAGGCCAAATGCCTCGGACATGGCGCGGGTCCCGCCGCCAAGTCCGGCGGTCAGGTCAAGCACGGTCTTGGTGGGGTCGAGGCTCATCGGCTTGACCAGCCTGACGGCCTGCTTGGCACCGCCCGGATAGATGAAGCCCTCGCCCCAGAGTTGTTTAAGGACCTGCAGCCGAAGCTCGGACCATTCCCCCAGGTCTTCCCGCTTCGGAACCTCGTTGACCGCGATCGACGCATTGGCAACCGGCCGCTTGCGTCCATCACGCAGCAGGTATTGCACATCGACCCCTTCCCACCAGGCCTTGAACCTGACGGAAAACGGGATGTAGTCGTCGTCGTCGTGCTCCGCCGTCACCGGGCTATCCATGGCCGACGCGTCCGGCCCCGGGGCCGCTTGCGGAGGGGGTGCCGCCAGGCGTCGCTGCCGCGCCGGGCGACG
>Ga0066187_1000506_pt1 | contig 13032 bp, 14 predicted proteins | sample WorMetexBAHAMAS1_FD_58706 | JGI IMG/M metagenome (GOLD analysis project Ga0066187, IMG submission 58706) | Marine gutless worms symbiont microbial communities from Max Planck institute for Marine Microbiology, Germany - Inanidrilus exumae... | ecosystem: Host-associated > Annelida > Digestive...
CGACCTCCAAAGCAAGTGTCAGGATTCTAAACCGACTTGCGTGTTTTCACACAGCCACAGCCCTCTTTCGGACGCATATCGCGCCGCGGAGTGATCGCGCAATCGCCGACCCTCGACCAGATGGGCGTGTTCGGGCGCACCGTCACCGACGCCGCATTGATTGCCGAGAATATCATGGCTTTCGATCCGCAGGACCCGGCCATGAAACCGGCCGCGGCACCCTCGCTGTCGGCCATGGTTGCTAGCGAGCCGCCCGTCCCGCCGCTGTTCGCCCTCGTCAGATCACCGGTCTGGGAGGAAGCCGAAGAAGATTGCCAGGAAGCCTTCGACGAACTGGCCGATGCCCTCGGCGGGCGGTGCGAGGAGATTTCCCTGCCCGGCACCTTCGATGAGGCCGTCGCCATGCATCGAACGGTTCACAGTGCGGAGATGGCGAAGTGTTATGCCCACTACCACGAACGCGGAAAGGACGAGCTCAGCGACGTCCTGAGAAACATGATCGAGGAGGGGCAGCGCGTGTCGGCCGTCGACTACCAGCGCGCCCTCGATGGACGGCAACAATTGGCCAGTTGGCTGGACGAGTTTTTCAACGATTACGATGCGATCGTGACCCCGGCCACCACCGGTGAGGCACCGAAGGGACTGGATGCGACGGGAAGCCCCATCTTCTGTACGACCTGGACCTTCTGCGGAACGCCGGCCATCACCCTGCCCTTGATGGAGGGTTCGAACGGCCTCCCCCTCGGCGTGCAACTGGTCGGCGCGCGCGGCGACGATGCCCGCCTGCTCAGAACCGCAAATTGGTTGTCGATGAACGCCGCTACACTTTGACTCGGCATCCCGCGTTCGCGGCAGTTTATACCGGCAGTCGGCCCGCTCAAGCCGCCTCTGCGTCGCCCTCGTCAGCCGAACAGGTGCGGATACCGAACGGCACATAGGCCGGGCACCAGCCGATCGCCGCCGTGGCGATCGGCACCACGCCGATCCACCCCCACAGGCTCTCAGGCCCGACAAAAACCAACGAAATCAGGATCAATCCGACGACGACGCGCAAGGCCCGGTCGACGTCACCAACGTTTTGCATGGGGGTCCTCCTGTCTTAAATCGGTGTGGCGCGGCGAATCCTAACACGGTTTCCATCGGCCGATACCACGACTAATTTAGCGGCGCCTATCAGGCTCAATTCTACGCGTACCGGCGCCTACTGGTCCGCCAACGGATGCGCTTCCTCGACCAGCGCCTTCAGCCTTTCATCCAGCACATGCGTATAGATCTGCGTCGTCGAGATATCCGAATGACCCAGCATCTGCTGCAGGGCGCGGAGATCGGCGCCATGGGCGAGCAGATGGCTGGCAAAGGAATGGCGAAGCACGTGCGGCGACACACGGCGACGGTCGAGACCGGCATCGGTGGCCAGTTCCTTCAAGAGCTGTCCGAACCGGGCGCGGGTCAGGTGGCCCTCCTTGCCGCGCGACGGGAAGAAGAACTGGGCCGCGTTATTGGCGACCCGGCCTTTCGGCACGAAGCTCTCGCGTTCGGCTAGATAGGCCTCGACCGCGTCCCGCGCCGGTTCGCTCAGTGGAACCATGCGTTCCTTTCCACCCTTGCCGCGGACCAGCAGGAAGCGCCCGTCCCGGGTCAGGGCGTTGAGCGGCAGGCCGACCAGTTCGGAGACCCGGAGCCCGGTGGCGTAGAGGATTTCGAGGAGCGCCACCAAGCGCAGGCCGTCGGCGCCGCCGCGCTCGGCGGCTGTTTCCAACAGGCGGTCGACCTCGTCCTCGCCCAGATACTTGGGCAGGGCGCGCCCCTGCTTGGGGCTGTCGATGGCCGCCGACGGATCGTCCTCGCGGATGCGCTCGGCGAACAGGAACCGGTAGAACTGGCGGAGCGCCGAGAGCCGTCTCGCCGTCGTGCTCGCGGCCATACCGGCGCCCGATAGGTTTTTCAAATAGTCGCGGATCTGCTGGGTGCTGGCGTCCTCGATGGCCCGGTTACGGCGTCCGACGAAGGCGGCGAAATCCTCCAGGTCACGGCGATAAGATTCGAGGGTGTTGGCGGCGGCACCCCTTTCGGCGGCCATCATGTCGAGGAAGGTTTCGGCGTGAACCGAGATCCGAACGCCAGCGTTTGCCCGCGTACCGCCAGGACCCTTCATATACCCGCCGCGAGCAGCGATTCGAGGGCCAATTGCCGGGCTTCCTTTTCCAGGCCGACGGCCCGGAGCGCCTCCAGAACGCCCTTGAGCACGAACGGTTCGACCCGATGGCTGCCGCGTTCTCCGATGACGTGCAAGGCCAGCAGGATCGCTTCGCCGGTGCGCGGGTTACCGGATACCGGCTCGGCAAGTGGGGCCGCGGTGACGACGCTGGCGATTTCCGATCCGGCGGCGGCAAGTGACGTCGTCCGGAAGGCCTCGACCGGTACCGATCCGACAACCGGCTCTTCGCTGGCACCGGGCGGCGGCGCTTCGGTTTCGGAAAGGGCAAGCACCCGCCGCCACAAGCCGGGATCGGGCAAGGTCACGGTGGTGCGCGGCCCGGTGCCGACGAGGGGCTCCCAGGTCTCGCGCCCGACGTCGACGCCGAACGCCTCGAGCACGCTGTAAAGGTGGACGGCGCGGTCGCGGGCACCGTCTTCCTTTTCGACGGCCTGCCACCAGGAATTTAGGAACTCGCCCGGATCCTCTTCCGGTTCCGCCTGGGAGAACCAGACGACCGGCTGCAGGCGCGTGACGGCATCGGCATGGGCCGGATTGATCAGGGCCTGTCCGCTCAACAAATCGGTCCACGGCCGGGCGCGGTCGTCGTTTCCGGCGGCGATAAAGGCGCGGATCGCTTCCGGGGCGAACCACAAGAGGTCGCTCGACGGCGGAATGCGCCGCAACACCGGCTGGAAGATCTTCGCCATGGACCCGTAGCGCCCCTCCTCCCGCGCCAGGTCGAAGGCGCGCTGCACGGCCTCGGCCTGGGCCACGGGCAGGGTCTGCACCAACGCCGCATGGTATAACAGCGCCCGCACCATGGGGCCGAACTCGACCTCGGCGCGGCTCAGCGGATTGGCCAGGTTGGATTCCGAGAAATCGACGCTGGTATAGAGCTGGCGCAGGATTTCGATCGGCAACGCCCCGGACGCATCGGCCCGTTCCGCCGCCTCCAGGCGCATGGCCTTGGAAACGTTGGGGCTCGTCGCGATGGCGTTCAAGACGGCCGGCTGGTTGGCGGCCAGCGCATCACCGGGCAAGCCGACCTTGGCGATCCGGGCCATGGCCATGAGCATCGGATCGGGCGCCGGAAGGCTTTTCAGCTCGATCTCCGCTTCCGCCGTCAAGGCGTCAGCGAGCATCAAATAGGTCTCGTCGCCCTCGCCCAGTTCCCGCATCAGGGAAACACTGAGCGCCGCCTTGTCCCGCTCGCCGTCGATGACCTGGCAGATAACGAAAACCTTCTGCCAATAGGCGGTCGGCCGGATCGGCATCTCGCGCTTGGCCAGGTTGCAGGCCCGCGCGTGGTCGCCGGCCAGCAGGCGCATGTCGCTTTCAGCCTCGAGCAGGGCGCCGGTCCGGGCCTGCGTCGGCAGGGCATTCAAGAGCTGCTCGGCACCCCGCAGGTTGCTCATGGCAACCAGCAGCCGGACGCGTTTTTCGATCAGGCTCTCATCCGTATCGTCACTGCCCTCCGGCACCCGCGCGGGACTGAGCAGCAAGCGGCTGAGCAAGTCACGAAGGACCGGCGACGGCGCCGTAATCGGCAACCCGGTCATTAACGTATCGACCAGCCTCCGAGCCGTACCCTTCCATAATCCGGTACCCAGAGCACCGCTCTCGGAGGTCAGGACACCGGCCTCGTCGGCATTGATCGCCTGCAGCGAGTCGACCTGCACCCCGATACCACGGCCGGTCGCCTCGACCTGCCCCGGTCTACGCGTTTCCGTCTGCAATGCGGGCGCCGCCAAGATCCGTGCAGGTACCGGGACCGCAACATCAGGGACGGGTTGGGCCGCGGCTTTCGGCGGCGGCGCGAGGCGCACGGGGCCAGGCGCGTCACCTTGTTGGGCGGCCAGATCGCCGGTGGATGCAAGGCCGACCAAAATCGCCAGCGCGATACCACGAAGGCCTGCCCGGCACGTCGGGCCGTTAGCGCGGGAAACGGTCATCGGGGATTTCTTTCTCGATTTTTTGGACAGGCGCCGGAATATCCCACATGGCGAGGAATACGCCGCCACCGAGCGCGAGTATGGCGACGGCGGCCAAAACAAGCCTGGAAAAACTTTTCATTCCGCGTCCATGACAATAAGGGACAATAATCGGCTACGCCCGACAGCCGATTGTGTTGATGGTAGTTTTCGACTATGGCATTTTTTCGACAGTGTAAAGACCATCATGTTTACCGCAAAGCCCCGTTTTATGCTGTTGCGACAGCGGTCGACTTGACGGACGTTCCGGCCCCTTGTGCGGCCGCCACCAGACAAGGCGACATTAAAACGTCATGAATGCCGACACCCACATGCCGTGCGACCGTTCGATCGTCCTGATCGGTCTCATGGGCGCGGGGAAATCATCGATTGGACGGCGTCTTGCCAAAAGACTCGGCATGGCGTTTTTCGACGCAGATCAGGAAATCGAGGCAGCCGCCGGCTGTTCGGTCGCCGAGATCTTCGAGGTCTACGGCGAACCCGCCTTTCGCGATGTGGAGGAAAAGGTGATCAACCGCCTGCTCAATGACGAACCCTGCGTGCTGGCCACCGGCGGCGGCGCCTACATGAACCCGCGCACCCGCCAGCACATCGCCGTCACGGGGGTGTCCGTATGGCTGCGCGCCAGCCTCGACGTCCTGTTCGAGCGGACCGGACGGCGCAAGGGGCGGCCGTTGCTCGACAATTCCGACCGTCGCGAGACCCTGTCGAGACTGATCGACGAACGTTATCCGGTCTATGAAGGCGCCGACATCGTCATCGAGACGGGTTCCGAAGGGATCGAGGTGACCACGGACCGCGTGCTCGAAGCGATCAGCGAAGTGGCGCCGGCGCCATGTTGAGCCGCGAAGACGACACTTCCGTCCTCGAGCTCGACCTCGGGGACCGGAGCTACGACATCGTCGTCGGCGACGGGTTGATCGACGGCGCCGGCGAACGGATCGTGCCCTTTCTTTCCCACCCCAGGGTCATCGTGATTACCGATGAGAACGTCGAAAATCAATGGCTCAAGCCGTTCGAAAGCTCGTTGTCCCATGCCGGCATCGCGTTCCGCTCCATCGTCCTCCCGGCCGGTGAGGCGACGAAAAGCTTTTCGCAATTCGAGCGTCTGGTCGAGAACCTGCTTTCGGGCGGGATCGACCGCAAGACCTGCTTGATCGCCCTTGGCGGCGGCGTCATCGGCGACATCACCGGTTTCGCCGCCGCGGTTACGCTCCGCGGCCTCGACTTCATCCAGGTGCCGACAACGCTCCTGGCCCAGGTCGACAGCTCCGTCGGCGGCAAGACGGGCATCAACACCGCACACGGCAAGAACCTGGTCGGCGCCTTTTACCAACCGCGCCTCGTCCTCGCCGACACGCGGACTCTCGACACCCTGCCCAAGCGCGAGTTGTTGGCCGGTTACGCGGAGGTCGTGAAGTACGGCCTCATCGACGACACGCCTTTCTTCGAGTGGTGCGAAAGCGATGGCCGGCGGTTGATCGACGGCGACGCGCAAGCGCGGCGTTACGCCATCCATCATTGCTGCGCCGCCAAAGCGCGCATCGTCGCCGAGGACGAACGGGAGACCGGGGTCAGGGCGCTGCTCAACCTCGGTCACACCTTCGGCCACGCCCTGGAGGCGGAATCCGGTTACGGCGATACCTTGCTCCATGGCGAAGCGGTTGCCATCGGGACCCTGATGGCCTTCGATTTGTCCCACCGTATGGAACTCTGCAGCGGCCAGGATGCCGGCCGCGTCGAGGCCCACTTCAAGGCCGCGGGCCTGAAAGCGGACCTGAAGGGCATTGCCGACGCCAATTGGTCTCCCGAGCGGCTGGTCGGCCACATGGGCAAGGACAAGAAAGTCGACGCCGGAACCATCGCCTTCATCCTGACCCGCGGCATCGGCCGGGCCTTTATCACGCGCGATGTCCAACTCGAAGAGGTAAAAGCGGTTCTCGCCGATGCCCTTGAAAAATAGTCGCTGCTCGGCCCCCCAAGGGCCTAGCGTTCTGAACCTTGTCCGAAGAGTAAACGGATTCCCGCCATGCTGATGACCTTGACCGCCATCGTCTTCCTCCTCGCGTTGTCCGCCTTCTTTTCCGGCTCGGAAACGGCACTGACCGCAGCCTCGCGCCCTTTGATGCACCAACTCGAACAGAACGGTGATCCCCGGGCGGCCCGCGTCAACCGGTTGTATGCCCGCAAGGACCGGCTGATCGGCACCATTCTCCTGGGTAACAACCTGGTCAATATCCTGGCCTCGGCCCTGGCGACCAGCATCTTGATCTCTCTTTTCGGCGAAGCCGGTGTTGCCTACGCAACCCTTGGGATGACGGTACTGGTCCTCATATTCGCCGAAATTCTCCCCAAGACCTATGCCATTCACAACGCCAACAAGGCGGCGCTGCGTATTTCACCGGTGATCAGCGCCTTCGTCCACGTGCTGACGCCGTTGACGGTAGCCATGGAGAAGATCGTCAGCGGATTGTTGCGACTGTTCGGCGCCAAGACCGGGGGCGAGTTGTTGTCGAGCGACGAAGAGTTGCGGGGTGCCATCGACCTCCACAACGGCGAGGACGATGCGGTCCGGCACGAACGCGCCATGCTGCGCAGTGTCCTCGACCTCGACGAGGTGCAGGTCTCGGAAATCATGACCCACCGGACAAACGTCATAGCCGTCGACGCCGACCAGCCGGCCGACCTGTCGATCGAACAGATCCTGGCCAGTCCGTTCACGCGTATCCCATTGTGGCGGGGCTCGCCGGACAACATCGTCGGAGTCCTGCATGCCAAGGCCTTGCTGCAGGAAATCCGCTCACACAGCGGCGATGTGGACGGTCTCGACTTGATGGCGCTGGCGACTGAGCCCTGGTTCATCCCGGAGCAGACCCTGTTGCTCGATCAGCTCGAGGTGTTCCGCAAGCGGCGCGAACATTTCGCCCTTGTCGTCGACGAATACGGCAGCCTCATGGGTGTCGTCACGCTCGAGGACATCCTCGAGGAAATTGTCGGCGACATCGATGACGAACACGACGTCGCTTTCGACGGTGTTCGCATCGAACCGGAAGGCGGATTCGTGGTCGACGGCACCATCACCATCCGCGATCTGAACCGAGAATACGAATGGGGTTTGCCCGACGAGGAAGCGGCGACCGTCGCGGGACTCATTCTCCACGAAGCGCGGCGCATCCCACAGGTCGGACAACGGTTCAAGTTTTTCGGCTTTCAGTTCGAAATCCTCGAACGCCAGCACCACCAGATCACGTCGGTCCGCATAACGCCGCCGGAAGCCGACGATTGGACATCAACTTGATTGTCGGCGCCGTCGCGAGGCCGCTCCTGAGGCAGCACCGGGACGACCATCCGCACGGGCGTTCTATTGGTAAATATTCCGGATTAACGTCCGCGTCACCGGGTTCCGTCATTTCCCTCTTGCGCCCACCCCCCTTGCTTGACCTACAATCAACGTGAGGGGTTTGGAACTGGGAAGGACCTGATCATGCAGCGGAAAATCGTTCCCGACGTCGTCGAACGCCAGAATGTCGCGACGGTCGTCACCGACGACAAGGTCGTAAGCGCCGCGAAAATGATGGCGGATAAACACATTGCGGCCCTGATCGTTGTCGACGCGGATGGGAATTTGATCGGTATTTTGACGGAACGTGACCTCACGCAGCGCGTTCTGGCGGAAGGTCATAACCCGAACGAAATCACGGTCGGCGAGGTGATGACCGATAACCCCGACACCCTATCCGCCGAGGATTCCGCACGCGACGCGTTGGAACTGATGCAATCCAGGAAGTACCGCCACCTTCCGGTCACCGAGGACGGCAAATGTATCGCCGTCGTTTCGATCCGCGACCTTTATGCGACGGTGAAATCGGCGCTCGAAGAGGATATCCGCGAAACCGAAGCCTTCGTCTTTGGCGACCGTTACGGCGCTTAACCGCCGTTTTTGGCAGCCCCTCCAATCGGCGTGACCAAAGACCGGCCCCTAGCCGTTTTTGGGGCCGCGGTTAAGACAACCTTAAGTCACTCATAACCATACTTGCCATCGCACCCGATCTAGCCGGCCGGTTCCTCATCCGCGGCGTTTTCGCCGGCATCCGGGCCGGGTATCCGTAAAACTGGTGTTCCCCTATGTCCGATGAACACGCTACGCATTCCAAGCTCGGGACCGAACTCGCCGGCATCGCCGCAGCGCAGAAGTCGCGGATTCTCGAAGTCGCCCTGAATGCCATCGACCAGGGCTTCGTCGTTTGGGATGAGAACGACTGCATGATCATCTGCAACGACCGGTTTCGCGAGTTCTGGAACTACCCAAAAGACATCGCCAAGCCGGGCGTTCCGGCCATCGACCTCCTGCGCTACGATGCAGCGCGCGGCGAACATGGAAACGGTGAATTGGAGGACGTCGCGCGGGCGCGGGACCGGACCGCCCGCGACCACCACGAAAAAGGCACGGACGAACAGTACGTCACCGGCGGCGGGCGGGTTCTTTTGATTCGCAGGTACACGGTGCCCGAACTGGGGACGGTCTCGACCTTCACCGACATCACGGACCTGAAAATGGCAGAAGACGCCCTCAAGGAAAACGAGAAACGCCTGGAGGAGCAGGTGGCGATCCTGAGCGACCGAGAAGGGAAGCTGGAGGCGCAGAAATCCGTCCTCATCGACCTCGCACGCGATCTCGAACGGGCGCGCAACGAATCGGACTTGTTGAACTCCCAGAAAGACAAGTTCTTCTCGATCATCGCCCACGACCTGATGGGGCCTTTCAACCTGGTCCTGGGGTATTCGGATCTGTTGGCCGAACACATCGACGACTTCGACAAGGAAACGGTCAAGAGTTCCGCCCAAACCATCCGCGAATCGGGCTATCGCCTTTCCGAGCTTCTCGAGAATCTTCTAAGCTGGTCCCGCCACCAGATGGGCCGCATTCATTTCGAGCCGCTACCGACGGACCTCAACGCGATCATCGCACGCAACCTCGATCTGTTCCGACCGCTGGCCGAGCAAAAGGCGATCCGCCTGATCGACGCCTGCACGCCGTCGATCTTGGCCCATGTCGATCACAACATGGTCGACATGATCATCCGCAATTTGATCAACAACGCCATCAAGTTCACAGACCGGGACGGCGAGGTCACGGTCGAGACGGAAATGCGCCGGGATTGCGTCGCGTTCAGCGTTGCCGATACCGGTGTCGGAATTTCCGCGGACAAGATGTCCAAGCTGTTCCTCATCGAAGAAAAGACATCGACCACGGGAACGGACGGCGAAACCGGGACAGGCCTCGGGCTGCAGTTGTGCAAGGAGTTCGTGGAACGCCAGGGCGGCGAAATATCCGTCGCCAGTGTCGAAGGAGAAGGATCGCGCTTTACGGTGACGTTTCCCCTTGCGTCAGCGACGATGGCCGATCGCTGACGTAAACCGTGCCGGTGAAGGTCGAAATCGTCTCCCCATCGCGGCTCACATCGACCCGGTAAACGGCCGTACCGCGTCCGTGTGAAACCTCCTCGGCGGTGGCGACGAGCCGATCCCCGGCCTTGACGCCGCGTACGTAGGCGATATGGGCGTCGATGCCGATCGACACATGCTCACGGGAATTGGCGGCCAACCCGAAGGCCATGTCGGCCAAGGAGAACACGGCACCGCCGTGGGCGTAGCCCATGAAGTTCAGGTGTTCCCCCGCTATATCCATTTCGACGACGGCCCGGCCCGGCGCGAACTCGACGAGACGGAACCCCATATGACGGGCAAATGGGTCGTTGCCCAACAAACGGTCGACTTCGGAAAAACTGGTCATGCCGCGATCAGGGGCCGGCCGAATCCGAGTTCGCGGCGCAGGCAGGCGCAAATCTCGCCGTGGGTGACGTCGGCTGCGGCGGCATCGACTACGGCCGCAAACACGTTCGCCTGTTCGTCGCCGGCGGCCCGGGCGAGATCGCCGAGGGCCTTGTCAACGGCGGTCTGCGAACGATCCGCCTTGAACTTCTTGAACCGGGTGATCTGGGTCTCCATCAACGTCGTGTCAGGGCGCTCCAGGGGAGCCGGCGCGAAATCTTCGCTGCCCTCCGTATAGGCGTTGACACCGACCACCGTCTGTTCGCCGGAATCGATGCGTTCATGAAAACGTCCGGCGGAATCGCCGATCATGCGCTGCACGAGGCCGGTCTCCACGGCCCGGCACATGCCGCCCGCCTCGTCGACGCGTTCCATGACCTCGATGATTTTCTCTTCCATCTGATCGGTCAGGGTCTCCACGTAGTAGGAGCCGCCCAACGGGTCGATGACATCGTCGAGATGAGCCTCCTCGCGGAGGATGTTCTGCGTCGCCACCGCGATCCGCGCCGCCGCTTCCGTCGGCGTCGACAGCACCTCGTCGAAAGCATCCGTGTGCATGGATTGCAGGCCCCCGAAGACACCGGCCATGGCCTGCACGGCGACCCGCGCGATGTTGTTGAGGGGTTTCTGGCGGGTCAGGTCGACGCCTGAGGTCTGGGCGTGGAACTTGAAGCGCCACGAGCGCGCATCCTTGGCGCCCAGACGCTCGCGGGCGATCCGCGCCCAGATTCGCCGCCCGGCTCGGAGCTTGGCGATCTCCTCGAAGAAACTGATCGACAGATCGAAGAAGAAGGTGACCCGGGGCAGGAATTCGTCCGGATCCATGCCGCGGGCCATGCAGTCCTCGGCGAATTGAATGGCCGTCGACAGTGTGAAGCCCATGGCCTCGGCCGGTGTCGCACCGGCCTGTTGCATGTGTTGTCCGACAACGGAAACCGGGTTCCATTTTCCGAGGCGTTCATTGGCGAACAGCACGTGATCGGTGAGCACCCGCCGCGATCCGTCGAGCGCCAGGCGGAAGAACATGTGGTTGGCGACGAAGTGCGAGATGTAGTCGCTCTGGTTGGAGGTCCCCGAGATCGCCGACCACGGCACGCCGCGGCGCTCGGCGACGGCGAGCAGGAAGGCCAGCAAGGTGAACGGCAACGGGTCGTTAAGCGCGATGGACATATGTTCGATGGGAACACCCTCGAGGCAACGGGCCATGTCATCGACGGAATTGATCGTCGTCCCGCAGGTGCCGAGCAGGACCGGGTCGACCTCGTCGACATCGAAGCCGCGGTAGACGGAGTTGCACGGGATCATGCTGAGCGCCGTCGCCCCTTCCTTGACGATGTCGCGCATGCGTTCATTGTATTCCTCGGGTGTCGCCAGCCCGATCAATTGCCGCTGGGACCACGGGCGTCCCCTGTGCATGCTCGGATAGATGCCGCGGGTTGCTGGCAATTGGCCGGGAAAACCGAGGCTCTCCAGATAGTTGTCGGACGGGCGGTCGGACGGTGTGTAAAGCGGTTTGATTTCAATGCCCGACCGGTTGATACGGCGGTCGCCGCCGGGCACCTGCGCACTGTACTCACCGGCCCAACGCTCTTCGGCGGCGGCGAATGTCTGCCCGTTGTCCGGGGAATGGCCTTTTTTGTCCATCATCACCTCCCTACGCTGGCACCCGAGGGCCGGCTGAAATCAAACCGGCCATACCATCGACAATTTCCTCGCGCCCAGCCCCGGGGTGGAACACGCGCCCGACGCCGGCCTGTAACAGGTCGGTCTCGTCCTCGGCCGGTACGATACCACCGACGACCACGGCAACGTCGTCCATGTCGGCTTCGGCGAGCGCCGCCATCAATTTCGGCACCAGGAGATGATCGGTAGCCAGCGAACTGACGCCGATGGCGTCGACATCCTCTTCGAGGGCCTGGGTGACCACATCCTCGATGGCCTGCCAGGGTGCCGTATAGATCACTTCCATGCCGGCGTCCCTGAGGAAACCCGCGACCAGCCGCGAGCCGCGGTCATGGCCGTCGAGGCCGATCTTGGTGATCATCACCTTGGGCCGCCGGCCCAACCGTTGGACCAGGTCCTCGACCCGGCTATCGGCCGTCGTCTCCGTCATGTCTGATCGATCCCTTTCCTGATCAAGCAGAGGAATCCGGTGGCGATCTCGGCCGGCGTGTCACCGTTCGGTCGATACCACGTCGGAGTCCAGTTAAGGGCTCCCATCACCATCATTCTGAGTTGGTGGCGGGATAGCGCGCCGTCGACGGGCAAACCATCGATCAAACCCCGGAATGTGCTTTCGTAGCGATCACGGAGCCTGACCAGGTTTTCCCGCATTTCGGGGTCTCCCGCCGGCAACTCCCGGATCACGACGCGGGCGTAATCGCCGCCGGCGAGCAGGACATCCAGATGAGCCGACATGGCATTTTCCAGGCGTTGCCAAGGATCGGAGACGCTCTCGATCGCGGTCTCGACGGCCGTCGAGATGCGCCGGATTCCCTCATCATGCACGGCGATGAAAAGATCAGTTTTCGATTCGAAATGATAATAGAGGGAACCGGCCTTCATGCCGGCGTCACCGGCAATCTCGCGCATGGAGGCGCCTTCGAAACCCTGGGCACGAAACCGACGGGCGGCGGCGTCGAGGGCCAGGCCGAGGCGGCTATCCCGTCGTGGTTTTTCCAGTTGCGTGGTAGCGGTGGACAAATCAGCCCCTCAAACCTAACTAACGATCGTTAGGTTAATATCATTGTCGGATGAACCAATCAACCTGAATTCTCTGGGTAGCAGGGCCGCACCCGGCAATCTTTCCTTGCACGACCGGGCGGATGCATCATCTTTGAAACGCGCCTTCACCGACATGGACGAGGAAAATGCCGCTTTCGAAACCCGACACCCGGCGCCATGTGCACACCCGGGACATCCAGTGCCTGGGATATGAGCGCGAAGACGGCTTGTGATGCAGTGGACGGCTCCCACCCGAAGGCATCTCGGTGCCAAAATGGTGGTTTA
>Ga0066187_1000507_pt1 | contig 12920 bp, 11 predicted proteins | sample WorMetexBAHAMAS1_FD_58706 | JGI IMG/M metagenome (GOLD analysis project Ga0066187, IMG submission 58706) | Marine gutless worms symbiont microbial communities from Max Planck institute for Marine Microbiology, Germany - Inanidrilus exumae... | ecosystem: Host-associated > Annelida > Digestive...
CCGCCTCGTCCTTGTAGTTGATGCCGATCAGCCGCACCTCGCCGGCCTCCGCCACGTCCATCCAAAGCGGATGTTCGGCCCGGCAGGGGACGCACCAGGAGGCGAACACGTTGACCACCGTGACCGCGCCTTCCAGATCCCCACTGGCAAGGCCCGGTCCGGTGCCGTTGATCGGTGGCAGGTCGAACGTCGGCACGGGCTGGTCGATCAGGGCCGACGGCACCAGCTTGGGGTCCCGGCCCAGGCCCAGGAAGAACACCACCGCAAGACCCAGGAAAACCAGGACCGGTATGATCAAGAACAGACGTTGGCGCATGGGTCCGATACCGCCCTCAGTCGCCGACGCCGGTGGCGGCGGCATGGCGCGGCACGCGCGCCGCCTTGCGCGTCGGCGCGCCCACGCGAAGCCGCCGGTCGGTCAGAGAAACCAGCCCGCCCAGGACCATCACCAGCGAGCCGACCCAGATCCAGGGCACCATCGGGTTGCTGTAGAAGCGCGTCACCCATCGCCCGTCGCCGCTGGGATCGCCGATCACCGCATAGACGTCGCCCATGGCGCCCGTGTGGATCGCGGCTTCGGTGGTGTCCTGCTGCTGCACCGGGTACCAGCGCTTTTCGGGGAACAACAGCGCAACCGGCTCGCCGTTGCGGCTGACCCGCACGGTGGCGATCCGGGTTGCGTAGTTGGGACCCTGCATCTCCTGGACGTCGACCAGCTCGAAGCGGTAACCGTCCACCTCGGCTCCCTCGCCGGGCAGCAGGGCCTGGATCGACTCGGTTTTCCAGGCCGAGATTCCGGTGATGCCGGCGATCACGATCGCGATGCCCAGATGGGCCAAGGTCATCCCATAGGCGGCGCGGGGCAGATGGCGCGCGCGTCTGAGCGACTCCGCAAACGGCGCGCGGAACAGCTTGATGCGTTCGCCGTATTCCACCAGCGCTGCGACTCCCAGCCAGGCCGCCAGCGCCATGCCCAGACTGGCCAGCACCGGCCCGCCCCAGCGCACCCACAGGGTGAAGGCCGCCACGGCAAGCGCGATGACCATCGCCCAGCGCAGCCGCTGCAGCGCGCCGGCCAGATCGCCGCGCTTCCAGGGCAACAGCGGGCCCACGCCCATCGCCACGATCATCGGCACCATCAGGGGCACGAAGGTGGCGTTGAAGTAGGGAGGCCCGACCGACACCTTGCCGCCGCCCAGGACGTCGACGCCCAGCGGATAAAGCGTTCCCAACAGGACCGTGGCGCACGAGGTCGCCATCAGCAGGTTGTTCAACAACAGGCCGCCTTCGCGCGACACCGGCGCGAACAGGCCGCCCGCCTGCAGCGCGGGTGCGCGCCAGGCATAGAGCAGCAGCGACCCGCCGATCGCGACCGCCAGAATAGCCAGGATGAAGACGCCGCGGGCGGGGTCTGTGGCGAAGGCGTGCACCGAGCTCAAAACGCCGGAGCGCACCAGGAAGGTGCCGACCAGGCTCAGCGAAAAGGCCAGGATCGCCAGCAGCACGGTCCATTTCTTCAGCGTGTCGCGTTTCTCCACGACGATCGCCGAGTGCAACAGCGCGGTGGCCAGAAGCCAGGGCATGAAGGAGGCGTTCTCGACCGGGTCCCAGAACCACCAGCCGCCCCAGCCCAGCTCGTAATAGGCCCACCAGCTTCCCATGGCGATGCCCATGGTCAGCGTGCTCCAGGCCAGCAGGGTCCAGGGCCGCACCCACCGCGCCCAGGCGGCGTCGACCCGCCCTTCGATCAGTGCCGCCACCGCGAAAGAGAAAGACACCGACAGGCCCACATAGCCCATGTAGAGGAAGGGCGGATGGAAGGCGACGCCCGGGTCCTGCAACAGCGGGTTCATGCCGCGCCCGTCCATGGGTGGGAAAGGCAGGCGGGTGAACGGATTGGACGTCGCCAGGATGAACAGGATGAAGCTGAAACCGATCATGCCCTGAACGCCCAGCACGCGGGCCTTCAGCCGCGGCGGTAGGTTGCGCCCGAAACTGGCGACCAGCATGCCGAACAAGGCCAGGATCAGCACCCACAACAGCATCGAGCCTTCGTGGTTGGCCCAAACGCCGGTGACCTTATAGAGCATCGGTTTCGCGGAATGGGAGTTCTCCGCCACGTTGATCAGCGAGAAGTCCGAGACCACATAGGCCCGCGTCAGCGCGGCAAACGAGATTGCGATCAGCACGAATTGAAGCTGTGCCGCCGGCGTGCCCGTCGCCATCCACGCGGTCCGGCCGGTCTGGGCGCCCACCATGGGCACGGTCATCTGTATCAGCGCGACCGCAAGCGCCAGCATCAGGGCGAAATGCCCGATTTCAGCTATCACGGGAGTTTTCCTGTCGGTTCAGCCGTTCGGGTGGTCGTGGATCGGGCAAGCCGGCGCGCGCGGTTGCACCATGTCGCGATGGATACCGCTTTTCTCCACGAACGGGCGGTGGCCTTCGGGAAACGGCGTCATCGCCTGGAGGGCTTCCACGTCGGCGAGGACCGCGCGCCCGGGCCGCGGCAGGTCGATCACGCCCGACTTCTTCAGCCGGGTCAGCGACCGGCTGACCGTTTCCGGGTTCAGGCCCAGGAAGTCTGCAATATCCTCGCGGTTCATGGGCAGGTCGATTCCCACGCCGTTTCGTCGCGGCTTGCCGGCGCGCTCGGCCATTTCCAACAGGAACGTGGCCATCCGCTCGGCAACGGTAAGCCGGCCCAGGAGCAGCATTTGCAGGTTGGCGCGTTTGATCTGGGCACAGGCGATAGCGAACAGTTCCTCGATCAGTTTCGGGCGGTGGATGGCGATCTCCGCCAGGTCGCGCCCGTTGATATGACACAGCTCGGTTTCACAAACGGTCTGCGCGGAAAGCTCCGAATGCTGGCCGATCAGCCCTGGGCACAATATCTCTCCGGGAAACCGGAAATCCAGGATCTGCCGCCGCCCGTCAGGTAGGACATATTGTATCACGGCCAGACCCGAGACGATGATCCACAGATCGTGGGATGCCTCGGCGTCGCGCATCAGAAGATGGCCGCGGTCCACGCTTTGGTGATCCAGCGGATGGTGCGGGCCCAGGTCCGCCAGCGCGACCAGATGGTCCGGCATCCGGCAGGCGGACTCGACGGGACACTGGTCGCACGGCAGCGCCAAGGCGCCGTTCGGTTCCGGATCGTGTGCCTGCGTCGACATTTGGTCTCCCTGTCCCGGATGTTAACTGTCTTCTTTTTTCAAGCAAATGCGCCGATTCCGACCACCCGGACCATGACGTGCGTCAAATGCCCCGACCCTGCTCGGTTTTTGTGGCGCAATTGTGCACGAATTCTGACCCAGGTCAGAGTGTCTCTTGTGGAATTGACTCAGGATATAGAGCGTATGGGTTAATCGGCGCGTCTGCCCCCGCACGGTCACGGCAGCGGCGGCGCACACGACGAAGGGGGACCGTTGTGAAGAAGCTGGCGCTTTTCTCTGGTCTGATCATCGGACTCGCCCTGGCGGCTCCGGCCGGGGCACAGGAGTTCGAGACGGTTTCGGCCGAACTGGCCAACGCCAAGGGCTGCCAATCCTGCCACGAGGGGATCGAGCGTTTCACCGACGGTGAGATGCAGGAGACCATCGAGGCGATGGGCGCCGACTTCAACGATCCCGGCGGCTGCGTCGTCTGCCACGGCGGCAACCCCACCGCGACCAGCAAGGACGAGGCCCACAGCGGTGCGCCTGCCGACCTGACCGAAGCAGGCGGTCCGCACCTGTTCTATCCCGACCCCGGCGCGGTCGGGGTCTCCCAGAACGCCTGCGGGCAGTGCCATGACGGGTATTCGAGCCGCCTCGAGAAGTCGTTGATGAACACCGAGGCCGGCAAGCTGCAGGGCAATCTCTGGTCCTGGGGCCTACAGAGCGATCACAAGGTGATCTGGGGCAATTACGACCTGGTCGACGAGGACGGCCCGGAACCGGCCGTGGGCACCGACGCCTACAAGGCCTACATGACCGCCTACGTCGAGCAGCACCCCGACCAGGTCCCGGAACAGATGAAGCAGGTTCCCCAGGTCGACGTGAACGAGATCCCGCGGCATCCGAACCTTGCCGGCATCACCTATTCGCGCCAGCAGTGCCAGCGCTGCCACGTGGGCGTGAACGGACGCGAAAAGCGCGGCGACTATCGCGGCGCCGGCTGTTCGTCCTGCCATGTGCCCTACAGCAACGAGGGCCTGTACGAAGGCGGTGATCCGACGATCAGCAAGGAACAGCCGGGCAAGCTGTTGGTGCACCGGCTGCAGGGCACCCGGAAATCCAAGGTGACCCACAACGGGCTCACCTATTCGGGCATCCCGAACGAAACCTGCAGTTCCTGCCACAACCGCGGCAAGCGCATCGGCGTGAGCTACCAGGGCATCATGGAATTCCCCTATGGCAGCCCCTACAGCCCGACCGGCGGCAAGCAGCCCAAACTGCACACGAAGAACTACCTCTTCATCAAGGACGACCTGCACCATCAGGTTCAGAGCCGTCCGGGCAACCCGCAGGGCGGCCTGTTGTGCCAGGATTGCCACACTTCGATCGGCATGCATGGCGACGGCAACCTGCCGGGCACCACGCTGGCCCAGGTGGAGATCGAATGCGAGGACTGCCACGGCACCGTGGCCAAGTTCCCGTGGGAGCTGCCGCTGGGCCACGGTGAAGAGCACCAGGTGGACATCGGCGACACCCCGCGCGGCCTGACCGATGAACTGCCCGACTACATGCTGTTCGCGACCGAGTACGATCCGCAGGACGGCTATCTGATCACCGCCCGCGGCAACCCGCTGGGCAACGTGGTCAAGGACGGCAAGAAGGTGGTCCTGCATTCCGCCTCGGGCCTCGACTTCGACGTGCCGGTGCTGAAACAGCTTGCGCTGGACAACGAGTGGAAGTCGCCGAACGCCCTGGTCGCCATGGGCAGCGTCGCGAAGCACATGGAAAGCATGGAGTGTTACGCCTGCCATGCCGACTGGGCACCGCAGTGCTATGGCTGCCACGTCACGGTCGACTATTCCGAAGGCAAGACCGACGTCGACTGGATCAACAACGCGAACTCCCGCGGCGACAACGGCCTGACCGCCGACGCCGAGTTGGGCACCAACGGCCTCAAGTCTGACGGCAAGGTCAGCGAGACCCGTTCGTACCTGCGCTGGGAGACGCCGATCCTGGGCATCAATGGCGAAGGGCGCGTCAGCCCGATGATGCCGGGTTGCCAGGTGATCACCACGGTCATCGACAAGAACGGCAACACGGTTGCGCATAACGAGACCTGGATGACGCCCGAGGGCAAGGGTCTCGACCACGCCGCCGTCCAGCCGCACACGGCCGGCCGCAACGCGCGGTCCTGCGAGAGCTGTCACAACAATCCGAAGGCGCTGGGATACGGCATCGAAGACGGCCGGTTCCTGCGCGGCTACGAGGACGGCTTCGTGGTGGATCTGGAAACGGCCATGGGTGAAACCATCCCGGGTCAGTTCCAGACCCAGTCGCAGCCGGTCCCGTCGCTGGACCACGACTTGTCGCAGATCGTCACCCGTGACGACGAACAGCTGGTCTCCATCGGCTCGCATTGGCCGTTGACCGGGCCGCTTCCGGCGGCGGTCAGGGCCAAGGTCGAGCGCACGGGCCTGTGCATGGGCTGCCATCAGAACATGGCGGACACCAACTTGTGGGCGAAGGTGAACTCGCCGAAGTTCGTCAGCAACGAGCAGCACCGCGCCGTGATGGACCGGGCGCTGCGGGCCTATGCACGCGAGCAGGGCCAATGAGTGCGGGGAGCGAGATGATGAAAAGAACCCTCGGCATCCTGGCCTCCGCCGCGCTGGCGGCGGCCGCCACCGCCTGGACTGCGGGTGCGGCCGATGTGTCAAAATACAAGACCATCGAGCTCTACAACCCGTGCAACGAAGCCGACAACGACGCCCGCTGGGGCGCCGCGGCCGAGGCCGAGTGCGAGCAGTACCTGCGCGGCTTCACCGACGCGCTGATCCTGACCGGCGCGGTGGGACCCGACCAGGGCATCTGCCTGCCCGAACAGAACCGGGACGACGAGGTCCGCTGGGCCTATATGTACTGGGTCAACCAGCACTACGGCGACCGCGATAAGCCGGCCGCCGAGGGCGTCATGGCGACCCTGAAGGCCCGCTTCCCCTGTAATTAGAGACCGAAACATCTCAGTCCAGCCCCTCTCCCCGCCAGGGAGAGGGGTTTTTCGTGTGCGCCTGCCCGCTTGCGGTTCACGCCGTTCCGGCCGACAATTCCCCTAATCGCATAAAGCGACGGTCACAGGGAGGAAGCGACCATGCGCGGCCTGATGATGGACCGGCCCCTTTGATTTCGCAACTGATCGATTACGCCGCGGACGTTCATCCGACCGGTGGGGTGGTATCCCAGCGGGTCGAAGGCGACATCCACCGATACAGTTATGTCGAGGCGCGGGCCCGTATCGCCCGACTTGCCAACGCCCTGATTGCACACGGCATCAAGCCCGGCGACAGGGTGGCCACGATTGCCTGGAACACCTACCGGCACTTCGAGCTCTATTACGCCATCGCCGGGATCGGCGCGGTGTGCCACACGATCAACCCGCGGCTGTTTCCCGAGCAGATCGTCTATGTCCTGAACCATGCCGAAGACCGGCTGTTGTTCCTCGACCTGACCTTCCTGCCGCTGGCGGAAAAGCTGGGCGCTCATTTCAAGACCGTCGAAGGCGTCGTCGTGATGGCCGACGGCGACCGGGTGCCGGAAACGGAGATTGCCCGGATCACCTCCTACGAGGACTTCATCGACGGCCATGCCGACCAAATCGACTGGCCCGAGTTCGACGAGAACACCGCCTGCGGCCTCTGCTATACGTCCGGGACGACGGGCCATCCCAAGGGCGTGCTCTATTCGCACCGGTCGTCGGTCCTGCACGCCCTTTCCCTGGCCTCGTTGGACGGCTGCAACGTCACGCCGCGCGACGCGGTCATGCCCGTGGTTCCGCTGTTCCACGTCAACGCCTGGGGGTTGCCTTATGCCTGTCCGCTGACCGGGGCCAACCTGGTGATGCCGGGCCCGGGCATGGACGGGGCCAGCCTGTTCGACCTGATGCAGGCGGAAGGCGTGACCTCGGCCTGGGGGGTTCCCACGATCTGGTTCGGCCTGTTGGCCGAGTTCGACAAGCGCGGCGCCAAGCCCGACAGCCTGGAAAGCGTGGTGGTCGGCGGCGCGGCGCCGCCGCGTTCGATGATCGCGGCGTTCGAGCAGACATACGGCATCGACTTCATTCACGGCTGGGGCATGACCGAAACCAGCCCCGTCGCCACGGTCAGCCAGCTCAGGGTCGATATGGCCGGCCTGTCGTCTGACGAGGCGGTCGACGTCAAGACGCGCCAGGGCCGGCGCCTGTTCACCGTCGACATGAAACTGGTCGACGAAACCGGTGCCACCGTTCCCCAAGACGGCACCAGCCGCGGCGAGGTCCTGGTGCGCGGGCCTTACGTCGCGTCCGGCTATTACAGGGACGACGAGGCCAGCACCGCGGCAACGGACGCCGACGGCTGGTTCCGCACCGGCGACGTGGCCACGGTCGATGCCGACGGCTACATGACGATCGTCGACCGGATCAAGGACATGATCAAATCGGGCGGCGAGTGGATAAGCTCCATCGACCTGGAAAACGCCGCCGTCGGCCACCCGGCCCTGGCGGAGGCTGCGGTCATCGGCATTTCCCATCCGCGCTGGGGCGAGCGGCCGTTATTGATCGTGGTCAAGCGCGAGGACGCCGAGGTGACAGCCGAGGATATCCGCGGCTACCTCGCCGACAAGGTCGCAAAATGGTGGCTGCCCGATGCCATCGAGTTCGTCGACGAATTGCCTCACGGCGCCACCGGCAAGCTGCAGAAATCCAAGCTGAGGGAGCAGTACGAGGACTATGTGCTGCCAGGCGCCGACAATGCCGGATGAGACCGGAACCCTCAGGGGCTTCCATGCCCATGTGTATTTCGACGCCGAGACGGTGGAGCAGGCCCGCGCCCTGTGCGAGGCCGCGCGCGACCGGTTCGGCGTCGCCATGGGCCGGATGCACGAACGCCCGGTGGGCCCGCACCCCATGTGAAGCTGCCAGCTTGCCTTCCCGCCGGACAAGGCCGGCGCCGTGATTTCCTGGCTGGCGCTCAACCGGCAGGGCCTGACCGTCTTCACCCACGCCATCACCGGCGACGACATCAAGGACCACACCGACCACGCCATCTGGATGGGCGCGATGCCGGCGCTTGAACTGTCGGCGCTGGAATAGGCCGGTCTCTCCCGGGTAACATCCGCTTCACCTTTGCGGGCTAACGTCCTGCCGAGACCCATGTCTGTCAGCGACACCCGCACCCGCCCGCTTGCGCGCACGCACCGGCGCCTGGGGCTTGCCGACTTCCGCACCGTGTTCGGCATCGACCTCCGGACGCTTGCCCTGTTCCGGGTCGGCCTGGGTGTCCTGCTGGTCAGCGATCTCACCTTGCGGGCGCGCGACCTTGCCGCCCACTACACCGATTTCGGCATCATGCCCCGCGCGGTGTTGCCGCGCTTCATGCATGACGGCGCCTTCTCGTTCCATGCCGCCGCCGGCACCGCCTGGTTCCAGGCGGGGTTGTTCGCCCTGGCGGGGGTCTGCGCCGTCCTCTTGATCGTCGGCTACCGCACCCGGGTGATGACGGTGTTGAGCTGGCTGTTCCTCCTGTCGCTGCAGAACCGCAACCCGATGATCCTGTCGGGCGAGGACAACCTGCTGATCCTGCTGTGCTTCTGGGCCATGTTCCTGCCGCTTGGGGCGCGCTTTTCGGTGGACGCGGCGCTGGACCGCAGAGCCCCGGGCCCTGACGCTTACTTCTCGATCGCGACCCTGGCGCTTCTGGTCCAGGGCATGTCCATGTACTTCTTCTCCGCCCTGTTGAAGTCCGACGCCCAGTGGATCCCGGACGGGTCGGCCGTCTATTTCGCGCTGCAGCTCGATTATTTCGCGACGCCCTTTGCCCTGTGGCTGCGCCAGTTTCCGGCGCTCCTGACGGCGCTGACCTATTATGTCTGGGTCCTGGAGCTGTTCGGCCCGTTCCTGGTCTTCTCGCCGCTGTTCTTCCGGCCGGTGCGCGCCGCCTTCGTACTGCTGTTCGTCACCATGCACCTGGGTTTCTTCGCCTGCTTGGAGATCGGCCTGTTTCCCGCGGTCAGCATCCTGATGAACCTGACCTTTATGCCCGGCTGGGTCTGGGACCGGCTGGCGGCGATGCGGGGCCGCGCGGCCCGCGCGGGTCTGGAGATCTGGTACGACCGGGACTGCGACTTCTGCCTCAAGGTCTGCCGCCTGCTGAAGGTCTTCCTGGTCCTGCCCGCAGTCCCGATCCGGCCGGCCCAGAACGATGTGCGGCTGGCGGCGGTGCTGGCGGAAACCAACAGCTGGATCGTGCGGGACACGGACGGCGGCCTTCACCTCCGGTGGGACGGCATCCGCCGCCTGGCCGCGGCGGCGCCCTTCAATCCGCTGGGCTGGATTTTGGGGCCCTGCATCCCGGAAGCCCTGGGCCGGCGGCTTTACCGATGGATCGCGGCGAACCGGGCGGCGCTCGGCCACCTTACCGCCGTCCTTCTTCCCTGGCGCGAAGTGGGCCTGCACCCGACTCGCCCGGGCGGCCTGTTGGCGGCGCTGGCCCTGTGTTTCGTCTGCTTCCAGAACCTGACGACGCTGCCCGCGCTGGGGCTTTCCATGCCCGGACCGCTGGTCACCCTGCGCCAGACGCTGGGGCTCTACCAGAACTGGACCATGTTCGCGCCCCACCCCGAGATGACCAGCCCCTGGCCGGTGATCGTGGGGCGGCTGGAGGACGGCACCGTGGTCGACGTGCTGGAAGGGCACGCCGGCGAACCGGACTGGGCCAAGCCGCCCGTGGTTTCGGCGGTCTATGCCAACTACCGCTGGCGGCGTTACCTCTCCAACATCGAGGACATGAGCTACGGCGACGGCCCGCCGGATTATGCGCTTCACTATGCGCGTTATCTCTGCCGCCTGTGGAACCGGGACGCCGCGCCCGGCATGCGCCTTGCCGTCTTCGACATCTGGTTCCAGGTCGAATGGTCGCTGCCCAAATACCTGCCCAAGCCGTTGGAGCGCCGCAAGGTCTGGTCGCACGACTGTTTCGGGTAACGGGCAGGCAGCCGAACCCCCTCAAGTCCCCCGCGGCCCGAACAGGATGATCGAGGCGCCGCCCAGGCAGACGGCGGCGGCGATCAGGTCCCAGCGGTCGGGCCGGGCGCCTTCCACCGCCCACAGCCACGTCAGCGAGGCGGCGATATAGACGCCGCCATAGGCCGCAAAGGCGCGACCGGCATAGGGGCTCTCCACCTGGGTCAGCATCCAGGCGAAAAGCGCGAGCGCGCCGATGCCCGGAATCAGCAACCAGACCGGTTTGTCCAGTCGGGCCCAGGCCCAGAAGGCGAAGCAGCCGGCGATCTCCGCGACCGCGGCGCCGATGAAGGCGAGGATCGATGTCATGGCGTTTCCTGCGCCATCTTAACGCCTGCAGCCAGATGCTTCGAGACGCGGCGCTACCGCGCCGTCTCGAAGCACGTGGCTGCCACCCGCACCGATCTCGGATCGCGCATTGAGAAACGCTGCCGTCCGCGACAGACTGCAACCCATGACGCGCCTTCCCATCTCCAACCGCGACGCCCGCCGCCTGCTGATCGCCGGCCAGGGCCTGGCCGCGCCGCGTCGGCGGCGCCTCACCCGGGCGGGCCTCTTGGCGATGATCGACGCGCTGGGCTACGTCCAGGTGGACAGCATCAACACGGTGGAACGGGCCCACCACATGATCCTGTTCGCGCGCAACCAGACCTACCGCCCCGCGCAGCTTGCCCACCTGTTGGAGCGCGAGCGCAGCCTGTTCGAGAACTGGACCCACGACGCGGCGGTCATCCCGACCCGGTTCTATCCCTACTGGCAGGCCCGCTTCGTGCGCGAACGCGAGAGCCTCCTGGCGCGCTGGCGGACCTGGCGCCGGGAAGGGTTCGAGGACGGGATGGAGGACGTGCTGGCGCGGGTGCGCGACGGCGGCCCCGTCATGGCGCGCGAGCTGGGGTCGGGCGAGGCCAAGAACGCGCAGGGCTGGTGGGACTGGCACCCCTCGAAGACCGCACTGGAATTCCTGTGGCGCACCGGATCGCTGGCGGTCTGCCGGCGCGAAGGCTTCCAGAAGGTCTACGACCTTGCCGAGCGGGTGATCCCGGACGAACACCTTGGGTCTCCGCCCAGCGATGCGGGCCTGGTGGATTGGGCCTGCCGCGCGGCGCTGGACCGCCTGGGTTTCGCCACGCCCGGCGCGCTTGCCGATTTCTGGGGCAAGCTTTCCGCGGCGGAGGCCGCCGCCTGGTGCGAAAGCCGGTTGGGCGAAGCGGTCATCAAGGCCGACGTCGAGACGGTTGCCGGCGGCCGGTCCCAGCCGGTCTATGCGGCCGCGGACATCGAACGGCGGATCGCCGCCCTGCCGCCGGTGCCGGGTGGGATCCGGGTCCTGAGCCCGTTCGACCCGCTGATCCGGGACCGGCAGCGGACCGAACGCCTGTTTGGCTTCCGCTACCGGATCGAGGTGTTCGTGCCCGAGGCGAAGCGGCAGTTCGGCTATTACGTCTTCCCGCTCTTGGAAAAGGACCGGTTCATCGGCCGGATCGACATGAAGCGCGGGGCCGGCGGGGAAACCCTCGATGTCACTGGCCTGTGGCTGGAGCCGGGGCTCAAATTCACCCCGCGGCGGCGGGCGGGGCTGGAGGACGAAATCGGCCGGCTGGCGGGCTTCGTCGGCGCGGGGGAGGTCCGGTTTGCCGACGGTTTTGTGAAGGCACCGCCCCGGTCCGCCCATTGACATCCCTGCGAATCTCCCCAATCTGGGGGGTAGGCAGACGGCGTGGGTTCCATGCCCCGTCCGCGCCCAACTCTGGCTTTAACAACGGAAAGGAGGTGATCCAATGTCTAGCGAATTGCGTGCAACGCCCTCATCCAGGTGTTTTTCGCCGGCCATGGAGCAACCTCTGCGGACGGTGTAAGAACCCGCGATCCACGGGATCACGGAAGAGGGCTTTGCCCACTTCGTGGAGAGCCGCCCCGCCGGGGCGGCTCTTTTCGTATCTGGCGGTCCGTTGCTACCGCTGGCCGGCACTGTTAGGCTGCAAGCCAGTATCAACCGGGATTGCCCCGGGTCGATTGCTGTCGGCCGTCCAGAAGAACCGGATGTCGCCAGATTGGCCAGGACGCTTTCGCGCTGGAACAAGGGAGACATGCCGTGACGCAGGTTGCTGTCGGCGATACCGTTCGCATTCACTACACGGGCACGCTGAAGGACGGCAGCGCGTTCGACTCGTCCGCCGGTCGCGAGCCGCTGCAGTTCACGGTGGGCGAGAAGAAGATCATCCCCCACCTGGAGGACGCCATCGTCGGCATGGCCGTCGGCGACACCGCGACGGTGGAAATCGCCGCGGAGAACGCCCACGGCCCCCGCCGGGACGACGCGATCCAAACCGTCGAACGCACGCTGATGCCCGAAGGCGCCGACCTGGAGGTCGGCGGCCAGCTCCAGGCAACCGGCCAGAACGGCCAGGTCTTCGTGCTGACCATCGTGGAGACTGCGGACGACACGGTGACGCTGGACGCCAACCACCCGCTGGCCGGCGAGGACCTGACCTTCGAGGTCGAACTGGTGGAAATCCTCGCGCCGGCCGAGTAGCCGCGCCCGTTGCTTCGGCCTACCGCCGCCGCCCCGGCTTTGCTATAGCTTGGCCCACGCGCGCCCGTAGCTCAGCCGGATAGAGCGCTGCCCTCCGAAGGCAGAGGTCAGAGGTTCGAATCCCGCTCCCTCCGCCATTTTCGCGGGGTCCATTCCGGACACATGGGTTACA
>Ga0066187_1000508_pt1 | contig 12917 bp, 5 predicted proteins | sample WorMetexBAHAMAS1_FD_58706 | JGI IMG/M metagenome (GOLD analysis project Ga0066187, IMG submission 58706) | Marine gutless worms symbiont microbial communities from Max Planck institute for Marine Microbiology, Germany - Inanidrilus exumae... | ecosystem: Host-associated > Annelida > Digestive...
CTGCGGCCGTTGCCGGCGTGGGTCTGCATGTCGATACGACTGCCTATGTTTTCTAGTTATAGTATTATTATGCATTGCATATACGGGTAGCTGCTAATTTCTGTGCTGCTAATGTGTGTAGGTGGTGAACACTGGAGACAGTGTGCATAGTTTACTCAGTATACTGGACGTATTGACCGGTCACCCAGCAGTATATCGCACAGTCTCAGCAGTCGCTGTCCTTGATACAACTGTGCTGCGCCTTCCAGCGCGGGCATTCCAAATCGTTCTCGAGCGTTTTCCAGAGTCACTGGTTCGTGTAGTGCAGATAATAATGGTCCGACTGCAGCGCGTTACATTCATGGCGCTACATAACTACCTCGGCCTTGGTCACGAACTTGTCTGTAATGACTTGGGGTCAGAGCAGGAGTTTCTTGTTCACTCGCTGTCTGTTTCTGGAAGTCCGGGACATAGGACATCAGCTGTGAAGGAGGGTCGCGTTGCTCCAGCTGGCGCTGAGACCGATGCCGTCTTTGTACCCCAGCTTCCCGATGATGACGCCACAGGCTCTGATGCAGCAAAGGCTGAGTCACAGGAACACAGGAAGCGGCATATAGGTCGTACTAGAAGCTCGCAGTCAGAACGGGGCGAAGAAGCATCCGACTTTGACGCGGTGTGCTCACGAGCGCGTGTCAGCACGATGCGTCTTGACGATGATCTCATTCCATCGGACAGCATCCAGCAGCTGACACCAACCCGCCGCAGTCGCAAAGTTATCCTCACTGACAACGTGAGCGTTATTCCAATTCACAGCACGAACGCCGCTGATGTCGAGGTGACCGATAAAGACCAGACCTTTCTTGAATTGGCCGTGCAGGATCTGGTGCGATTGCTTGACGTTAAGGACGAATCACTGCTAACTGGTCGCTGCAGTTTCCAAATAGTGCACACAGGTGCAACGATTATCCGCCAGGGCGACCCGGAGTGTGATCTGTATTTTGTCATTACTGGCCATCTTGATGTCTTGCAGCAGACTGTTGGGAAAGAGTCAGAACAGCGTATTATGTATGTTGCATATGCTGGTGAGTTGATCGGAGCGTTATCGGTCCTAACTGGTGAACCATCATTCTTTACTATTCGTGCTGCAGTAGATTCGCGTGTCGTTCGCATTAAGAAGACTGATTTCTACGCCATCATGAAGGAACAGCCGTCCATCGTGCTGAATGTCAGTCACACGGTGGTGCGTCGCATGTCAGCGTTTGTGCGTCAGATCGACTTCGCTCTGGACTGGTTGCTAATCGAAGCTGGACATGCACTGTACCGACAAGGCGACCATTCTGACAACGTATTCATTATCATGTCGGGCCGACTTAGATCAGTGGTGAAGCTTGAGTCAAAGAAAGAACTGATTGGGGAGTATGGACGTGGTGAATTGGTTGGTCTAGTTGAAGTTCTGACTCAGACGGATCGTGCGACTACAATGATGGCTGTCCGTGATACAGAACTTGCACAGATACCAGATGATCTCTTACATCACATAAAACGCAGATACCCACAGGCAAGCACTCAGTCACTGAATAGAACTATGTTAATGTTATATTTTATTCCTTACTTGTTCATTATGCAAGTGTCTGTTTATATTTCGCATTAATTGCCAGTATAAATGTAAATTGTTGTTCTGAATGTTTGCCTACAACTGTTGAAGAAGTAGTTAAATGTACTACTTTCATTTTTGTCATATTTATAATTTTTATGTTTTTACCACAAGGCAGTGTCGGCGAAGGCGTTATGTTTTTAGGCTGTCCGGGTCGTCTGTTGAGATGTTGTTACCACAGTATCTTGTGAACGGCTTGAACAATGTTGATAAAACTGACAGGGAATATTCATTAGCTCCTATTGATGACCTGATTAGATTCTGGAGGTCAAAGGTGAAGGTCATAGCAGGCTAAAGTATGTGTTGTGGTGAAGGCATCCACGTCGATGCTGGGCGTCAAACTCCATTTTCTAGTTGACTACAGAAGTGGTATCACTGACTATAATATGTGCATGACGTGGTAATGCAATATCAGTAGGTGTGAAGAGTTAGGGTGATGTTAGGCTATTGCACAGTGCCTGATGGGTGGTCGCCCTGATAATAGATTGCATGGCAATTGAACTGCAGGTTGTCACACGACTGATCCATCTTCTGGGGCATCGCATTCTCGGCTCACTGGGGAGTCAGAATCCGGCTGGACACACGATGACGCTATCAGAACGTCCGAATGTGGATCCGAGGCCGACTGTTACCAACCTGGCAAGCGTGGCCGTGCTTCCGGCGTCCGACGGTGTGCCGCTGTCGACGTTCACGCTGGAGCTGCAGCATGCACTGAATGCGATCGGACCGACACTGCGGCTGAGCAGCGAACTGGTTCAGCTGCGGCTTGGCTCCACCGCACTGGATCCAGTCAACGACTACCGTCTGTCCAGCTGGCTCGGCCAGCAGGAAGACGTGCACCGAATGGTGTTGTACGAGTGCGACCGGCGTTTGACGCCGTGGACTCAACGATGCATTCGCCAGGTACCATACATGCGGTTGGCTTCTCAGTGAGCACTGGGAATGATCGGTTGTTGCCAGCATTATTTACATTTTGAGATTCTGTTTTACATTGCGATGACAATATTTAACGTGTGCTATCAAACTATCAGGTAACTGGCTTAGTTTACTGCACTGAACCGTAAAACAAAGATTAACAAATCTGCTTAGCTCAGAATGTCAAGTCCAAGCCTTGGTCTGTTTTATTCACGTTATTTCAACTTATTTCTGTATAAACGTAGCATTGTTTTGTTAACTTACGAGAGTATAAGTGAAGACACTGATTACTTTGCCGTATTTAGCATGCAGAGTATTGCGATCATCGTATATGTATGTCTATCTGTCTGTCTTCTTGCATGTCTCAAAAACCACATGTCTAAATTTTACAACATTTTCTGTAAATGTTACCTGTGGCCATAACTTGGTCCCTGTCTGACGACAGAGAAATACGTTTCATACTTCCAGTTTTCTGGATGACGTCATGTTTTCACATAATGGGACCAGTGAAACAGAATCAAAGACAACGCATATGTTTCGTTGAGTTCGCCAGGTGGTAGCACCGGGGCAAAGTTACTGTCTAGGCTTGTTAACTTTAATTCTGTACTAAAGTTTTTGTTGATTACTTTGTTTATGTGCAGTTTCTCATCCTATTTGTCTTATTTGGTTAAAATTGACTATGTTTGCTGCATACGAGTTGGGAAATGCATTGTAATCGGTTGCTGCGTGTAGGCTGACTGCATCCTGATTGTGGCACTAGCTGACCGTGATCCAGCTCCAGGACCTCTGGAGAAGCAACTGGAGGGCATCGGAGTCCGCGCGCAGAAGGAACTCATTCTGCTGCACCGCGAAGACGGTCCCAAACCTCGGAACACGGTTCAGTGGCTGAGCGCACGTGACTGGTGTTCGTCGCACCATCACATCCGTTGTCCGAAGCGCGTGTTCAGTCGCAAGGCGCCGGCTGTCGTCGCCGACATCTACCGGCGGCTGCTGAGTGCTGGTCAGCCGGACCGCATGTCTGATTTCTCGCGACTGGCTCGTGTTCTGACCGGCAGTGCTGTCGGTCTGGTGCTGGGAGGCGGTGGAGCGCGCGGCGCCGCTCACGTCGGCACCATCCGCGCAATGACTGAGGCCGGCATCCCGATAGACATGGTCGGCGGGACGAGTATCGGCTCGCTGATTGGAGCGCTGTGGGCCGACGAAACGGACGTGAGTTGCATACGCCGGCGAGCCGTCGAGTGGTCACGCGGCATGGCACGCCTGTGGCGGACGGTCGTCGACCTGACCTATCCGTTCACGGCCATGTTCACTGGCTCCGGGTTCAACCGCTGCATCGAGTCAGTGTTCAGCGATTGCCAGATCGAGGACCTGTGGATACCGTACTTCTGCATCACAACCGATCTCACAGCGTCCAAGATGCGCGTTCACACGCACGGCAGCCTCTGGCGATACGTGCGCTCCAGCATGTCGTTGTCCGGCTATTTGCCTCCGCTGTGTGACCCTGCTGATGGGCACTTGTTGCTCGACGGTGGCTATGTCAATAATCTGCCCGCTGACGTCATGAAGGTACTAACTATCTTGACTGCAGGGTGTTATTATATCTGTCTAATCTGTACTAATAACCGCCACTATTCCTGTGTTTGGAACACTGGGATAGAGCCATGGCAAGCGACGGGTGCGAGCCACAGGCTAGCTGTAGCCGAAGCAAAGCGTATGCATAATGCCTCTGCCGCAGGTGCTGCAGATGCGTGCATTTGCCACTACGAGGGTGACAAGTTGGTCAATAGGCATAAACATCCACAAAACCAGAAGTGCATAACGTATTGCATTTAATGCATTGTTGTCAGAGAATATGAGAAGGGAAAGAAGAAAGAGAGGAGAGCACACATTGCAATAATTACATGTGTATTGCAAGATGCTGTAACACTGGGCGGAGCTTACAATGGAGGCGGAGCTTCTAGTAGGTCTGCATGGTCACGTGATTCGTTGCAGTGGGCGGTAGGCTTGCAGTGGCAACGGTGGCATAGACTGTTTGTGATGAAGGCAGAGGTCGCAGCAAAATGTACGTACCCAGTTAGCTAGTGTTGGTCTAGGGTACGTGTGTGGACAAACCACAAACTCTAGGTATTGGGTCTCTCATCTAACACATGGTACCTAGGGACCATCGGAGTCATCATCCCAAACGACTTCTCGATCAGTTCAGCCGTTTTTGTATTGGTCCCAAATGCTATGCTGTACAATTCATTGTCAGTGGGGAAAAGACAAAATGTTTTTTACTCTTCCCCTTGGGATTTTGTCACCCTGCCGGAGGAGGACTGAGTCATGGCCATAGGCAACATGCACAAAAATTTGGTAAAGATTGCGCATGTGGTTCGAGAGATATGCTCGCAGACAGACAAACACACACACAGACATTCTCATTACAATACCATTAAACGTGGTGTAATGTAAAGCCGTTAAATGTATTGCACAGACGATGGGCGCGCAGACCATCATTGCTGTCGATGTCGGCAGTCAAGATGACCCAAACTTGACCAACTATGGTGATGAACTGAGCGGATGGTGGCTGCTGTGGCGTCGATGGTGGCCTTGGGCAAGTCCTGTCAAAGTGCCGAATATGGCTGAGATTCAGTCGCGACTTGCCTATGTGTCTTGTGTGCGCCAACTGGAACAGGTCTACTAGTTTACACTTTACACACGCCAGTGTTAGGGAATATTGCTTATGTGTATATAGTTGCTGATGCCAACAGCAGTTGCTTGGGTAGGGTTTTCACCGCGCTTTGTTTTTTCCGGACGATTCTGAATTAATTTTACTTCTCACTTATTTCATAAGAGGTGACCAGACCAAACCTGGCTTTAGTTTTTTGTGTTTGTTTTGTGTTTTTGTATATTTTGTCATGGATGTGTGTTTGCTTTTGTTGTGTTAGATTTAATTTTTCAGTACTTCGATAAGAGATTGGCTGGGAAGAATGTCTCTGAAATGACCTAAGTTGTGTCGAGTGGGTCATAAAACCTTAATCAATCAGACGATATCTCAATAACCAATTCAGCTAGCATTACCAATTTGTGCTGAAAGGGGACGTTAAACTCCAACTAACTAGCTTGATGTACGAATACACCACTATGATTTTTGGAAGCCCATTTATTTTGGGGTCAGAGGTCAAAAATAAAGGTCACAACGTCTGTGTTGGTCTTCAGACATAATGCAATATTGCCGCTGCTGCTACATACATAAGCTGCGCTTGGTTTTCCCTGCTGTAATGCCCCACAATACAATCACTGCCAGCAATGCCGACTTTTCCATGCATCTGCTTGCCGCTGGGTTTTCTCCAGCGTGGGTTTTGCACTCTTTATGTGTGCTTCGTTCAGTATTAGATCTGTCATGATCAGTTACGACATTAACACTTATAAAATAATTAAAATGAAATCATCTTTTCTGCATTGCTTTCTGCACTGCCACAAAGCCTACTAAGTAGGAAATTGCAGCTGACTGCTGTGCATTTATTGATACATTGGCAAGTAAGTGATTGAAAAATCATTCATGCTGAACAAATGTGATGTGTATTGTGTAGGTGTTAAGCAGTGGATATGTTGACTACATACGACCTCCTATTGACTGCTACAGAACGCTGCAGTTTGGCAGCTTTGACGAGATTTCTGATGTTGGCTACAGCCACGCTCACGAGTTGTTTACGCAGTGGTCTCGCTCAGGACGCATCCAAGAACTGTTCACTGAGCTCGGTGAGATATCCAAATCCCCAGTGGCAGCGGTGGCGTCCGTTGACGTCAAGTTCACGGACTTGGCAGAGCTGGTGTCTCGCATGGACCGATTTCCGGCGTCAGCACCAGCCAGCGCCCACGTGTCAGATGACGACATGTCTGTGACGTCAGAGCCGGCCATCATAGCGCTGCATACATCACCACGCCGGCGGAAGGCCGGCTCCGAGGGAACGTCACCGGGCTCAGTGACTGCATCAAGTGACAACGAAGACGATGTTGACACTCGACTTCATGACTTCGACGACGACGACGTTATAGCAATGTCATCACCAGACGTGCCGGAAATCGTTCAGGATAATAAACCACTATCAGCGAAGAACGATGCTGGCGACAGATTCTAGTCGTTCCAGTTCAACCTGGCATTATGTGCTGATGTGGCTGCAAGTTACTAATGTTTAATTGTGTGTTGATGACTAAGTTCTCATTGTGCTCACTTTCTGGCATCACTGTTATTCGCAGAGGACCTATTATACATTAGAGCGTTCAATTTTCTCCACGAGATGCTATGCTAGCATGGTATATGATTCTGTTGTGTGTCTGTCCATCTGCCCAACTCTCTGTCCGTCACAAGTGGAGTTCTACCAAAACGGCTAAACACAGGATCATCCAAACAACGCCATATGATATCTCAGAGACTCTAGTTTTTTAGTGCTAAAGATCTTGTTGAAATTCCAATGGGATCAACCCTAATGGGGCACCAAAGACTGGTAGGTTAAACTTGGCAGTTTTCAGCCAATATCTAGCTATATTTCAGAAGTTTATGGTAAACGTTAGGGGCATAGTAACTATGGACGACTAACACTGTATCAAATGGTGCTATTTCTGCGGATCTTGAGTGATCCCTGAGTATCCAAAGTCACCCCATTTTACATCACCTTTCATATATTTGTAACCGGAAGAGATAGAGGCATAAAATGTCGTAGGTAGGTTCACTATAACAAGTTGCAGCCTACAGATAACAAACGATGTGTGCGTAGTGAGGGTTAGATGACCCATTCTTAAATTTTTGGACCCTAATCGTATCTTTGGAATGGATGAAGCTAGGCATTTTGAATTTGGTGTGTAGATTGACGTTAAAGAGTACTTGTGCATGCGTGATTCATTACCACCAAAGGAATGTGTTCAAGGTCATGTGACGTTTTAAATTTTGAGAAAATAACTGATAATATCTCGGAAACAGTGCAAGACAGTGACATAGTTACAATGGAAGACTGATGAAAAATTATATGGCCTATTAAATGACCGCCAATAGCTATGACCTTGAGTGACCTTGAAGATCTCTTTTGCTTTTTGTAACCTTTCTAACTCCCATACCTCGTGAATGTAGCATGTATTAACCACACTGGTTACATGGTTTGTAATTTCAGCTGTCGTACTGAAACTTCAAGGACTTTTCAAGGTCAAGCTAGTCACATACGAACGGATGAACGAACGCATGGATCGGCATAGTGCATTGTTATCATAATCTCGGCGAAGTTCCAATGGAGTCACCCCAATTGTGGGCACCAAACAGAAGTGGGGTTGATTAAAATCTGCGATTTTCAACCAATATTTAGCTCTCTCTCAGAAACGGTGCAAGAAGAAGACATAGTTACTATGGAAGGCTAATAGGAACTGATATGTATTCTATGAAATGATGCTATTTCCAGTGACTGAGTAACCCCTAACTACGCCAAACCACGCTATTTTCGATATTTTGTATCACCTGTCATATCTTTGTAGTAGGTGGAGACAGACTAATGTGACCATCCATCCCGGATTTTCCGGGACAGTCCCAGTTTTTAACGACGTGCCCCGGAAAAAAATCAGTTCTTCCGGGACACCCATTTGTCTCGTTTTTGGCTTGGTGTCCCACATTTGTCCTGATTTGCCCATCTGTGCAGCCATAATATGCTTACACATCAATGGCTAAAAATTACCTAAGATTTTATCTGTATATACGAAAAATTGGCTCTGCCCCGAACCCGTTGGGGAGCTCACGACGCTCCCCCAGACCTCATAGTCGGACCCACGATGGTCATACCCTATGGACTGCGGTGCCCAAATTATGGTCACCCCAACAGAGACTTCAGATTTGATGATCATAGCAAGTCCTAGCCTCAGGTGACAAAACATGCTGGGAAGGGGCTTGTTCAGATCACTCTTACGATCCTACAACTCAATTTCCGGTTCAGTTGAGTCGTTTCGGATACTCTGATCAGGGCTTAATGTGAATGTAGTTAGTAGTTACACAGTTATACACCATTGCAATATACATTATAGTGAGTGGAATATATCGAAGGTTTGAAGTTAGGACAAGTCTCTCCAGATATCTCAGTTCCCAAATCCCAATGCATAGAGTAAAAACCGTCTAAGAACCACAATTGGATAAGACAGACTTGTTATCTCTACTGTAGGGTCCCCACAGTACCCACATCACACGTAAACAGAATTAACAATCTTCCAACCAACCTAACTACTCCCTCGTTAATCTACATCGTTAGCAAGTCGCTAAGTCAGTCACAAACGTTGTGACTAATTCAGTCGCTTACTTACTGACTTGAGTCCATCGCTTATTGTCCAAGTCAGTCGCTTACAGCTTAGTGACTGACTCCGGGGACCATTCTGCAGCAGTTGACAGGATTTAAACTGACGGCACATTGTGCGGTCCCTATGCAATAGCCGAGCTTCCTGTTGTATTATGCATTTCTCGTCTCAGTATTCATAATGTAAGTGTTGTGATAAATAGGCTACATTGAATACAGTATTGTCTGCATATATGACAACAGCATGTATAATGCATATCGCAACATTTGTGCTTTGATAAACTGGTGTGTGTTTCAAAATATGAACGTCAGTGTTCACGTTTTAATGGAGAATTTAATTGTTTGTGTGTGGAGATAGTTCATTGTAGTTAGAAAGCTGTGAGCTTGTGACGTATTTTCCTTATCAGTTTCGTTTCAGAAATGGTCAACATAGCACTCATTGAACTTACTGCAGGCAATTCTTCTTAAATAGAGTTAACGTTACCCTCCATCATCATTTAAACATCGATCTTGTTTCTCGATATTTTCCCAAAATGCCCAAGTCTGAATTCTGCTGCTGCCCAAGCCACTTATGAATAATAGCCTTTTGCACTTGCCTCTATCTGAGGCAAAGTTTTTTTCACAGGACTAGTGCATTTATCACCGTCATGCCAGTTATTAAATTTTCAGTAGGTGTTACCAACTGAATTCTGTACAAAACGTATTTTGCATCTGATATGCAAAAATTGAATGGCTTCATTTTCTAACTTACATGCCGAACCCGCCCTCATATTTTTAGTCTGTCTCATTTTCTGTTGTTTGTCTGTGTGTATTTTATTATGGGTATTAGTTGATCAATTCCATATGCTGGTATTCTTAGATACATCTACACTTATGTAGTAGTGAACTCGAGTGATTGCCAGTAGTCTGCTGAACTTACATACATCAAAACTTAGTTTCATGGTGCTTATTCCATGTCAACCTGGGTGAGCTGCTACTGGTTCATCACAGACATTGGTTTACCTGTTACTAATCTGCTCCCATTTCCCTTCAGTGCTTTGACACTGCTGAATGGATGACAGGAAGGCCAACCCACTTGCAAAAGCTCCCCAAACGTTCTCTTTTGGAGGTCATTTTGCTGCTCAAGCAGCAGTAACTCTGAAAAAGGCTGACTAATCACAAATTAAAGGTTGTCTGAATGTTCTTCCATAATCATTGTGATGTCTTTCATGCATTCCACTGACTGTGAGACAGAAGTGTTGTATTTGTGTTGTAAGTGGAGTAGTGTTTGCGAGTTGCTAAATGCATGTGCAAGAACTATGTGCAGACACAGTGAAGACACTGTATGCTTGCTGCTATTTTGTTTTGACCCTTTTTGTGTAATATAATTTACTAATATATGCACGTGATATTATAATGGAAAACTGAAACAAAATTTGCCACACATTTTGACAGTTTGCTGAAAATGAAACAATTTCCAAATATTTCACACTAAAATGTAGTCATTTATTCTTTTATCATAACGTCAAGATATTAGAGTCAAAACTTGGAACTCACGTCTTCCTTGTGCTGTGTTACACAATTCCAATACAGGCTTACACAATTCCACGGTCTGTGGCCTCGCTTTTCGAGGATATGATGTGTACCTGCAACCACTCTGCACCAGTAAAACGTATATTCTCACAAAGTGGCATTATTGGAGTTATTAAAAAGCTTAAAAACTCATTAACAAAACGACAGTGTAGCTTTTTATCATTTTCTAAGCACAGTCAACAACACTGCTCAGTGTTATTATTATACTGTGAAGCATTACACTTAAGAAACATCAGCATTTCCAACAGTTCGTCTGACATTCTGGCTCGATGCGGCCGTATAATAATGCCACTTTGTGAAAATAGGCGTTCTACTGGTGCAGAGGTTGCAGGTACACAAAATAAATGAAGGCAAGTGAGTTACAAGATTGCCGTATGTCAACTAATTGGTCAGTTAAGTGATGTGTCTTGATGCGATTGTCAGGTGTCTTGAACTGTCTTGGTCTCGAGACAACAAGACTGAGACAATGACCAAGACAAGATCAAGACAGTGAAAATGCTGTCTCGAGACAAGACAGTGTCTTGACACTTCCCATCACTGAATATACTTGCTTCCTTGGGCCCGTCACCCGAGTCCAAAACTCTATCAGTAGTGATTTAAAATGCTACAAACAAAAACGCCACAGAAGAAAAGTGTAAAAATTGAATTAATTAAAAAATTTGATTATAATTAAAATAAATGATATTTTAAAGCCAGGGGTCACTGTACCAAAGGCGAGGGTGGTCAACTCTCAGTCAAAGTATTAGGACAGTTAATTAGATTATACAGCTGTTAGTGAGCAATAGATAAATTAAGGAAGAAAATAAGCAACAAGTCGATGCAGTACTGACAGCGAAAGGCCGCATCGCTACTGCCACCAAGCGAATATCTACTGCACGCTGCATATCCCCTATACTATCCAATGTGCCGGGATATGTCCCTCAAATTGACCATGAGTTGACCACTTGGCCACCCTCGCCTTCGCTATAGCGGCCCTTCGCTATAGCAGGTGGTCACAAACTAATCTACATGTTCCCAAATTTCTTGAAAATCCACCCACAACTAGAGTTAATCTGCAACAAAAAAAACAGAAAAAGAAACTGTGATAAAAACAGAACCCCGACAAAGGTGGCAGAGATAATAACACATCAGTTGTTAGTGTTAGAAGAATAAATCTGTTCTATAATACTGCATTATATATTTTGTTACAACAACCTAAGCGACTAAACCACTATGCTGTTGATTTGTAATTCATTAAAAGGAAAAATATTTGCAACTGTCATGTAAGTTTGTGACAGTCGCTGCATGTTTCAGTAGCATGCTAGAAAAAAACGTCACACAAAGTGACTGTCACGCATCTCCAAACAATGCACTGTCAGCTTCCGAATCAGAACTCTGGTAGCTGTCCTTCATGTTCAACGTGATATAGCATGTCGCCTATGGCATGGTATACGTAACTGTCTTCAACCACATCACTCATCTGAAACAAACACATGTTAGTAACGTCATAGTCCGCTGCCCTGTGATGTTGTTGCTCGGCCTAACTTTTGTACAACTAAATTACTTACTGATACTGCATAAAAACTGCATCAGTCATTTTACATAGGACTGTTGTAAATGAGCAACTGTACTTTTCAGTTATTCTACTTTGCCCTTATGTCTCCACACTATAACAGAACGTATAAACAGCATTTTCTACACACAATACAATCTGAAGTAAGTTGCAAATTGTAAATTACACTAATTGAGCATGTTGCGAATATATGGATTATCAAATCAAAATTCTAAAACGAGAAACAAGTTGAAACCATAAGTCTGTGAAGCATGAAAATGTTATATCCATCAGAAAATCATTAAATTTACAATAGAGCCTTTCTTACTTACAGAAAGACACCACAATATTTTTTGACATAACGCTGCCAATTAACGGCATTTTATATTTTTGTGAAGTATCTGAAGAAGTAGTTGACAGTAAACAAAAATTATAACTTACCATTATCCAATACCATGGGTAACATACTGTTCACAGACGAAGAAAAATGATGCATGATGACTACTTAAGATAATCGGAATATCCTGCAGCAAAATGTTTTGTTTCAAATTTCCAGAAAAACAACTGCCAGCGACTTCACTGAGGCCTGCCCTGAAGGCTTAGCAGTAAAATGCCTACATTGTCTGTTGGCTGCATGCTGTGCGGTTACTTTCACGAGCCAAAGACAAGCAGAACCTCACTTCAGAGGTAATCAGTAAAAAATTCAAACAGTAACAGTAGTGATAAAGACGTCAATTACTGGTTACACACCGGCCGATATTGTGGTTGATCATGAGGTGGAAACTTGAACTGTGGACCAAAGTTAACTGTAACCTATAACGCAATACACACAAGGCAATCAATAGATATCAGACTTCACCTGCGCTGTGGAATCGTACTGCCCATCGCCCCCAACTCTAACTACTTCCTTAACCTAAGTCCCATTAACGCTAAATTAACTTCACTTTCCTACGTCCATGCA
>Ga0066187_1000509_pt1 | contig 12896 bp, 10 predicted proteins | sample WorMetexBAHAMAS1_FD_58706 | JGI IMG/M metagenome (GOLD analysis project Ga0066187, IMG submission 58706) | Marine gutless worms symbiont microbial communities from Max Planck institute for Marine Microbiology, Germany - Inanidrilus exumae... | ecosystem: Host-associated > Annelida > Digestive...
CAAGCACCTCAAAGGATGCACCTCCTACCAAATTCCCAGCAAGTTTAGGACTTCACCCCATCCATTGGGAGGATTTCGCCTCTTTTAGCGAAGAGTTCCCCGATATTGAGTTGACATCGAAGCTCTTTGAGATCGATCGCAACCGCTTTACTTGCGCTGGCGGAACATCGTCCGTTGACCTGATGCTCAATCTGATCGCTCTACAGGAAGGGTCGAAAATTGCTGCGATGGTTGCCGACGAAATGATCCACCACCGCATCCGTGACGGCCATGAAGCGCAACGTATGGAACTACGATCCAGGCTCGGCATCGCCAATCCCAAACTCCTCGCCGTCATCCAGATGATGGAGGAAAACCTGGAGGAACCCTTGGCCAGCGCCGAATTGGCCGCTGGCGTCGGATTATCGACACGTCAGTTGGAGCGGTTGTTCCGAAAGTACCTGAACGTGGCACCGACCCGTTATTACGTGGAATTGCGCCTGAACCGATCCCGCTTTTTGTTGCGCCAAACTAGCCTGCCCATCCTCTCCGTGGCCTTGGCGTCGGGATTCGTCTCGGCCTCTCATTTCTCGAAGTGCTACAGGGATCATTTCAGTCGCACGCCCTCCGAAGAACGGCGCGCCGCGGCGTGATCTAGGTGCCTTGGGATTCGGCCGACCGTTCCAACGCCGGATAGCGAATGGCGAGCGTCAATCCACGCGCCGCCATGAACAACATGAAGGCCGCCCACAGGCCGTGATTGCCCATATGCGGCAGGACGACGGCGAGGGAAACGGCGTAGAAAAGGAGCGAGATGAGCATACCGTTCCGCATCTCGGCCGTTCGCGTGGCTCCGATAAAAACGCCGTCAAAGTGGAATGACCAGACGGAAACGATCGGCGACAGGGCAGCCCACAAGAGGTAATCCCGAGCCAGCAAACGGATTTCCGGGATTCCCGTCAGAAGGTCTATGATCCAGCCGCCGGCACCCAGAAAGAACAGGCTGAAGGCGATGGAAAAAAGAACGGCCCACCGGCCAGTGGCCAAGAAGGCAGCCCGCAGCCGGGAGCGGTTGCGCTCGCCATAAGCTTCACCGACAAGGACTTCCGCCGCATTGGCGAATGCATCGAGGGAGTAGGCCATGAAGATTTGGAAATTGAGCAGGACCGCATTGGCCGCCAGTACGGCGTCGCCGGAACGGGCGCCGACCGATGTGAAAACGATGAATGCGGCCTGCAGGAACATGGACCGCAGGAAAATATCGCCGTTGACGCGGAGCATTCGCGTAAAGGCCAAACGGTCGAGGGCCGGTCCCCATGACCAGCGGCCGCCGACCATGCGGGCGTAGCGGATGGCGAGGTAAACAGCCAGCACAGAGGCGCCAACCTCGGAAATCAAAGTCGCCCAGGCGACACCGGCAACACCCCAGCCAAGCCCGAGGACGAACCAAACATCGAGGATAATGTTGACGCCGTTCATGGCGATCTGCACGAGCAGCGCAGCGCGCATTTTCTGTAGACCAAAGAACCACCCGAGCACGGCGAAGTTGAGAAGCGCCGCCGGTGCCCCCCAGATCCGGATGGCGAAGTATTCGGAAGCGAGCGGCAGGACCTGATCACTTGGCGCAATGAGGGAGAACGCCAGCCAGGAAATGGGCAGTTGGAAGACGATCAGCACAATGCCCAGAACGACCGACAGGATGCCGGCGCGGGCCAGCCAGGCGCGCGTCTCACCCGGCGTCCCCGCCCCCTGCGACTGGGCCGTCAGTCCGGTCGTGCCCATGCGCAGGAAATTAAGCCCGGCGTAGACGAGGCTGAAGACCAATGATGAGACGGCGACGGCGCCGATGTGGCGCGGGTCGGGGAGGTGGCCGACGACGGCCGTGTCGACCGCACCCAACAATGGCAACGAGATGTTGGCCAGCATGATCGGGGCGGCCAATTGCCAGGTTTTTCGGTTCCAGTCGGTCATGCGTCAACGAGGGTGCGGGGGTGGTTTCGGTGCGGGTTGTCCGTGGCCCGTTCAATATGGGGTCGGGCAAGGGCGAATGCACGGGTCGTGTCGGCTGGCGATCAAGCCGTCCTCTTGCGCCGCCTGCGCCGCCGCCCGTCTGTGGGAATGGCGCTCGTCGCCGGTGCCGGCGTCGGCAGGCGGACGGTTTCGGAGAGATATGGAAAGGATGCGGTCTTGTGCGGCAAGGCCATGGCCTCGACGAAATGTTCCTGGAACCGCGGTTCGACGGCCGTCTCGATCTTCTCGATGCGTTGCACCAAGGCCTCGATCTCGTCACGCGCCGTCTGGTTGAGCAATGCGATCCGCGCGCCGGTCCCGGCGGCGTTGCCGGCCGATGACACTTTCGCAAGATCACAGTCCGGAATCATGCCCAGGATCATCGCGTATTTGGTGTCGATGTGGCTGCCGAAGGCGCCGGCCAGAACGATGCGGTCGACCTTTGAAATCTCCAGTTTGTCCATCAACAGCCGAGCGCCGGCGTAAAGGGCGGCCTTGGCCAATTGAATGGCTCTCACGTCGTTTTGCGTGATCGCGATCTCGACTGTGCCCTGATAAAGGAGATAGCGGAACGTCCGGCCTTCCAGTTGGATGCGGTCTGTCCGTTCGGCCGCCTTACCGTCGACGACGCCGTCCTCTGTCAAAAGGCCGCGGAGGAACATTTCGGCCAGGACCTCGATGATGCCGGAGCCGCAAATGCCGGTAACGCCCGTACCGTCAACCGCATCGGCAAAACCTTCGTCGTCGGACCACAGATCACAGCCAATGACCTGGAACCGCGGCTCCAGGGTTTCCGGATCGATCCGTACCCGCTCGATAGCGCCGGGGGCGGCCCGCTGCCCACAAGAGATCTGCGCGCCCTCGAATGCCGGGCCGGTCGGGGACGAAGCGGCGAGCAGGCGGTCCTTGTTGCCGAGGATGATCTCCGCATTGGTGCCGACGTCGACGATCAGGCTGATCTCGTCCATCAGGTGTGGCCCTTCGGACAGAAGGACCCCGGCCGTGTCGGCGCCGACGTGCCCGGCGATACAAGGCAGCACATAGACCCGGGCGTCGGGGCTGGTCTCGGTAATGTCGAGCTCCGAGGCCCAAAGCGTCATGCCCGTATTGGTGGCTAGCGCGAACGGTGCGCCCCCCAGTTCCGTTGGGTCGATGCCGAGCAGCAGGTGATGCATGACCGGATTGCCGACAAAGGTGGCGTTGAGGATGTCCTCGGCGGCGACGCCCGCTTGGTCGCGGACCTTGCGGATCAGCCCATTGACGCCGTCGCGGATCGTGCGCGTCAATTCGATCTCGGCGCCCGGGTTCATCATCACGTAGCTGACCCGGCTCATCAGGTCCTCGCCGAAGCGGATCTGCGGGTTCATGACCCCGTCGGAGGCCAGCACGTCGCCGCTGGCCAGGTCGCAAAGGTGGGCGGCGACCGTTGTCGTGCCGATGTCGAAAGCGAGGCCATAGGCCTTATCATGGAATCCGGGCCAGATCGCGGTAATACGTTGTTCCCGGTGAACGGCGACGGTGACCTTCCAGTTGCCGTCCCTCAGCGAAAGCTGGAGACGGTGCAGGGCGCGGATATCGATCTCGTCAAGATCGGAAAGGCCCCACTGGTCCTCAAGGGCCTTGCGCAGGCGTTCCAGGTCGCCTTCCGGACGGTGCATGTCCGGCTCCTCGACTTCGACGAAATGCAGACGGATGGCCGGGTCGAGTTCGATGGTGCGGACCTCTGCCCGTTTGCGGACGACCTGCTTGTGGACCTGACTCTCGGGCGGCACGTCGATGACGATGTCGCCTTCCAACAACGTATGGCATCCGAGACGGCGCCCTTCGGCAAGTCCGCGACGCTCTCTAAACTTACCTTCCGGTTCGGAAAAGGGCGAAAGGTTTTCCGCGCGGCTGGTAATGCCGAGCTTGGCATATTCGCCGTCGCCGACGTTGACCTGACAGCGCCCGCAGATGCCGCGCCCGCCGCAGACCGAATCGAGGTCGACACCAAGGCGCCGAGCGCATTCCAGCAAATTGGTGCCGATCGGGAAACGGCCGCGTTTCCCGGACGGCAGGAAGACGATCAGGGCATCATCCGGCAAGCCGCTCTCCCGAACTCAAGCCGGGGCCCGGCGCCGTCGGCGCCGGCCCTCGCGTCGGCCACCGGCCTCACCCTCGGGTGCCGGCTCGCGGAACTTGGCGATCCATCTTGCGCAATTGGGGTCATGACCCATGACCACGTTGGCGCCCATGACGGCGGCCATCTCCGGTTCGTGAAGAGGGTTGGTGATGGCCGACGTCATGCCGGCGCCAATGGCCATGCCGAGGAACGACGCGTTCATGCCATGCCGATTGGGCAGGCCGAAACTAAAGTTGGAGGCGCCGCAGGTCGAGTTGACCTTCAGTTCTTCGCGCAGGCGTCGCAGGATATGCAGGACCTGGCGCCCGGAGTCGTTGATGGCACCGACCGGCATGACCAATGGGTCGACGACCACATCGTCGCGCGGAATGCCGCAGTCTTCGGCCCTCTCGACGATCTTTTTGGCGACCTCGAAGCGGACGTCCGGGTCCTCCGAAATACCGGTCTCGTCATTGGATATGGCAACGACGGCGGCGCCGTGTTTCTTGACCAGCGGCAACACGGTTTCCAGCCGTTCCTCCTCGCCGGTGACCGAATTGACCAGGGCTTTGCCCTGATAGACTGAGAGTCCCGACTCGAGGGCGGCAACGATCGAGGAGTCGATCGACAGGGGAACGTCGGTCAACCCCTGAACCAATTGCACACATTCGGCCAGGATTTTCGGTTCGTCGGCGAGCGGAATGCCGGCGTTGACGTCGAGCATATGCGCGCCGGCCTGGACTTGGGCCATGGCATCGGATTCGACCCGGCTGTAGTCGCCCTCGGCCATTTCGGCGGCGAGCAGCTTGCGTCCGGTCGGGTTGATACGCTCGCCGATGATGACGAAAGGTTCGTCAAAACCGATCGCAACCTCCTTGGTGGCCGAACTGACAACGGTTCTGGTCATGGTCGTTGATCTCCTCCTTAAGCCCTGACTACAGGGCGTCGTATAATTGCTTTACGGTGTTTAGGCCGGACCCGCAATTTCGTTTGCGACAGTTGCCTTTTCCTGGGCGGCAGCTAGGACTTCCGCTTTTCTTTCGGCCGCTTCGATAACCGCGTCATCGCCCAGGTCCGGTTCCCGCCGCCACGGTCGGCGCCCGGCGAGGACGCCCGATTCGTGGACGATGTCGGCGACCAGTTCCTCCTGGCGGTAGGCCATCACATGAACGCCGGCGACGCCAGGGATTTCCTTGACCTGCTGCATGATCTCGACGCAGAGGTTCTTGCCTTCGCGCTTCTGGTTCTCGGCGCCCTCGAGGCGTTCAATGATATGATCCGGGATATGAATGCCCGGCACGTTGGTGCGGATCCATCGGGCCGCCTTGGCCGACGCCAGGGGGCCGGTACCGACCAGGATGAAACATTGTTCATGCAGCCCCATGTCGGTGACTCGTTTCATGTATTCCTCAAGCATGGGAACATCGAAACAATACTGGCTCTGAACGAACTGGGCCCCGGCCTCGATCTTCTTCTTGAGACGCAATGGGCGGAAGTCGTATGGCGGCGCAAACGGATTGATAGCCGCACCCAGGAACAGGTTGGGTGGTGATGAGATTTTGCGACCGGACAAGAACCGTCCTTCGTCGCGCATGTTGCGGATTGTCTCCAGGAGCGACATGCAGTCGAAATCGAAGACCGCCTTTGCGCCCGGCTGGTCGCCCGCTTGAACTCCGTCACCGGTCAGGCAGAGCACGTTATTGACACCCATGGCTGCGGCACCGAGGACATCTCCCTGAATGGCGATACGGTTTCGGTCGCGGCAGCTGATCTGCATGATCGGCGCGTAGCCGACGCGGGTTAGCAGCGCGCAGATGCCGACGCTCGACATGTGACAATTGGCGCCCGACCCATCGGTGGCGTTGATGCCGTCGACCCAACCGTCGAAGATGGCGCCCCGTTCGAAGACCTCGTTGGGATCGGCCGAATCAGGCGGGTTGAGCTCGGCGGTAACGGCGAACTCGCCACGCCTGAGGACACGCTCGAGGCGACCCAGCGATGAGTGGCCGGGCAGCTGCTGCAGTTGCTCCTCGGGGTCGTAGGGGTTCTCGTCCGGTTCTTCAAACATCCGCGTTTTCCGTTGCCTTTTGTCTTTCCGCGGCACGCCGGGCCGTGACCCTGAGCCAGGCCGAAATGCCACGCAGGTTCTGCTCGACGGGTTTCTGAACCTGCATGATGTTGTGTCGTTCTCGCATCCGCTGGTCACCGTCCCAGGCCTGTACCCAGACGCAGGGCATGTCCGGCTCGACCTCACAGTTGCCGTTGGCTCGTACGCCGCCGCAGGGGCCGTTGCGCAAGCCCTTAGGACAATTCATGGGGCACGACATGCCGGTGTCGGAGAGAACGCAGTGACCGCACATTCGGCAATCGAAGAGAAAACCTTTGACGTGGGCTTCGACGAATTTGACGGGCCTCTCAACCCGACTGTAGCCGAGGAAGTTCCATAGCCAGTGAAGGCTTAAAAGAGCATCGGCGAAGGTCGCGTACATCCATTCGAACAGCCGCGCGTTGCGGACAGCCCAGAGGCGGACCGTATATTTGGCGCCTATGCGCCGGACCGGGCTGACGCCGGCCGGTTTGTAAGCGGTTGGCGTCTTCTTAGGCCGGAAGACCATCGGCGCGGCCTCCGTTCTGAACAAGGCGCTCGACCGCAGCCTCATCGTATTCCGTCTCGAGACGCGCCGCGGCGGTTTCGGCCTCGACCTCGAGGTCGTCACCGCAGGAATCGGGTTGGCCTCGGCGCCAGGCTTCCAGATAGGCATCCGTGCCGTGAGACTTGTCACGCATGGCGGCGCGGTCGATGGCTTCCTGGAAGCGATCGGACAATTGACGTTTGGCCGACTTGCGGCCGGCCTTGACGATGACCTGGGCCGGGATGTCACGCCAATAGACGATTGTCAGGTTCGCCATGCTCAGCGTCCTCCGCGCCTTGTTCCATAAATGTCGCAAGTTCTCCGTATCCGACCTTGCGAACGACCAAATCCAATCCAACCCGATCGGCCGCTTTCTGGGCCAACGCCACAAGAGCCGGGTCGTCGGTTTGGGCTAGGTAGACCAGCCGTTTGTAATTGCCGAAATACATTTCGAGCAGTTCCGGATGGCGGTCGATACCCAGCCCTTTGATGATCAATCGATCGAAAAAGCGGGTCAGGTAGTCGGTCAGATAGAAGCTGCCGATTTCCTCCTCGGTCATCGCGGCGAACGTAGCGCTGCCGGCGAAAAACTCGTAACAATGAGCGCCGGGGATCCGTTCGACGCCTTCCTCGTCAAGCACGGCATCCAAAAGGCCGCCGGTGCCGCAGTCGCCGTAAAGCGCGATGATATTGCCATGCCGTCCCGTATCGCGGGCTTCACGGATTTTGCCGCGCATCGCCTCCGGAATCCGGTCAGGTCGGTTATGCAGGTCGGCCGGTAGGCAGGTCAGTTCGAAGCCATGCCAGTCATTGGCTTCAATAAGGTGTTTGACCTCGCGAGCGAGTGCGCCGCAGGCGATCAACAAGGTGGGTTTCGGGACGGCCATGACCGCCCTCCAAGTGTCGGGGCCTGCGCTTCAGGAGGCCATGGAAGCCGCCATCGAACCTTGGCGGCGCGCCATGAACTCCTTGGTGGTTTCGACGGCGACGGCGGCATCGCGGCAATAGGCATCGGCGCCGATGTTCTCGGCGAAGGCCTCGTTCAGCGGCGCGCCACCGACCAGCACGATATAGTCGCTTCGCATGCCTTTTTCTTGCAGCGTGTCGATGACCACTTTCATATAGGGCATGGTCGTCGTCAGCAGGGCCGACATACCGAGGATATCCGGTTGGTGCTCCTCGAGAGCAGCCAGATACTCTTCGACCGAGTTGTTGATGCCGATATCGACGACTTCGAAACCGGCGCCCTCCATCATCATGCCGACCAGGTTCTTGCCGATGTCGTGAATGTCGCCCTTGACCGTGCCGATGACCATCTTGCCCATCTTCGGCGCGCCGGTCTCGGCGAGCAACGGACGGAGGATGCCCATGCCGGATTTCATGGCGTTGGCCGCCATCAGCACTTCCGGGACGAACAGGATGCCGTCACGGAAGTCGATACCGACGATGCGCATGCCTTCGACCAGGGCCTCGGTCAGAACCTTGTAGGGAGTCCAGCCGCGATCGAGGAGGATTTGCGTGCCTTCGACGATCTCGTCGGCCAGGCCGTCATAAAGGTCGTCATGCATCTGCTGGACGAGCTCTTCGTCATTCAGTTCTGCGAGGACGATATCGTCTTCCTGGTCTTCACTCATGGCACCCCCCAAAGAGCTCGAAGCGCGAGCAGACTTCCCCCGAAACCGTTGGAAAACCAACAGCATTCGAGTTTCCAGGTAAATTCAAAACAGCCCCCTGGCTGTTCAAGGGCGGACATCAAATGTGTGTCTTGCGACATTCGTTAATCTGAAGGCACGATTCGACCTTCGCCACGGTCAAAACGGCGCCAAATCCGTACGAAACTCAGGCGCGAAGGCGTTCGTTATTGGGATCGTAGGGGCTTTCCTCGACCACCGTACAGTTGTGCAGGGTGCCGAGAATATCGATCTCCAGCGCCGTGCCGACCTCGGCGTGTTCCGGCCCGACCATGGCCAGCGCGATCGACTTGTCGAGGCGCGGCCCATAATTGCCGGACGTCGCCCGGCCGACGACGGTGCCGTCCCGGTAGATCGGATTGTTGCCGAGAACGTCGGCGTCGGTGACGCCGTGCACCTCCAAAGTGACGAAGGCGTTGGCGAAGCCATTTTGTTGCCAGGCAACCAGGGCGTCGCGGCCGATGAAGTTGCCCTTGTTCGGGTGCACGAAGCAATCGAGGCCGGACTCATAAGCCGCGTATTCGATGGACATCTCGGTGCCGACCATGCGGTAGGACTTCTCGACGCGGAGCATGTCCATAGCCCGGATGCCGAAGGGTTTGAGGCCGAGGTCCTCGCCTGCCGCCATCAGGGCGTCGAAGATGTGGTTCTGATATTCGATGGGATGATGCAACTCCCAGCCCAATTCACCGACGTAATTGACGCGCGCAGCCAGGGTCGGCGCTAGGCCGACGTCGATCCATTGTGACGACAGCCACGGGAAGGATTCGTTGGAAAAGTCCGCGTTCGACACCCGTTGCATCAACTCGCGCGCCTTCGGTCCGGCGACGACGAGCACGCCCATCTGATTGGTGATGTTCTCGAAGGTCACCGAGCGGTCGTCCGGCATATGCTTTTTGATCCAGTCGTGATCGAGGCGCTGCAGGGCCCCGGCGGAGACCAGGTAGTAGGAGTCCTCGGCCTCGCGGACGATGGTGAATTCCGAATGGACTCCGCCCTGGGTGTTGAGGGCGTGGCAAAGCCCGACGCGACCGATCTTCTTGGGCAGTTTGTTGGCGACGAGGTTGTCGAGAAATGCCTCGGCACCGGGTCCGGAGATGCGGCACTTGGCAAAGGCTGTCATGTCGAGGAGGCCGACGTTGTTGCCGACGTTACGTGCCTCGCCCGCCGCGTGCTCGAACCACTTGGAGCGGCGGAATGACCAGTCGTCCCTTGCCTCGACGCCTTCCGGTGCAAACCAGTTGGCCCGTTCCCAGCCGAACTTCTGGCCGAAGACGGCGCCGAGCGCTTTCAGGCGGTCGTAGCAGGGCGCCGTACGCAAGGGCCGCCCGTCTTCGCGCTCCTCGTCCGGGTAGTGGATGGTGAAGACGTTGCGGTAGGCCTCTTCGTTTTTGACGCGGAGGTAGGATTTGGTCGCGTAGTCGCCGAACCGCCTTGGTTCGACGCCCAACATGTCGACGGTCGGTTCGCCGTCGACCATCCACTCGGCCAACTGCCAGCCGGCGCCGCCGGCCGCCGTGATGCCGAAACTGTGCCCCTCATTGAGCCAGAAATTCTTGAGATCCCAGGCCGGGCCGATGATCGGATTGCCGTCGGGCGTGTAGCAGATGGCGCCGTTGTATACCTCTTTGACGCCGACCTCGCCGAAGGCCGGGACCCGGTTGATGGCCGCCTCGATGTGCGGCTCCAGTCGCTCCAGGTCTTCCTGGAAGAGCTCGTACTCGCAATCCTCGCTGGGGCCGTCGACATAGCAGCAGGGCGCGCCCTTTTCGTAGGGACCGAGAATGAGGCCGCCACGTTCTTCGCGCAGGTACCAGGACCCGTCGGATTCCCTGAGCACGCCCATCTCCGGCAATCCCTGTTCGTGCCGGGCGACGATGTCTGGGTGCGGTTCGGTGACGATGAACTGATGCTGGACCGGGATCACCGGGACGTCGAGACCGACCATGGCGCCGGTCTGGCGGGCGAAGTTTCCGGATGCGGAGACCACGTGTTCGCAGGTGATGTCTCCCTTGTCCGTTTTCACGGTCCACTCCCCGGTGGTTTGCTGCTCGATGCCGATGACGGCGGTCTGCCGGTAGATATCGGCACCCATGTTGCGGGCTCCGATGGCCAGGGCCTGGGTAAGGTCGGCCGGCTGGATGTAACCATCTTCGGGGTGCTGGATGGCGCCGACGAGGCCGTCGGTGTTACAGAGCGGCCAAATCTCCTTGACCTCGTCGGGCGTGATGGAACGAACGTCGACGCCGATGGTTTTGGCGACGCCGGCGTACTGGTGGTATTCGTCCATGCGGTCCTGGTTCATGGCGAGGCGGATGTTGCTCACCGCCTTGAGGCCGACGTCCTGGCCGGTTTCCTCCTCCAGGCTTTTGTAGAGGGCCACCGAGTATTTGTGCACCTGGCCGACGCTGTAGCTCATGTTGAAGAGCGGCAGCAAACCCGCCGCGTGCCAAGTCGATCCCGAGGTCAGTTCCTTGCGTTCGACGAGAACGACGTCGGTCCAACCCTTCTTGGCCAGGTGATAAAGGGTGCTGACACCGACGACACCGCCGCCGATGACGACTACGCGCGCATGGGTTTTCATCTTGGTTTCCTCCCAGTCTCCATCCGACGCCTCCTGAACGGGGCTCTCCGGAGCCGACGATCATGGGCGGATCGGGGAAAATCTCAAACGTTCTCTTGCCCCAATGGACCTTCCCGGGCTTACCGATTGCCGACGCCGACTGTTCCGATTTCGCCATCGCACGCCCAGCGCTGAGAAATGTCTTTTCTTGAACGATTTCAATCCGCAGGCGACGCCCTCTGACCACAAAATGGCGGAACAAGATCAGTCATCGCGGCTCGGGTGAATAGACTGCGCGGAAGGTATCTATTGCAGGGGGGAGTTCGATGACCGCTCAGGCATCCCGTTCAGCGCGGCGGGGCCGTGACGCCCGGCGCGCGGCGCGCGAAAAGACCGCCGCCGTCAGCCAGCCCTACATCGTCCGCAATGTTCCATTGACGGAACTGTGTCATGCCGAGGCCATCGAAATCATCGAAGCCAATGCCGAGACCGTGCTCGAGGAAGTGGGCATCGAGTTTCGCGACGACGACGAGGTGCTTGGGCTTTGGCGGGACGCGGGAGCCGACGTCGATGGTGTCCGCGTCCGTTTCCCGAATGGAATGTTGCGCCAGTTGATCGCCACGGCACCGTCGGAATACGTGCAGTACGCTCGCAACCCGGCCCACAATGTTGTCATCGGCGGTAACAACACGGTGTTCGCTCCGGTCTACGGTCCGCCTTTCGTGCGCGATGTCGATGGCGGACGGCGCTACGGCACCATTGAGGATTTCCGCAACTTCGTAAAACTCGCCTATATGGCGCCCGCCATCCATCACTCGGGCGGTACCGTCTGCGAACCGGTCGACCTGCCGGTCAACAAGCGCCATTACGACATGGTCTATTCACACATGAAATACTCGGACAAGCCGTTCATGGGGTCGGTCACCCATCCGGACCGCGCCGCCGACACGGTTTCCATGTGCGAGATCCTGTTCGGGAGAGAGTTCGTCGCCGACAACACGGTGTGCACCAGCCTGATCAACGTCAACTCACCCATGGTCTACGACGCCACCATGCTGGGGGCCTTGAAGACCTACGCGCGGGCCAACCAGGCGGTGATCATCACGCCCTTCATCATGGCCGGTGCCGTCGCCCCGGTCACGGCTCTCGGTACCGTGACGCAGGCCCTGGCCGAGGCCATGGCCGGCGTCGCACTGACGCAAATCATCCGGCCCGGCGCACCCGTCGTCTTCGGCCTTTTTTCGAGTTCGCTTTCCATGCAATCGGGGGCGCCCACTTTTGGTACGCCGGAGCCGACCTTGGTGCTGTCTGCGGCGGCCCAACTGGCGCGGCGCCTCAGGCTGCCGTTCCGTTCGGGAGGATCGCTCTGTGCTTCCAAGGTCCCGGATGCGCAGGCGGCTTACGAGAGTGCCCAGTCTTTGTGGCCGGCGGCGCTTTGCGGGGTCAATTTCGTGTTGCATGGGGCCGGCTGGCTGGAGGGCGGCCTGGTGTCCTCCTACGAGAAGTTCGTCATGGACATGGATCAGCTTGGCATGATGGAGGTCCTGCTAAAGGGTTATGACACGTCGGAGGATGGTCAGGCCATGGACGCCATCCGCGAGGTCGGGCCGGGCAACCACTTCCTCGGTTGCGCCCATACCCAGGCCCATTTCGAGACCGCGTTCTACCGCTCGAATGTCGCCGACAACAATTCCTTCGAGCAATGGGAGCAGGAAGGGTCGCGTGATACCGCGGAGCGGGCCAATGGTATCGTCAAAAGAATGCTTGCCGCCTACGTGCCGCCGGCCCTCGACGAGGCCAAGGACGAGGAATTGCTGGCCTTCATCGCCGAGAAGAAGACGAGTTTCCCGGATTCCAATCACTAGAGCGCATTTGAGGAACGTTGAATCAAAATTAACGGTTTTCTGATTCCCTGACCT
>Ga0066187_1000510_pt1 | contig 12892 bp, 13 predicted proteins | sample WorMetexBAHAMAS1_FD_58706 | JGI IMG/M metagenome (GOLD analysis project Ga0066187, IMG submission 58706) | Marine gutless worms symbiont microbial communities from Max Planck institute for Marine Microbiology, Germany - Inanidrilus exumae... | ecosystem: Host-associated > Annelida > Digestive...
TCAAGCACCTCAAAGGATGCACCTCCTACCAAATTCCCAGCAAGTTTAGGACTTCACCTCATCGAGCTTGGGAAGGAAGGACACCTGGGTCGCGTCGACCAAGATGACCAGCGCGACGACGGTCACCAAGCGTTCCAGCATGACGCCGTTGATGGCGCCCCTGAGCCCCAACCCGGCCTTGTAGGCGAGATAACCTCGTACCGGGTCGCCCCCCGTTCCTCCGGGAAGAGCCTGATTGAAAAACATGCCGATATAGAAGAAACGAAGCGCGCTCCAATAGCGAAGTGGTTGGCCGATGGCCACGCTGACCGCACGCCACCGCCAACCTCCGATAATGGCCTGCAACCCCATGACGCCGACAGCCAAGACCAGCAACAGAGGGTCGGCCTGCTGGATCCGCCCTATCGCCTCGGCCAAATCGACCCGGCTCAAGGCGAACCAAATCAACCCTCCCGAGACGAGGACCTTTAGTCCCAGAATCAACCATTTTTTCGGCATGGGCACCCCGGCGCGTGAGCGAACGTGCGGCTTTTAACAGGTCAGGGAATGGCTGTCACGCCACCGGCGCGATAATCGTCAGGTGGCGCCCCGGAGTTGCAATGGCACCCGCTTACGTCCCCAGTCGCCGGGCGGCCCATCGAAGACACCGGCAAGCGCCGCCCCACACTTTCGGCAGTTGCCCGTATAGTTTCCTTCGAAACTCAGGTTCCAAGTCGAAAGCTCATACCAGTCGCGGCCGATCAGCATTTCACCGCAGGAATGGCAATAGGTGCTGGAACCGGAAAAATCATGAACGTTTCCGGTATAGGCATAACGAAGTCCGTTCTTCCTGGCGATTTCGCGCGACCGAACGAGGGTTTCTTTTGGCGTACGCGGTTTGTCACGCATCTTCCAGTCGGGATGAAAGGCCGAAAAGTGGATCGGCACGTCCGGCCCCAGTTTTTCGGCGATCCAACTCGTCATTTCCTCGATCTCGCGAACCGAATCGTTCTCACCGGGAATCAACAAGTCAGTGACCTCGAACCATACGTCGGTCTCATGTTTCAAGTATTCGAGGGTCTCCAGTACCGAAGCCAACCGCCCGGTACACAGCTTGCGGTAAAAGTCCTCCGTGAACGCCTTGAGGTCGACGTTGGCCGCATCCATGTGCCGGAAGAACTCCTCCCGGGGTTTCTCACTGATATAGCCTGCGGTGACGGCGACGGTCTTCAATCCCCGCTCGCGACACGCTTGGGCCACGTCGACTGCGTATTCGAGGAATATGACGGGGTCGTTGTAGGTAAAAGCAACGCTGCGGCAGCCGGTCTTGAGAGCGGCTTCGGCGATCGTTTGCGGACCCGCGACAGCCTGTAGTCGGTCGAACTCCCGGGCCTTCGAAATGCTCCAGTTCTGGCAGAACCGGCAGGTCAGATTGCAGCCCGCTGTTCCAAAACTGAGGATCGGGGTGCCGGGGAGGAAATGGTTAAGCGGCTTTTTCTCGATCGGGTCGATACAGAACCCGCTGGAGCGACCGTAGGTCGTAAGGACCATGCCTCCGCCTTTGCGGGCCCGAACGAAACACAATCCACGCTGACCCTCCTGAAGCTTGCAGTAGCGCGGGCACAGGTCGCATTGGATGCGACCGTCGTCGAGGGCATGCCAGTACCGGCCAGGAAACCCTGTCCCCTCGAATTCATCCGTTTCGGCACCGTTCACGGTCATATTTGTCCCCGGCTTTGCTCACTTTCGTGGCCCGCATCCTATTATATAAGATATAATGGAGCGAAGAGACTGAGAGTTTCATTGGAAGGTTTAAAAATGGGCTTCATCCGATCTCCGGCTGTCGCCGGGCAATTCTATCCGGGGTGATTCGAAACAACTGAGGTCGATGGTCGAGCGCTACCTCGACGAAGCGGGCCCGCCGGCGGGCCCGCCGCCGAAGGCTCTGATCGCTCCGCACGCCGGATACGTCTATTCGGGCCCAATCGCCGCTTCCGCCTATAACCTCTTGCGTCCCGTCCGCGGCCAGATCGAACACGTTATCCTTCTTGGACCCTGCCATCGAGTTCCTGTCCGCGGGTTGGCCTTGAGCGGCGCCGACGCCTTCGAGACCCCCCTCGGCAACGTTTCTGTCGACAAGGCAGCCTGCGAGAAAGCCCTGGTCTTTCCACAAGTCGAAGTGTTCGACGCCACACACGAATTGGAACACAGCCTCGAGGTGCACCTGCCATTCCTGCAGATCGTTCTCGGAGACTTCCAGGTCGTACCGATGGTCGTCGGAGAGGCGGCGCCGGACTCCGTTGCCGAAGTGCTCGATGCCCTTTGGGGCGGTCCGGAGACGCTGATCGTCATCAGTTCCGATCTCAGCCACTATCTCGATTATGACAGCGCTCGGAAAATCGACGGCCAAACCTGTCAAGCCATTGAATCGCTCGACCCCTCGAAAATCGCCCGCGAAGGAGCCTGCGGACGATTTCCCGTAGGCGGCCTGCTGGCCGTGGCGCGCAAAAGGGGCCTCAGGGTAACGACACTCGATCTTCGCAACTCCGGCGATACCGCCGGACCGCGCGACCGAGTTGTCGGCTACGGTTCCTGGGCATTCGCCGAACCGGATCAGAGCGCCGACGACGATGAACCGGTCGAAACAGTATCCGCGGATCCGCCGCCCTCACCGCGTGCGGCCAGCGTGCAATGGAACAGGCCAGCGAAGACACAACCGGCGGATTCAGCGACTGAGGCGGCCAAACCGGCGGCTGCGGTGCGATGGGACGTCGATGCGAAGGTGAAACCTGTTCCCGAGAAAAAGGAAACGGCGAACGATCGGGCAACGCCGGACGAGAAACCGAAACCTCGGGCGGTGAGCGTAACACTGAACCGCGCGGAGCCTGCCCTGGCAAAGGCGGAACCGGCCCCCGGTGCCACCGACCGGCCCGAGAGCAGTGATTCTGACCGGCCCCTGGTGCCGTCATCGGAATCAAAGGCGGCCGAACCGTCGGCCTCCCAAACACTCGACGAAACTTCGTTCGAGGACGCGACGCGTCAACTTCTCAAGGATCACGGCGCCAATATTCTTCTTCTGGCGGCACTTTCGATCGACCACGGCCTCGAAACAGGAAAACCCGTCGCCGTTGACGTCAGCGAACATCCGGACGTATTGCGCGGGGAAGGAGCCTGCTTCGTAACTTTGAAAAAGAACGGTCAGTTGCGGGGGTGTATAGGGTCACCTCAGGCCCATCGCCCGCTCGTCCAGGATGTCGCCGAGAACGCTTTTCGAGCGGCTTTCAACGATCCCCGCTTCCCGAAGCTGGAAGCCTCCGAGCGGGACGACATTGATATATCCATTTCCGTTCTCAGCCCCCAGGTGCCGATCTCATTCGAAAGCGAAGACGAACTCCTGGCCCAGCTGCGCCCAGGCATCGACGGCTTGGTCATCGCAGACGGTGGCCGGCGGGCGTTATTCCTCCCTTCGGTCTGGCTGCAACTGCCGAGACCGCAGGATTTTCTCGGCCGGCTTAAGATCAAGGCGGCAATGGCGGCCGATCACTGGTCTGACAGCTTTGAAGCATGGCGGTTCATCGCCGAAGAGGTGTCTGCCGCGGATATCTCATGACGTCCCCCTATTGACAACCCCGCCCCTGCGACGAAAATCGCCCGCGCCGGCAACGCCATCGGGCGCCATTCAGAATAGGGAATAGACGGTGCTGAACATCGGACTGGGACTTGTCAAACAAGTGGCCGACGTGGCCAAGCGCGCCGGCTCAGAAATCATGAGGGTCTATCAGACCGATTTTCAGGTCGAGACCAAGGGCGATAACTCGCCCGTCACTGCGGCCGACCAGGCGGCGGAAAACATCATTCTGCGTTCGATCCGCGAGGGCATCACGGATGCCTATCCGGTGGTCAGCGAGGAGGCGGCCTCGGCGGGACGTGTTCCCGAAGTCCGCGACACCGCCTTTTGGCTTGTCGATCCCCTTGATGGAACCAAGGAGTTCATCAACCGAAATGGCGAGTTTACGGTCAACATCGCGCTGATCGAGAACACACGCCCTGTTCTCGGCGTCGTACACGTGCCGGTGCTCGAAAAGACGTACATGGGGGCGAGCATGGGTGCGTTTCTCATGGAAAGCGATGGAAAACGGCGCGATATCGCCTGCCGGCCGACGCCAGGAGATGGCTTGACCGCCGTCGTAAGCCGCTCGCATCGAAGTGACGACATCGATGATTTCCTCGCCAACTACACCGTCAAATCGGAAGTGAGTGCCGGGAGTTCCCTTAAATTCTGCTCGATCGCGGAGGGTTCCGCCGACATTTATCCCCGGCTTGGGCGGACCATGGAGTGGGATACGGCCGCCGGACATGCCGTACTGAGGTTTGCCGGCGGATCCGTCGTCACCCTTGAAGGACCAGACCTCGGTTACGGAAAACCCGGTTTCGAGAACCCCCACTTTGTCGCGGCCGGACCGGACGTCAAGGTCGGCGGTTGACTGATCCGCAATCCACCTCTGACAAACGCCGCGTCGCGGCAGACCTCGCAGGCGTAGCCCGTGCCGCCGACGCCCTCACGTCCGGTCGATTGATCGCGTTTCCGACGGAGACCGTCTACGGATTGGGCGCGGACGCCGGAAATGATGACGCCGTGGCCCGGATTTTTGAGGCCAAAGGCCGGCCTCATTTCAATCCACTGATCGTCCACGTCGCCGATATCTCGTCGGCCCGAGAGCTCGTAGATTTCGAACGGCGTGCCGAGATCCTGGTTGAACGGTTTTGGCCCGGTGCGCTGACCTTGGTCCTCAAACGTAGACCCGAAGCGCCCTTGTCGAGATTGGTCAGCGCCGGCCTGGACACCGCGGCCATCCGCATGCCGCGACATGCCGTCGCCCACCAAATCATCGAGAAAGCGGGTATTCCGGTCGCTGCCCCGAGTGCAAACCGTTCCGGTTTTGTCAGTCCGACGACCGCCGGCCACGTCAGCGAGGCGTGGCCGATGGAAACCGATATGGGGCCCGACGTGATCGTCGACGACGGTCCTTGCGATATCGGCCTCGAATCAACTGTCATCGACCTTTCGGAACCACAACCGACCCTATTGCGGCCGGGCGGTATCGCCGTGGAAGAACTGACCGCTGTCCTGGGTGATGGGCTCCGCACCAGCGAACATGTTGATGCACCGAAGTCGCCTGGTATGCTCTCGCGACACTACGCACCCAAGACGCCTCTTGCCATGAACGTGAAAAACGCCCGCCCCGACGGTCTCCTCCTTGGCTTCGGCCCGACTGTAAGCGACGCCGACCTGAACCTCAGTCCGAGCGGCAACCTCCGCGAGGCGGCGGCCAATTTGTTCGCGATGCTTCATCAACTCGACAAACGCGGAATGGCGGAAATCGCCGTGACGCCCATACCCGACACCGGCCTTGGCCGAGCCATCAACGACCGTCTGCGCAGAGCGACGGCGGAGTGAGACGTCATGCCACCTTCACACATCGCGATCCTGGATTTGGAATGGACCAGTTGGGAGGGTGCCCACGCCAGGAATTATTCCAAACCAGGCGAGCATCAGGAAATCGTTCAATTCGGGTTGCTCAAGCTCGTCGACGATGACGATCTAACGGTCATCGACAGCCTCGAATTGTTCGTCCAGCCTCGGATCAACCCGGACCTGTCCGACTATTTCATCGACCTGACGGGAATAACCCAGGCCACCGTCGACGAAAAAGGGGTGCCTTTCGAAACGGCCCTGCAGCGTTTCCAACATTTCCTCGGCAACGATACGGAGGCCGTTTGTAGTTACGGAAGTGACGGTGACGTTGTCCGCAAAAACTGCTCCTACAATGACATCACATGGCCCTTCTCCGATAACTTTTTCCGGAATGTATGCGGTATGGTATGCGAATATCTCGGCGTCCCCGACCATCACTATTACAGCGGAGAACTATGGAAAGCCTTCGGGTTCCCTTCGCCCGGTGTTGCCCATCAGGCCCTCAACGACTGCCACAACCTTGCGGAATCCTTAAGGATATTGAGGCGCATGGGCCGTTTCTGAACGGCGGCCAGCGACCGGGACAATAGGGACAATGTTGCGGTTGAAACGGGTATCGCAGCCATCCAGAATTCCATCATGCTGGAGAAGTCACAGGCGCTGAATCAGATTCGTTCCGTCGTCGGGCCGAAAGGTGTCGTCGAGGAACAAACCGACCGCGAACGGTATTTCGTCGAACCGCGGGGACTGTGGCTTGGCGATAGCGAACTCGTTGTCCGACCCGCGACGACCGACGAGGTCTCGAAGGTCGTCGCCATTTGCCACGAACACACATTGCCCATCGTTCCCTTGGGCGGCAACACGGGCCTCGTCGGCGGTGGCGTCGCCAAATCCGGAGTTCTGCTTTCAACGGAACGATTGAACCGGATCAGGGAGTTGGATAAGGCGAACTCCACCCTGACCTGCGAGGCTGGCTGCATACTCGCCGATATTCAGGCCGCGGCAACGGACGCCGACCGATTGTTTCCGTTGAGCCTGGCGGCTGAAGGCAGTTGCCAGATCGGTGGCAATCTGTCGACCAACGCGGGTGGCATCCAAGTTCTGCGATACGGAAACGCCAGGGAACTGGTCCTCGGTCTCGAGGTCGTACTGCCTGATGGCCGTGTCTGGGACGGCCTCCGGGCGCTTCGCAAGGACAACACGGGCTATGACCTCAAACACCTGTTTATCGGAGCCGAAGGCACCCTCGGCATCATCACGGCGGCCGTCCTTAAGCTCTTTCCAATGCCGCGCCAGCGCCAGACCGCCTTGCTCGCCCTACCCTCCGCTGCAGCCGCGATGACATTGTTCGACCGAAGCGGCGTCGCGGCTGGCGACGCGCTTTCCGCTTTCGAGATCATGAACGGCCTTTCGTTCGAGATCACGGTCAGAAACATCGAAGCCGCGCGCGATCCTTTCGGTTCTCTCTACCCGTGGTATGTTCTCATGGAAATGACGACACCGCGCGAAACCGGCACCCTCCGGCAAACGCTCGAAGGCCTGCTCGAAGGCGCCCTGGATGACGGGATCGTGCTCGACGGGGTGCTTGCCGAAAGCGGCGCCCAGGCCGACGAGTTGTGGCGTATCCGCGAAAGCATCCCCGAAGCCCAGTTCCCCGAAGGGGCGTCCATCAAAAACGACGTGTCCGTCCCTGTTTCCAAAGCGGCCGAATTCATCGACCGCGCCGTCAGTGCCACCGAAAACCTGGTACCGGGTATCCGCCCGGTCGCCTTCGGCCACGTCGGGGACGGCAACATCCACTTCAACTTGAGCCAACCCATCGGCATGGATGAAGAGACGTTCCTGGCCCGTTGGCACGACGTGACCGGTACAGTCAACGACATCGCCGCCGACCTGAACGGCAGTTTCTCAGCGGAACATGGGATCGGAATGCTGAAACGCGACGACCTCGCGCGCTACCGCCCGGCCGTCGAGGTTGAATTGATGGCGGCGCTCAAGAAAACCATCGACCCAGCCAACATTATGAACCCCGGCAAAGTCATCCCCGACTGAGGAAACTCTCCCATGAGCGACCAGGACATCCGTTTCCAGCCCGACGACGGCGCCATGACGCCCCGGTTCAGCGGCATGCCGACCTTCATGCGCCTGCCTTACATTACGGACCCCGCCCTTGTCGACATCGCCCTGGTCGGCGTTCCCTGGGACGGCGGCACGACCAACCGGGCCGGCGCCCGGCACGGGCCGCGGGAAATCCGCAACATGTCGAGCTTCATGCGCCGGGTGAATCCGCAGACCCATGTCGCACCTTATGATCTCTGCAACATCGCCGATCTCGGCGACGCCAGCGTCAACCCCATCGACCTCATGGAGACCCTCGGTCGGATCGAGGCCTTCTTCGCCGACATCCACGCGGCGGGCGCGATCCCCTTGAGTGCCGGTGGCGACCACCTGATCACGCTGCCGATCATGCGGGCCATCGCCAAAGACCGGCCGGTCGGCATGGTACATTTCGACGCCCATTGCGACACAAACGACGAGTATTTCGGTGGCTCGAAACTGACCCACGGCACGCCCTTTCGACGCGCCGTCGAGGAAGGCTTACTCGATCCCAAACGGACCATCCAGATCGGCATTCGTGGTTCCATGTATACGGAAAACGATTGGCAGTTCTCCTATGACTCGGGCATGCGCGTCATCACGATCGAAGAGTATTTCGAAATGGGAACGCAGGCGGTGATCGCCGAAGCCCGGCGCATCGCCGGTGACGGCCCGACCTACGTCAGCTTCGACGTCGACGGCCTTGATCCGGTCTACGCTCCAGGCACCGGAACACCGGAGATCGGCGGGTACTCAACCTTCGAGGCGCAGCAGATGGTGCGCGGATTGCAGGGGCTCGACCTCATCGGTGGCGATGTCGTCGAAGTGGCCCCGCCCTTCGATCCCAGCGGCAACACGGCGCTGGTCGGCGCCACCATGATGTTCGAAATTCTCTGTATCCTGGCTGGCTCGGTTTCACTCCGCCGCTGAAACCGCCCGTGCTCTGGACGCACCCTATTCCACTTCCGCGAACGCCCTGATCGGAAACGCAGCGGCGCCACGGACCGGCAAGGGCACAGCGAAAAAGCGGAAACCCGAGGCCGGCAGGCGGTCGAGATTGCGGAGGTTCTCGACGATCCGGATACCGGCACCCAGGAACCAAGTGTGTGCCGGTCTTTCGGGATCCTTCGAATCATCGATATTCAGCGTGTCGACGCCGACCAGTTCGGCGCTGCCGTCACGTAAAAGGGACAGAACGTCCCGACCGATAAAGGGATAATCGAAATACTCCTCGTGCCCCCAGTACCGGTCCCAACCGAAACGAAAAAGGACGGCCTTGCCCGACGGGTCGAATTCCGGCGGCAGGTCACCCGGCATCACGCAACGCTCGGGCCCGACCTCTGTGACGTCGATTACGCATCCCGGCAGGACGAGGTTCTCGAGTGAATAGTCGGCGATGTCATGGCGATCCGGAAAGCGGTGGCGCGGCGCATCCAAATAGGTGCCGATCGAGGTCTGGAACGTCACCTCGGTGATCTCGAAGGAAGCCTTGCCGTCGCAAAACGGTTCCGAGTCGGCGTGCGTCAAGAACGGAGAGACGGCGGCTGAGTACTGGACGGTCTCGCCTTCCGGACCTTTCATGCGAAAGCCCGGCATGCCGTCCTCGAAGGTATGTGTCAGATCGATAAACACCTGGTTCAATCCTCGGCCAAGAGGGCTTCTTTCTGGTCGTGTTGGAAGCCGATGATGATATTCCCGTCCTTCTCGAAGACAGGCCGCTTTATAAGGGCCGGAAATTCGAGCATCAATTCGATGGCTTTTTCCTCGTCGATTCCGATCTTGTCGCCTTCGGGCAGTTTGCGCCACGTCGTGCCGCGGCGATTGAGCAAAACCTCCCAACCGACCTCCCCACACCAACGAAGGAGGCGGTCGTGATCGATGCCCGCGGCTCGAACGTCATGGAAACAGTGCTCGACCCCGCGATGCTCCAGCCATTTGAGGGCTTTTTTGCAGGTGTCGCAGTTTTTCAAACCGTTGACCGTTATCATCGTTCCGTATTCCTGTTGCCGGGAGCGCACCGCTCCCTATATTTAGGCGACATTTCCCGCCGCCGCGAGGCCATTCATCGAGAATTACGAAGGACACTCATGCTTGCGCTTATCTCTCCCGCCAAGAAACTCGATTTCGAGACCGAAAGCTCCGTTGCCGAATACAGCCAACCGGATTTCCTTGATCAGGCGAGCGCGCTGGTCAAAAAGGCGCGTAGACTGAGCCGCAGCCAATTGGCGCAAACCATGAAGCTGAGCGACTCGCTGACCGAACTCAACTATCAGCGCTTCAAGTCCTTTTCGACCCCGTTCGATCTGTCCAATGCCAAACAGGCCGCCCTCATGTTCAACGGCGACACCTACGTGGGACTGAAGGCCGACACGCTGTCCAATGACGATTTCGCTTTCGCCCAGGATCACTTGCGGATCCTGTCGGGGCTCTATGGGCTGCTCCGTCCTCTCGACCTGATTCAGCCCTACCGTCTGGAAATGGGGGCCCGGTTCAAGCCGCCGAAAGGCGACGACCTGTACGGGTTCTGGGACGGCCGCCTCGCCAAGGCGGTGACCGAGATCGTCGCCGATCACAAAGATTCGACCGTCGTCAACCTGGCATCCAACGAATACTTCAAGGCACTTCGCGCCAAGACCCTCGGCGTGCCCGTCATCACGCCGGTATTCAAAGAGGTCAAGGATGGCCAGGCCCGGGTGCTGGGCATGTTCGCCAAACAGGCGCGCGGAATGATGGCGCGGCATATGATCGTAAATCGCCTGGCCGAACCGGACGGCCTGAAGCGCTTCACCGACGGCGGCTACGAATACCGCGACGACCTTTCCGATGAGGCGTCCTGGGTATTCACCCGGCTGCAGCCCTGAGCGCTATTTTTCTTCGCGTTTCCAATCGAGCCGGCGGGCCGCGACCGGGTCGGTGATCATCGCCGCGACCTCGGACGCATCGCGAAGGCGTTTCACGAGATGCTGCATGATCGAGCGCATAGCCGGGTCCATCGCGTCGGCGCGGGCCTGGAACTCTTCGCGCGAAATGCCAACGACTTCGACATCGGTCATGGCGCGGGCCGAGGCGCTCGCCGGCCTATTGTCCAGAAGAGCCATCTCCCCGATAACATCGCCCTTGGCGCGAAAGGCCAAGTGTCGGGTTTCGACAAAGCCTTTGATGATCTCGACCTTGCCATTTTGAATGACGTATGCGACTTCGCCTGGTTCGCCTTCACGAATGATAAACTTGCTCTCTTGGAAGGTCTTCTTGAAATACTTCGTCTCGTCTGCGTCGTCGTCCATAGGACGCTCCGAATGGTACACGGTCCAATTCGCATGGTACGCGCAACCTCGTTGACCGCCAACACGTTCCTTGGCGAAGGACGCGGCGCCGACGGCGGCCAAACGATGTTTGCAAGGGTCCCGGCGAGCCCATAAAATCCGGCCCCTCACGGTGACGACCGATGGCCTTTGTGGCTCCCCGTGCGGATGGAGAGGTACCCGAGATGACTGAATACCGCGCCCCCGTCGAGGACATGCGATTCGTAATCGAGGAAATCGCCGGCCTCGCCGACGTCAATGCCCTTCCCGGGCACGAAGATACGACGCCCGACCTCGTTGCCGCCATCCTCGAGGAAGCTGCAAAACTGGGAACCGAAATCCTTTCCCCGCTGAACAAACCGGGCGACGAAGCCGGTTGTCTGTATGAAAACGGCGTGGTTCGTACGCCGGACGGGTTCAAGGAAGCCTACCAGCAGTTCATCGAGGGCGGCTGGAACGCCATCCCGTTCGATCCCGACTACGGCGGCCAAGGCCTACCATGGCTGGTTTCGACGGCGGTTGGTGAGACTGTCCAGGCAGCCAATATGTCGTTCGGACTCTGCCCGCTTTTGACCCAGGGGGCGATCGAGTTGCTTTCCCACCATGGTTCGGAGGAACTGAAAGGGGTGTTCCTCACGAAACTGATTTCCGGCGAGTGGAACGGAACCATGAACCTGACCGAGCCGCAGGCCGGTTCCGATCTGGCGCGCGTTCGTACCAAGGCCGAAAGGGACGGCGACAGCTACAGGATCACGGGCACGAAGATTTTCATCACCTATGGTGAGCACGACTTCACCGACAACATCATCCATCTCGTCCTCGCCCGGACCCCCGACGCGCCACCGGGGATCAAAGGAATTTCTCTTTTCGTCGTGCCCAAGATCCTGGTCAACGACGACGGATCATTGGGCGCCAGAAACGACCTCCGCTGCGTTTCCCTCGAACACAAGCTCGGCATCAATGCGAGCCCGACCGCGGTCATGTCGTTCGGCGACAACGACGGCGCCGTCGGTTATCTGGTCGGAGAGGAGAACTGCGGAATCCAGTACATGTTCACGATGATGAACAACGCCCGCCTGACCGTCGGCCTGCAAGGCGTGGCGATTGCCGAACGCGCCTATCAGCATGCGCGTGACTACGCCTGCGAACGGGTTCAAAGCCGCATGCTCGGATCCGCCGATCCCGATCCGGTCACCATCGTCCACCACCCCGATGTCAAACGCATGCTGCTGTCCATGAAGTGCCAGACCGAAGCGGCGCGGGCACTGGCCTACTGGGTCGCCGCACGGATCGATCACGCCAAACTCAACCCGGACCCGGACCAGCGTTTGAAGGCGCAAGCCATGGTCGATTTGATGACACCGGTCGTGAAGGCCTGGAGTTCGGACATCGGCATCGAAGTCGCGGGCACCGGAATCCAGGTCTTCGGTGGCATGGGTTTCATCGAGGAATCGGGGGCCCCGCAGCATTGGCGGGATGCCCGCATCACGGCAATCTACGAGGGGACCAACGGCATCCAGGCCAATGATCTGGTTGGCCGAAAGATCGGTCGCGAGGGTGGCGAAAGCATAGCCTCTTTGATTTCCGAGATTCGCGAGTTCGAGACCCAACTCGGCCGGTCCGAGAGCAAGGATTTGGCCGATCTCGCTGACGTCTTTTCCCGCGCGATCGACGCCTTGGAGCGCGCCAGCGCGTGGATCACCCGGACATATTCGGATGACCCCGTCCCCGCAGCAGCCGGGGCCGTGCCTTTCCTCCGGCTGCTTGGTATCGTTGCCGGCGGTTGGTTGCTCTTGAAGTCGGCGATAATCGCCACCGACCGATTGTCATCGGATAACCACAGTCCGGCTTTCCTGAAAGGCAAGATCCTGTCGGCCCAATTTTTTGCCGCCCATTTTCTCGTGCAGGCCGAAGGCCTTGCCGAAACCGTTACCGACGGGTTCGGTTCGGTTCGTGATATCGAAATCGACCACCTGTTGGCCGGCTAGAGCAGATTCGATTTAATCGAGGTCATATCCTGCTGCGGCAAAGTAGTTGA
>Ga0066187_1000511_pt1 | contig 12887 bp, 8 predicted proteins | sample WorMetexBAHAMAS1_FD_58706 | JGI IMG/M metagenome (GOLD analysis project Ga0066187, IMG submission 58706) | Marine gutless worms symbiont microbial communities from Max Planck institute for Marine Microbiology, Germany - Inanidrilus exumae... | ecosystem: Host-associated > Annelida > Digestive...
GTGGAAGCCTCACCGAAAAAAGAGACCATAACCGTTGCTATGAACCAAGGAGAAGGAATAACTATCAGTATCCATAATCAAGGGACAGTACCAGAAGAGATTCGTGATAACTTTTTTGAGAAGTACGCTACTGCAGGAAAATATAGTGGGACTGGTCTCGGTACATATTCTGCGAGACTTATTGCTGAAACACTGGGGGGTGAAATTTCCTTGGAAACTTTGGAGGAAAACGGGACAACAATTCGAATCAGTTTTCATCAAGCTAATAGCAGTTTCAAAAGAAGCATCGATATAGCCGCAGCGTATCATAAAACTATTACACAAGGACTTCCCACAATGAGACTATGAAACTACGGGTATCCCTCCCGGGTTGGAAAATGGTATTGTTTTTTTGCCACAAAAAACAAATCCAACCCAGAAAGGAGATACCCAAATGAACTATATCGGAGTGGACTGTCATATTTCAACCTTGGACTTTGCCGTGGTAAATGAACGAGGCACCACGACCAAAAGGGCTAAAGTTAATACGGGTGTTAAGGAATTTATTGGTTTTGTAAAAAGGGTGCCCAAGCCCAGAGAAATTTACATTGAAGAGGGTGAACTGGCAGGATGGCTGCTCGAAACCAGTTTAAAATTTGGTGAACAATTAATCGTTACCGATCCAAAGATCAATAAATGGATCGGTAAAGCAGGTCAAAAAGATGACACGATCGATGCCGAGAAGTTAGCTCAGTTAGCCAGGGGCAAATATATCAAGGCGATTTATCATCCTGTCAATAAACGCAGACGATTCAAAGAACTGGTATACGCTTATCATGACACGGTCAAAAGCCAGGCCCGAATTAAAAACAAAATAAAGGCCAACTTCAGAAAATACGGGATAAGGTGCAGTGGCGCGACAGTCTATTCTGATAAGCATAGATTTCAGTGGCGAGAGAAGCTTTCGGAGAATAATACGACCCGCTTGATCGTAGAAGAACTATGGGTTCAGCTGGACCAACTGCGTGATTCTAAGGAGAGGCTTAAAAGAAATATAAAAATCCAAAGCAGGCGGTATCCCGAGATAAAGCGGTTCATTCAAATACCTGGGATAGGCCTAATTAATGCTGCGACCATATCGGCCATAATAGAGACGCCTCATCGATTTGCCAATAAAAAGAAACTATGGATGTATGCAGGTGTTGGGCTCATGGAACGCAGTTCGGGAGAGAAAGTATACTCAAGGAAGTTGACGAGAGAGTATAATCGGCCCTTAAAAAATGCAATAAAGCAATCTGTTGAAGCAGCGATATCTGCCAGAGACAATCAGTTCAGACGACAATATCTGAGGTTGACGATGGAAAAGGGAATTGCATCCCACAAGGCCAAGCTTACAGTAGCACGGAGTATGTTGGCCGCCATGTATGGCATGTGGAAAAAAGGAGATGCATATGATCCTGAGATAGATAAAAGGAGAAATGGAGATAAAAAGCAAGCGCGTGCGTAACATTTTGCCAAGGCTTGTTTAGGTATATCAACCAGCGATTGATACGCACGAAGAGGGAAAGTATCATCAAGATGTTGGCCCCTAAGGTCCTATGTCACAATGAGTATGCACCCTCAAATTTCCGTAAATTTTCATAGGCTTTTAAGTCTCAAAAAGATGTGTGGGAAAAATCAATGACGATTCTATTTCCTTAATATCACTGATAATAATTATCGTCGTGAATTATAACGTTGGTATACATGAAACTTGAATTGAAAATGTGAAGCAACGAATAACAGAACCGGGATGCCCTAAAAGTTAAAAAAATAATTTCGCAGGGTTATGGGAAAGTTTTTTCTTGACTCTTAGTTCCAAAGATATCTTGTGGTTTCGTCCCTTTGATTTAATCATAAAGTATAAACTATAAAAATTTCTCAGAATTTTACGTAATCTTTATCGGCACCAATCGCTGTAACATTGATATTTCCGTTTCAAATCTGTGAAAGAATGTCCTCCTTATCCTGGGCTTTCGTGAGGGCCTCGAGGCAATCTTCGTTATCACTCATATCCTAAGGTAACCGTAATAAAATTAAATAGTTGTCTTCGAATGATCAAGAGCGACTCTATATTTTAGAAAGCAAACTTGAAAGAGATAGGTTAATCGCGTATAAACCGTGTTAGGATGGTTTGAAATGATCATTGAATCAAGGAAGATTATCATATGGGCAGAATACCAAGATCTGAGGAAGACATTAACAACAAAAAAACTGAAATTCTAGAAAAAGCCATAGAAATAATTGAAAGCGATGGATATGAAGGGTTCAGCATCCGGAAATTAGGGCCAGCAATAGGAGTGGCGCCAAAAACCATTTATAACTACTTCAAAAACAAGGATGAAATATATCTTCATGTTCTGACTCGCGGTTTTGAGCTTTTATACGATGATCTACACCAATGTTCGAATCACATAGACGATCCTTATGAAAAGCTTGTTGCAATGACTGAAGCGTATGTAGAGTTTGGTTTCAAAAAATCAAATTATTACGATATAATGCTCACACTCTATGTGCCTAAAGCCAACGATTACATTGGAACACCGCAAGAATCTCTCGCTTTAAATGAGCTTCAAACTGCGTTGAGTTGCGCTGATTTATTTATAAAAACGATCGAAAGAATTGATGTAGGCAATAAAAGAACCAATCTTAATGAAAGCCAGATCCGTTTTACGCAGTTACTGATTGGAATGCACGGTATCGTTGCGCTTAAAAACAACACCATCCTGGACTATTTACATGAAAACCCGGATTCGATTATAGACCATCTTATTAAAGGAGTCCTCAAGCCATACAAGCCACATTAAATTCAAAACATGTGTCACCCACTACACGCAGGCCTATATTTTTAACCCCACCTATTTTTTTTCAAACCACCCCGGTAATCATTTTCAAGTAAATTACAGACGAATGGCCTGATACTATTAATCCCGGATTTTGCATCCGAATTGTTTCTTGACCAATAAAAAAGCACCCTTTTATAATGATCTTGAAGAGTTAATCGTAGAACACCTACGAAAAAGGAGATCACCAAAAGGGTGCGAAAACAAAATACCAGAAGAGGCCGTCCCCGTAAAGTCATTCGGCAAGGAAAAGCAAGTGTCACCTTCACCGGGAAAAACGTTACAGCCCACGCCGGCATGGCACTTGTTGCCCGTGCAATAGAGGCATTTGGACTTCGGCGCCGGTTTACCGAGATATTCAAGGATCTGGATTCCGATACCAGTCACAGCACTGCCACCATACTGGAACAGTTGATTGCCCTGAGACTGATAGGCGGAGAGGCTGTCAGTGACATGGCTATCTTCACAGATAATGGCCTCAGAGCCTTGTTCAATTGGGATGAAGTCGCTCATGGTTCAACTTTCGGTCGGCGATTGAAACGATTTACTTGGCGACATAATCTTTTACTACAGACGATACTTGGCGATCTCTATAAGCGTCTTGAGCCCAAAGGCAAAAGGCTGTTGGCAATCGATTCCACGGTTGAAACGGTTTTCGGTGAACCCGAAGGCGCCCGACGAGGCTACAATCCTCACAAACCCGGGAGGCTTTCTTATCATCCGCTACTGGCTGTTGATGTCCAGGGGCGAGCTGTTGTTGATGGTTATCTTCGCCCCGGTTGTGCTTCCAGTGGCAACGGCCTTGACGGTTTTATCCGAAAGATTGTCACCGACGTTCCATCTGCTGCCGAAGACATCGTCTTCCGACTCGACAAAGGGCTTTGCTCCGGAAAGGCACTTGATACCATAGAGGAGTTGCGTTGCGGTTATGTGGCCAAGTTCAAATTGACTCAACGAGTGGCTGCCCGCATCTCCAAAATCAGCAAATGGCGCTCCATCGGTAAAGGGATTTTTGTCGCTAACTTCCGCTATCAGCCCCATGGCTGGAAGCAGTCCAGACGCTTCGTGGTGATAGAGCGAAACGAAGTACCGGAAAAAGACCCCGTGCAGCTGCAACTATTCGAACTGATGGAAGGCCGATACGAAGTGATCTGTACCAACCAGCGTCTGAAAGCCGAAAACATCTGGCAACTGTATAACCGTGGCGCAGTCGTCGAGCAGGTGATTGACGAACTGAAAAACGATCTGGCCGCCACCGGCATTCGAACCAACAGCTTCTGGGCCAACGATGCGCTGTTTATAACCGGCCTGATTGCATACAACCTGCTCAACTGCATTCGACGTTTAGCGCTGCCCAAAGCATACCGGACGGCCCGGATCAAACGGCTTTCGTTTCTGTTCTTCCAACTTGGTGCAAACTTGGTTCGACGTTCACGCCGGCTGTGGATTAAAATCAGCCGAGACTATCCTTTCCGTTTGATTTTTTATCGTGCCTTGGCGGCACTCGATGCCGCCTGAGTTGTAGAATACAGCCTTGTTTCCAAAACCTTAGTACTGGTATGTCCTCATTACGGAAAAACGTACGGTTGAGTTGTGTGTGATGTCATAAATACCGAAATTTCAACGCAACCGGAGCCAGGACATCCCCTTTTGAACAAATGACTTACTGGTGTCTTTAAAAATGACTGTTTGTGTGCTCATTTTTGGGGATCATGCAAAATCCGGGTTAATTTGAAATTTTGATAATGCCTAAAAAAACGCTTGACATTTAAATGTAACGGCGTTACTTTAAAATAAATGTAACGTAGTTACTTTAATATCCTTCTTCCGCATTGAGTTTGATTCGTCCTTACTGCTGAGATTCAGAATTAATTGACCCTTTAGATTTTCAAACTACTGTCGGGCTAAAGTGTCAGTTTTGTTAAATATAGTTTCTTTCAGACCATTAACGGGGCAAATCGTCTATCTTAAGACAAATTGGCTTAACCTTAACCACGAAAGGAGGGGGCAATGAAATTCAAGCTTTTATTGTTTATTCTTCTAAAAAAAATGCAGGGTGCTGCAAAGAAAAATCCAGCATTCAAGAAATTTATCAAAGACAAGAATCTGAAGATGAATATCAAAACCGCCGATAACAAAAACGGCCGACAATATATCTTTAATAATGGAAAAATAACATCCCGATCCGGAGTCCAAGAGGATTCCGTTATGTCGATGGTCTGGTGTGATGCTGAAACCGGTTTTAAGACAATGTCATCACCCAATGAGGAAGCCCCTGTTGCAGCGCTAACAGAACAGAAGCTTGTGATAGAAGGCAAATTTAAAGAATTTGCCTGGTTTTCAAGATCCCTGGACATAATGATGGGAAAAGCCTGATCAATCAATCTTCAAAAAATTTATTATACAAAGGAGAGCAATTATGGGGCTGCCAGCAATTAAAGAGACGGAGACGATAGCACCGGAAAAACTTGAACCTATAGATAAGGAATGGGTGGTTGGCTCAACTTCTATGGGCGACCAAAACTCCGCTTTTGAACGAGTTAACTTTTTGAGAAAATTTGCCATGGATACACCCTTTACAATAGATCACGAAAGGGCATGCCTGGTTACTGAGGCCTATAAAAAGTATGATGACCAACCACAAATCATCAAATGCGCTGAAACACTGGCGCATGTGCTCAGGAATTTTACAATTCATATCCACAAGAATGAACTCATTGTCGGTGAAATGGCGGCACCTATCAAAGCGGCTCCGATTTTTCCTGAGTTCTCATTGGAGTGGGTCATCGATGAGATGATTAATCATCCATTTCACAAACGCCTCCATGACCAATACTTTATCTCAAAAAAATCTAAAAAGGAATTGTTGAAAATACAGGAATACTGGAAGGGAAAAACCCTTGAAGACAAGATAGTCTCAAGGATGTCTGACGATGAGAAAAAGGGCACCCACTTAGGCAAAGAGGTTTTTCTTATTAACCTCTATCTTTTTGGCGGTATCGGCCACACGCAGGCAAACTATGAGAAGCTGCTATCTAAAGGCTTCGGCGGACTGAGGGAACAAGTCGCCAGTAAACTCGCATCCCTTGACCAGACACCTCCCGAAAATCTTGAAAAAAGAGACTTCTACCAGGCGGAATTGATTGCAATTGATGCCTCGATCGATTTCATTAAACGGTATGCTGAGCTGGCCCGTAAATTGGCTGAGAAGGAAAGTGATCCCGCATGGAAAAATGAACTTCTTGAGATCTCGAAGACCTGTAGCCATATTGCAGAAAAGCCACCACAGACATTCAGAGAAGCTATTCAACTCTGGTTCATATCGACAACCATCATCCAAATCGAATCCAATGGTCATTCCATTTCGACAGGTCGATTTGATCAGTATATGTATCCGTTTTACCGCCAGGATATTGATACAGGAGTAGCAACCAAGGAATCCATTCAGGAACTCATTGAAATCTCTTTTGTTAAGATTCTCTGGAATACCAAATTAAGAGATCGGATGACGGTAATCGCCAATTCAGGACGGGGAATGGGTGGTGAAACCATGACCGTCGGCGGCGTGGATAAAGATGGGAAGGATGCCACAAACGACCTTAGTTATATGGTATTGGATGCCCACGCACATACCCGTTTGATAGTGCCGTGGTTGACGGTCCGGTTGCATCCGGAGGCTCCAAAAGAATTTAAGGTCAAGGCGTTCAATGTCATTCGGATCGGTACAGGCCAGCCTAAGCTTTTTAATGACCAGGCCGCCATTCCGGCGATGATAAAAGCCGGGAGAACAGAGGAGGATGCCCGTAATTATCATGTGGTCGGCTGTGTCGAAATTGACAGTGGTGGTAAAGAGTACGGTTGGCACGATTCATCATATTTCAGCATATCAAAGGTATTTGAGCTTGCCATCAACAATGGAAGGTGTGTTGGATGCGGTGCCCACTGTCGCAGGTGGGATGTATGTGGGAGCCTGGGTAAGCGTTTGGGACCCGAAACCGGTAGCATCAAAGATTTTACAGATATTGATCAAGTGAAAGAGTCCTATGACAAACAAATGAAGTACTGGTGTGATCTGATGGTGTCTACAACAGAAATCATGGATGTAGCACATCAGGAAATGAAACCATTACCTTATTTATCGTTGCTGATAGATGACTGCATCGGGAAAGGGGTGGATGTCTCCGCTGGCGGGGCAATATATAATTTCACGGGTCCGCAGGCGGTAGGTGTGGGGACAGTGGCAGACGGATTCTCTACCATTAAACAGCTTGTTTTTAACGAAACGAAAGTGACCGGAGAAAAACTCCTTGATGCGGTTGATAACAACTGGGAGGGGCACGATGCCCTGTACGCTCTGGTAAACAGCAACAAAGTCCATCATTATGGCAATGATGATGATTATGCAGATGAGTTTGCCCGATTTGCCGCTGACACCTATTGTAAGCATGTTGAAGGTCGGCCAAACAGCCGTGGTGGCACATACCTTCCAGGCGTTTATTCAGTCTCCTGCAATGTGGCATTTGGATTGACCCAATGGGCATCTGTTGAAGGCAGGAAGGCACTGGAACCTGTTTCTGATTGTTTGGGTGCCGTACACACCTTGAGAGGGTCCCACGATGTGAATGGGCCAACGGCCATCGCCAAGTCTGTCACCAAGCTGGACCATATTCGTGCGGGAAATGGGACCCTGCTCAATTGGAAATTCTCTCCCTCCTGCGTCGCAGGGGAGGCCGGTCGCGACAATCTTATGTCGCTGATGGATGTCTATTTTGACCGTAAAGGAATGCACAGCCAGTTTAACATTATCGGCAGAGATACACTGCTGGATGCCATGGAGAAACCTGAAGACTATAAAGATCTTCTCGTTCGTGTGGCAGGCTACAGTGCATACTTTGTTGAGCTGAGCAAACCGCTCCAATATGATATTCTCAGCAGAACTGAATTGTCCTTTGATTAGCCTTGATTTGTTTTCAAGCCTGCTGTGGCGATTAATAAGGGCCGCAGCGGGCTTTTTTAATCATCTTGCGTCTTACTATCCTATTATCTTGGAAAAGCATGGAAAAGAATCAAATAAAAACAGAAGCAATTTCGTTACCTACTGAATCTGAAGAGCATGATGTCAATGCCATTCAAGGGACAATAACCAACATCCAGCATTTCACAATTCATGACGGTCCAGGTATACGTACTGAAATCTTTCTTAAAGGATGTCCGTTGAGCTGTAAATGGTGCAGTAATCCAGAGGCTCTGAAGGTAAAGCAGCAGGTAGGAGTATATACATCTCGATGTATTGGAATCGACAAATGCGGATATTGCCTTGAAGCCTGTCCTGTGAAAGACCAAAATCCTTTTTATATTCAAGACAATGCTATTACTGCTGTGAATCGCCATGTGTGCACAGAGTGCCTAGAGTGTGCTCAAGTTTGTCCGGGTAACGCGCTAATTGAATGGGGGAAAAAGCATTCTGTCAGTGACATCATGAAGCAGGTACTATCCGATAAAGATTTTTACGACCGTTCCGGAGGTGGTGTTACTATTTCAGGGGGGGAAGCACTCCTTCAATGGAAATTTGCTCTGGAAATTTTTAAGGAATGCAGAGACAACGAAATTCATACTTGCCTTGAAAGTTCACTCCATTGCAACCCTTCAGTTTTGGACGAGGTCTATCCTTTTACGGATCTTGTTATTACAGATATCAAACATATGGATAACGCGATCCATAAGCAATATACCGGCGCTGGAAATGGTTTAATACATGAAAACATTAAAAAAACAGTTAGCATGAAAATGCCCTTGGTATTAAGGCTTCCCATTGTTCCGGGTATCAATGACAGTGAGGAAAACATAGTTAAAACGGCTGAATTTATAGTGAATGAACTTAATAATGAAATTTTACAGGTTCAGCTGCTTCCCTATCGACAGCTAGGTGTAGAGAAATATGAAACGCTTGGCATAGAGTATCCAATGGCCGGCTTTAGTCCTCCCGGGCGAGAGATTTGGGAGAAAAATATCCTTCACCATGTAGAAACGATGAGGGGGTATAGTATTGCGGCAGTAGCCGGAGCCAATGTTAAAATTTAAAGGCCCTTAATGATAACATGGTATGGGTCAAATTCGAAGTAATTGTAGATTTCGGGCAGACATTCTCCAACATCCCCTTCGCTTCATAAAACTTTTGTGGCCGCTGGAGAAAGCCGCTTCATCCAACGCTGTTCTGGTTATGCAGACTAATGGAATTACATCTTTTACTATTACGTCACAATGGAGGTGCGTATGTCTTTTGGATTTATGGGGAAAATCTTAAGAGTCGATTTAGGCAACGGCACCGTTGCCGCTGAAAAGATACCTGAACAATGGATGAGGCTCTATCTCGGAGGGGCCGGGTTAGCATCCAAATACCTGTTTGATGAGGTCCCGCCTGATACCGATCCATTGGGACCCGACAACAAGCTTATCTTTATGTCCGGGCCACTGACGGGTACAGCCTCCGCCAGTGCCAGCCGGTATTCCGTTGTGGCAAAGTCCCCGCTGACGGGTATATGGGGGCATGGCAATTCCGGGGGAAGCTTCGGCCCCGCTATGAAACGGGCCGGATATGATGGGGTAATTATTGAAGGAAAAGCCGAGAAGCCCGTTTATCTGAGCATTATGGACGGTGAAGCCCATCTGGAACCCGCTGAAGAGATCTGGGGACAGACGGTTCCGGAAACCGAAAATTATGTAGCTGAAAAATCGGGCCGTAAAGTGACCATCGCATCAATCGGCCCTGGAGGCGAAAACCAGGTAAAGTATGCTGCCATTATGAACAACAAGGATCGTGCGGTGGGGCGGACAGGCATGGGTGCTGTTATGGGGTCCAAGAACCTCAAGGCCATTGTATGTGCGGGCAAGCACAAATTCGAAATCGCGGAACCGGAGCAATTCAAACGGACCGCCAAACGCCAGATAGATCTCTTGGATGAATCCATGCTCAAGGTCGGATTCGAGGCCTTCGGAACAAACATGGTGGCGGACATGGTCAATGCTCGGGGCGGCTATCCCACGCTGAACTGGCAAAAAGGCGTGTTTGAAGACATCGAAGAAGTCAATGGCATGGCTTTAAATGAAACTGTTTTGGAAAAAGGGGTTTCCTGTTTCGCATGCCCTATTGCCTGCGGCCGGGGGACCAAAATTAAGACGGGAAAATGGGCGGGCCGTTCCGGTGAAGGGCCGGAATATGAGACCACGAACATGTTGGGCGCTTCCTGCGGTGTATCGGATATCAATGCCATTACCATGGCCAATTACCTTTGCAATGAATACGGCCTGGATACGATTTCCACGGGTTCCACCATTGCCTTTGCTTTGGAATGCTTCGAAAAGGGCATTCTAACAAAAGAGATGACAGGTGGGTTGGAACTTAAATTCGGGGATTCGGATCTGGTAATCGATCTGGTTAAAAAAATCGCTTACCGTGACGGCATAGGCGATCTTCTGGCCGAGGGCTCCCGGATTGCCGCCCAAAAGCTGGGAAAAGGGTCCGATCATTTTGCCATGAACGTGAAGGGGATGGAGCTCCCTGCCTATGATCCCCGGGCCGCCAAAATCTGTGGGCTGGCATATGTGACAGCCAATAGGGGCGGCGACCATATCACGGCGTTTATCGAAGGCCCGACCTTTGTGGATTCCCCGTTCCTCGTGGTCGATGACAGTAAAATCAAGGATCCTTTTGTCGCCGATCCCGAAGAGACTAAAATCGTCATGGATCTTGAAAACGCCCTGACCGCCTTCGACGCCATTGGGGCCTGCAAATTCATGGGCCTGCTCCTGCCGGCGTCCGATTACGTGGAACTGATCAATTATGCGTTGGGCTGGGATATGGACGTAGATGAATTCCGCCGGGCCGGAGAACGGATATATAACCTGATCCGCCTGTATAACCAGAAAGCCGGTATGGACCGATCCCACGATACCCTGCCTCCTCGCCTGATGAAAGATCCCATGCCCGAAGGTCCGGCCGAGGGGATGGTTATTGATGAAGAAACCTTAGAAAAGATGAAGGACGCTTACTACGGCTACCGGAATTGGGATATAGCCACGGGGAATCCGACCCAAAACAAGCTTGAAGAACTAAACCTTTTGTAAAAGGAGATATTATTTTGACCTATCTTGATAAACCCTGGCTGAAAAGCTACAAGCTGGGGCCCTACAAACTGGAACATAGTTTAAAGCCATTTCCGGAAGAGCCTTTGTTCAATGCTTTAGACGAAGCGGCACAAACCCACAAAAGCCGAACAGCTGTCCTTTTCAAGGATCGAAAAATCACCTACGCCCAACTGAAGGACTATGCGGATCGGCTGGCAAACGCCTTGGCAAATCTGGGCGTTAAAAAGGGGGATACGGCTTGCGTTTTTCTACCCAATTGCATGGAGGCGGTAATCGCAGACTGGGGTATCCTGAAAGCCGGGGCAGTGGTCATCCCCACCAGTATCCTGCGAACCGATGAAGGGCTGGTCCACGAAGCCGGTTCGGGTAAAGCGAAAGTCCTGTTTTGTCGGGAAGACCAGTTGGAAAGGGTAATGAAACTCAAAGACCGGTGCGGCCTCTCCTTCGTAATTACCACATCAAATGCCGGCTTCGATCTGGCACCGGTTAAAAAGCACCTACCCGATGGAGTGTTCGAGTTCGGAGAACTGTTGGCTAAAAGCGATCCCAAGCCGCCCGAAATCGTGATAGACGCGAAAAACGACTTGTGCGAGTTGGCGTTTACGGGAGGTGCCACTGGATTGCCCAAGGGGGTCATGATCACCCATTTCAATCGGGTCTCTTGCATCCGGCAGGGGCTACCCTGGATGATGAAGCCCCTGCTGAAGGGGATAAAGGGCAAATCCTCGGTACTTTTATCGGTCCCCCTCTTCCATTCCTACGGGCGTTATATGTCCCAGTCCGCTGCATTTTTAAGTCTCCGCCTTATCGTTGTCCCAGACCCCAGGGACATTGACTTTATCGTGGAAACCATCAAAGAGTACCGTCCCTTTATGATCTGTGCGGTTCCCACGCAATTCATGCGTATAGCCGGGAAAAAGGTCGGCAGGCTGAACGCTATCCCCATGAGCGGCGCAGCGCCTTTGCCCAGAGATGTAGCCGAGGCCATCAAGGAGGAGATCGGAAACCCGGTGTCTGAGGGGTATGGTCTGACGGAAACGTCCCCATTATGCCATTTCAATCTTTCAGGCTTTTCAAAGATCACAGGTTTCATGGCCAGTGAGAAACCCGGTCTCGGTGTACCGGCACCGGATACGGAGTGCAAAATTGTCGACATTGAAACAGGGGAGGAGACACCTTTTGGTGAACCCGGAGAGATTTTAGTCCGGGGCCCCCAGGTGATGAAAGGATACTGGCCGGAAGAAGGCTCCGGTCTGGATGAGCAAGGCTGGCTCCACACGGGAGACATCGCCTATATGGACGGGGACGGTTATTTTCACCTGACGGATCGGACCAAGGATATGATCAACGTATCCGGCAACAAAGTCTATTCCACCCAGGTGGACGAAGTGATTTTCAAACACCCGGCCGTACTGATGGCGGCTTCATTCGGGGTTCCGGACCCGGACAACCCTGGCAGTGAACGGGTGGCCGCGGTCATAAAATTGGAAGAAGACTATCCACAAACGGTCAATGAAGATGACATCCGTGAGTACAGCAGGGCGCACCTGGCTCCCTACGCGGTCCCCAAATATATCGAATTCAGGGAAACGCTTCCCATGACGGTTACGGAAAAACTGTTCAAAAAGGAACTGCGCGAGGATTTTGTTAAAAAACTATCCGAAGATAATAAACAATAATGTGAAGGAGAACGCCATGACTGCCTATCATTACTGCACACCCCAATGGTTGGAAGAAAGCGCAAAGGTTTACAGGGAAAATCCCGAAGCCCAGGACAAATTGAAAAAACTCTCAGCAAATATGGCCTACCGGGTCAAGGCGGATCCGGAATTCGGGATTGACCGGGATATCATGTTCTGCGCCTTTTTCGACAAAGGCCAA
>Ga0066187_1000512_pt1 | contig 12869 bp, 10 predicted proteins | sample WorMetexBAHAMAS1_FD_58706 | JGI IMG/M metagenome (GOLD analysis project Ga0066187, IMG submission 58706) | Marine gutless worms symbiont microbial communities from Max Planck institute for Marine Microbiology, Germany - Inanidrilus exumae... | ecosystem: Host-associated > Annelida > Digestive...
AGCTGTGGGCGGGCGCTGTGCTGTATCCGTAAGAGACGGCCACGGACCGCAGGCCTGCGGCACGCGCGCAGGCCACGTCATTGTCGTGGTCGCCCACCATCACGGCATGCGCCGGCGGGATCTCCAGGCGGTCAAGCAGGGATCGCAAGACAGCGGGGTCGGGCTTGCGGGCCGGACCGCTGTCGCCGCCCGCGACCGCATCGAAGAACCCGCTGATTCCCAAGGCGTCCAGCAGGTCTCGCGTCGGCCGTTCCGGCTTGTTGGTGCAGATAGCCAGCGTGTAGCCCAATGCCTTGAGTTCCGTCAGCCCTTCCATCACCCCGGGATAGGGGGCCGACCGCGCGGCCAGGGCGGCCTCGTAGATCTCCAGGAACCGGGTCAGATGGCGGTCCCAACCGGGCTCCACGGCGCCCGTGACCGCAAGGGCGCGTTCCACCAGCTTCGCCGCACCGTCGCCGACCATGGCGCGGGCCTCGGCTGTCTCGACGGGGCGGCGGCCCAGTTCTCCCAACACCCTATTCAGCGAATCGCGCAAGTCGTCCAGGCTGTCGACAAGGGTGCCGTCAAGATCGAAAACGACAGCGTAAGCTGGGTTTTGTGACGTTGAAGGAAAAGTCATATGAATTCTATGGGTATTACATAAAACATATTTATATTGAGCACGTGTACGTATTCTTGTACCGTTTTTTTACTCGAAAGGTGGGGTGAGAAATTGGTCGCTCTGAGTTCACGCCGGAGAACAGCGAATCCCGACCATGTCGGCCGCGTCCTTCTGGTCGTCTACCAGGTCGGCCTTGTTGCCACCGCCTGTGTGCTGACCTTCGAGCATGTAGGCCGCTGCGCGGCGGTTTTCAATTGCATGGTGATGTTGGCGGCCGACCTGTTCCGCGCCTTGGTCTGGCCGGTTTATTGGCTGGCGGGGCTGATAGCCTGATCGGTCGCACCGCGGGGCGGCCCGATAAGCGAGGCTTTGCCGGTGGCGGCTATCGCAAGTCCCGCATCAACGCATCGAGGTGCTTGGAAACCACCGTTGCCTGTTCGCCGACCTCCGCGATCTTCTTCAAGGCGGCATCCCGGTCGCCGGCGAGATGGCACCGCACCGCTTCCCGCGCCCTTTCGTGGACCAGCCGGTGCGGTTCTTCCATGTCGCGGTAGGCCGGGTGATTCTTCAGATTCGCATTTTCCGCGGCGTAATACCACTTTCCGAGCCGGCAGGTCTTGTGACCGGTGAGCTTGTCAGGATCCATGGGCTCGCCGCTGCCGACCATCATCTCCATCAGCCGCCGTTCCCACAGCATGTGATCGGCGCGGGCCCGGTTGACGACCTTGGCCGGGATCTCGACGTCGTCGATCCTGTCGAACACGGCCTTGAGGCCGCGTTCGGCTTCGTCCAGCTCGCCGGACACGTTTTCGACCGAACGGTTGGCACGGCCGATCGCGTCGATGACCTCGGTGGCGCCATCGATCAGCCTGCGCGTGCTCTGGTCCTGGCCCTCCAGACGCTGGACCATCGTCTCGACGCTATCGACGAAACCGTCGACGATGCTCTTGGTGCTGGAAATACCCTCGGACGCCTGGGCCGCCGCGTCCTGGCTTTGTTTGACCTGTTCCGAAGACCCCTGTGTGGCCGAGATGATGTGGTCCGTCTCGCCCCTGAGGGCGTCGATCCGCTCCCGGATGACAGACGTCGCGTTGGCGGTCTGCTCGGAAAGCGCCTTCACCTCGCCGGCGACAACGGCGAATCCCTTGCCGGCCTCGCCCGCCCTGGCTGCTTCGATGGTTGCGTTCAGGGCCAATAGATTGGTCTGTTTGGCAATCGCTTCGATGTCGCCGATGATTTCCTGGATTTTCTCGGTGACTCCACTCAGTCGCTCGGTGGCGCCGACGACGCCGTCCATGGCAGTGGCGACCGAGTCGACCTGATCGCGGACACGATCGACGGACTGGGCGGCGGCGGTGACCAGCTCTTCGGCACCCGATGCCTGGGCGGCCGATTCCTGACGCAGGCTGCCCATCTCTGTCAGGTGGGTCTCCAGCGTGCGCGCAAGTTCCGAGATCTCGTTCGCTTCCGCGAGGACGGCGTTGTTTTCGAGCAGGATCCGCGAAACGCCGGTGCCGGCGCGGTTGACGGCGACGGCACTGTCCACGCTGTGGGTGAAGAACGCCGTCCAGACCTGCCCGAACGTCCGGCCGATTTCGGCCATCCGCGCCGCGACGTCGTCATCGTGCCGCGCCGCCTCCTTGGCCAGGGAGGCGAAGGCGAACCGCCCCAACAGGTCCACCAGGGTGGCGAGCTCGGCGTTTCCCGCCACTCCGCCCCGGTCTGCCGAAGTGCGACCAGGGTCGTCGATCGGTTCTACTGCGCTCATCATCTTTCCTCAGAGAACAGGGTTCCGGAGCCCGGCCTTCCGCGCATGCCCGGGCAGGTCCCGCGTTGCAGGCCCAAAGGCAGACATGAAGGGTCTACACCGGCCTTGGTTTCCGGAGAATGAAACCGCCTGCGCGGTGCGCCACCGGCCGCGGCCGACACGCGCTGAAACCTTTTGTGACTTGGCGGTTTATTAACCCTGTGGCAGTAAATCCAACCCGTTAACCGTGTTTTTCGCGCCAATCCGGGCGCCTGAACCTGGAGAACCATGTCCGGTCAACGCTGTTCAGCGGTGGTGCTCGCGGCCGGCAAGGGCACCCGCATGAAGTCCGATCTGCCCAAGGTCCTTCATCCCATCGCCGGGCGGCCGATGATTGGCCACGTCCTGGAGGCGGTCGCCGCCGTGGGCGCGGCCCCGGCGGTGGTGGTCGTCGGCCCCGGGATGGAGGCGGTGGCCGCTGCGGTGGCGCCGCACAAGACCGTTCTGCAGCGGGACCAGGCTGGCACGGCCGATGCCGTCAAGGCGGCCCGCGAGGCGCTCTCCGGAGCGGACGCGGACACGGTCCTGGTCCTGTTCGGCGACACGCCCTTCATCGAAGCCGCCACCGTTTCCGAAATGCTGGAGAAACGGAGGTCGGGCGCGGCAATCGTGGTCCTGGGAATGCGGCCGGAAGACCCCTACGGCTATGGCCGCCTGGTACAGGACGAGACCGGTGCACTGACGGCGATCGTGGAACAGCGGGATGCGGACGCCGCGACCGCTCGCATCCCGTTGTGCAATTCGGGCGTGATGGCGATCGATGCGGCACAGCTTTTCCCCCTGGTCGACCGGATCGGCAACGACAACGCCAAGGGCGAATACTATCTGACCGACATCGTCGCCATCGCCCGCGATCAGGGCCTTGCCTGCGCCGTGGTCGAGGCTTCGGCCGAGCAACTGTTGGGCATCAACAGCCGGTCGGAGCTGGCCGCCGCCGAACGGCTGTGGCAGGACGCGCGCCGCCGGGCCGCGATGGAGGCGGGGGCGACCCTGGTCGATCCGGCCACGGTCTGGTTCTCTCACGACACGGAGGTGGGGCGCGACGTGATCATCGGCCAGAACGTGGTGTTCGGCCCCGGCGTGTCCATTGCCGACAAGGTTGAGATCAGACCGTTCAGTCATATTGAGGGTGCGTCGGTTGAGAACGGTGCCGTGATCGGTCCATTTGCCCGCCTCCGGCCGGGTGCCAGGGTCGGGGCCGACGCCCATGTGGGCAATTTCGTCGAACTCAAGAATGCCGTGCTGGGCGCCGGTGCCAAGGCCAACCACCTGTCCTATCTTGGCGACGCCAGCGTCGGCGCCGGCGCGAACATCGGCGCAGGCACGATCACCTGTAACTACGATGGCTACTTGAAGCACCGGACGGAAATCGGCGCCGGTGCCTTCATCGGGTCGAACGCGGCCCTGGTGGCGCCGGTGACGATAGGCGAGGGGGCGATCGTCGGTGCCGGCAGCGTGGTCACCAAGGATGTGGCCGCGGACGCGTTGTCGATTGCCCGTGGTCAGCAGACCGACCGGCCCGGCGCGGCCGCGCGCTATCGCGAAGTCAAGGCCGCGGAGAAGGCGGCGAAACGCGGGGGAAAGGTCTGAGCCATGTGCGGCATCATCGGCATCATCGGAAAAGCGGAGGCGGCGCCGCTGCTGGTCGACGGCCTCCGGCGGCTGGAATACAGGGGCTATGACTCCACCGGCGTGGCGACGCTGCGGAACGGTCAAATCGAACGGCGCCGGGCCGAAGGCAAGGTAGGCAACCTGGCGGCGCTGTTGGAGGCCGAGCCGCTTTCCGGGACCACCGGCATCGGCCACACCCGCTGGGCAACCCACGGCGTGCCGTCAGAGAACAACGCCCATCCCCACGCGACTGACAGGGTCGCCATCGTCCACAACGGAATCATCGAGAACTTCCAGGAATTGCGCGAGGAACTGACCCGGTACGGCAACGCCTTCGTAACCGACACCGACACGGAGGTCGTGGCGCACCTGGTGACCCACTATCTGGACGAAGGCAATGACCCGGAGGCCGCGGTCCGGGCGGCGCTGCCCAAGCTGGAAGGGGCGTTCGCGCTGGTGATGATCTTCAAGGGGCGGCACGACCTGATGATCGGCGCCCGCCGCGGATCGCCCCTGGCGATCGGCTACGGTGACGGCGAGATGTATTTCGGCTCCGACGCGCTGGCGCTGGCGCCTTTGACGCGCCGGATCTGCTACCTGGAGGAGGGCGACTGGGCGGTCGTCACCCGGGACGGGGCCCGGATTTTCGATGCCGCAGGTGCGCCCGCAGACCGGCCCGTGGTCCAGACCGCCGTGTCCGGCGCGCCGATCGGCAAGGGCAACTACCGCCACTTCATGCAGAAGGAGATCTTCGAGCAGCCCAGCGTCATCGGCGACACCCTGCATGCGATGCTGAACCCGGCGCTGGGGACGATCACCTTGCCGCCGCTGTCGGTGGACCTGGCGAGCGTGCCGCGGATCACCATCTCGGCCTGCGGAACCGCCGCCCTGGCGGGCATGGTGGCGAAACACTGGCTGGAGACGCTGGCGCGGGTGCCGGTCGAGGTCGACCTGGCGTCGGAGCTGCGTTACCGCGATCCGCCGATGGAACCGGGGGGGCTTTCCCTGTTCATTTCCCAGTCCGGCGAAACCATGGACACGCTGGAGGCGCTCAGGCTGTGCGCCCGGCGCGGCCAGCATATCCTCTCGGTCGTGAATGTGCCGGAATCCACGATCGCCCGCGAATCCGACGCTGTGCTGGCGACCTTGGCGGGCCCCGAGATCGGGGTCGCGTCGACCAAGGCCTTCACCACCCAGCTGACGGCCCTGGCGGCTCTGGCGATCGCCACGGCCAAGGCGCGGGGCGCTTTGCACCGCGACCGGGAGGCCCAGCTTGCCGCCGCGTTGGCCGAGGTGCCCGGCCGGGCGTCGGAGGTGTTGAACCATGACGAGGCGATCGCGGCCATCGCCCAGGACGTGGCCGAAGCCCGCGACGTGCTTTACCTGGGCCGCGGTCCCAGTTTCCCGATCGCGCTTGAAGGTGCCTTGAAGCTGAAGGAAATCAGTTACATCCACGCCGAAGGCTATGCCGCGGGCGAGATGAAGCACGGGCCGATCGCGCTGATCGACGAAACGGTGCCGGTGGTGGTGATCGCGCCCTCCGACGGGCTGTTCGCGAAGACCGCGGCCAACGTCCAGGAGGTGATCGCCCGGGGCGGCAAGGTGGTGTTCATCTCCGACGCACCGGGGATCGAACGCATGCGCCGCCAGGCCAAGCCTTTTGCCTGTGTCGAACTGCCGGTTGTCGATCCGTTCGTGGCCCCGATCCTCTACACGATTCCGGTCCAGCTGTTGGCGTATCACACAGCTGTGATCAAAGGCACCGATGTGGATCAGCCGCGCAACCTCGCCAAATCCGTCACCGTCGAATAGAACGTGACGGTACAGGACGTTGCCGCGGTTGCACGCGGTTTGGTTGACGCTGGATAAGAAAATCGAAACAAGCGCAGGTCACAATGGTGTTGAGCGTATCGGCGACTTGCCGTTTTGCGCTGCCGTTCGGGGGAGCAATGCCACGTGCCAGACGTCGATAACGAGCAGCCCAGTCACCAGGGCCCTTACGATATTCGCGAGGAGCCTGTCAAAAGCGCCGATCAGTTGGAACATGCCTATGTCCGGCGGCTTTATGACTGGTGGATTGCGGCAAACGAGGGCGCGCCGCCGCGGCGTTCCCAGTTCGACATTGCCGAACACACCATGCTGGTCTCGAACATCTTTCTGGTCGAGCGATGCGACGAGCAGAGTTTCCGGTTCAAGCTGCACGGCGAGGCGGCCATGGACATCACGGGAATGCGCGATGCCCCGACGGAAGTTTCGGAACAGACGGAAAGCCACTTCAACACGGCGCTCTACCGCTACTATCGTGACTTGGTTAAGAACGCGGTTCCCGTTCGTTGCACCGGTTCGCTCGCCTTCGCCGATCAGCCGCACCGCCGCTTCGAGAGCATCGACTGCCCGCTGACCGACAACGACGGCAACATGGCCTACATCATCGGCGTGATCGTGGTCCGGCCCTAGAGCGGGCGGCATGCTCGCCGCAACCTCGCTCTTGTGCGCGGACCGGGCAACACGTTGACACTTGGAACGGCGGTGGTCCGTCAAGAATGGCGTTAGAGCGCGGAATCAGGTGCGACCCCGTCCAGCATCGCCCGAATCGCCAAAAGAGGCTCTAGATCAAGGCCGCGGGATACCTTCAGCGAACCTGGAGAAGAACCTTCACAGCGGATGCGGGATTACAGAACCCCTGCCACGCTGAGCATGGGCTTGGTTGTTGGAAGCAACTGATCGTTGTGTGTGTCCAGAAAATCCCGCACTTCTGCAGGATTGACGATCGCCAACTCGGCGTACTCGTCGCTTCCCCCTGCCATGTGCGCGGCCTGGACATGCTGTCCGGTAGCTTTCGTTAGCAGTCTGAAGACGATATCGAAAACGCCGCTTCCCAGGTCCTCGACGAGCCCGCAGGCTTCGGTTGAGACGATCGCCGACGCGGCAATCCCAAGTTCTTCTTCAAGTTCCTCCAAGACCTGAACCCTGGGGTCTTCGTGGGAAAGCCCGCCAGCCGGTGCTGGCTCCCACAGGCCCACATCGTTGGCAACGCTTGATCCACGCCGCCCGAAGACGAGGCCGTCCGCGCTGAGCAAGATGCCGGTCACGGCAAGTGGCCGGATGTTCAGCCCCAGTTTCTTCAGATCCGGGTCGCGTCGCAGGGCCAGCATGTAGCGGTATTCGGATGGGACCACGACCAGGCTGCCGGGGCTGAACCTATCCAGGCCGAAAATTCGACCATTCGTTAGCCGATCACCCCGCTTTTTCTTTTCCGAAGCCCATATCTCGTCAACGCGGGGCATGATGGTGCGAGGCGGGTCCCACGGTGCGCCGATGGCCACCTTGAAGTCTGGAGAGAGCGGGTAAGTCCTGACACCGTTCATCGTTCGCCCGCCTGTTCCTGATAGTTCTGCAAGATGAAACGTCGCACGTGATCGAGTTTGGCGACAACGACGACCCCATCGGGAACTCCGTCGTGGACGTCAGACAGCAGGAAGGTTCGGATTCCCGAAGCCATGGCGGCGCGAGCACCGGAAAGACTGTCCTCGACCGCAAGCGACTGATCCGCCTTGCACTCAGTTCGCTTCAAAGCCAGCAGGTATGGCTGGGGGTCAGGCTTGCCGCGAACTGTCTCCTCGCCCCCGACAATGGTATCGACCATCTCCAAAAGCGCCACACGACGTAGCCATTCCCGGGTCAGATCGACTGAATTCGAGGTGACGAGGCCGGTTCTGAGGCCAAGCCGTCGTGCCGTCTCAAGCAAATCCCCGGCTCCGGGGTTCGGAACCACATCCTGGTAGGCCGCCGATATCAGATCCCAGTAGGTTGCCAGCAATTCCTCGGCCGGTGGTGACAACTGGTGCGTGACGGCAAGTGTGGAGACCACTTGCTTGAGGGGTGGGCCGATAAGGCTGGCGAACTCGGCATCGCTACCCGTCTCGCCAAAGTGTTCCAAAAACCGGTCATAAGCCGTCCGCATGACCGGCAGGCTGTCGGCAAGCGTCCCATCCAAATCGAGAAACAAACCGGCGGCGGTTTTCGCCATTAGACTTCCTTGAAGCCGGAGAAGGCCGGGGACTTGCTTGGCCCTGCGTTCTCGACGTGCACGGTCTCGGACCGTCAGGCCGGGAGTTTGACGGCGTCGGCCCCTGCTTCTGCGGCCACTTCGATCCGGCTTCCGGCCACGGCGCTGGCTTTCAGCTCGATTTGCGACAGACAAACAGCCGGTTCTGGCCAAAACCACCGAAGGCGCCCGGCCTTTCAGCCGACATTGCCATATTCAGGCGGGTGGCAGCCTCGACGAGCGGGTGGCTGTAATCGACTTCGCCATCGTTTATGGCCGGGACCAAGACGTACAGCACGAGATCGTGCAGGGAGATGAAATCCTCCACGTCAACGAGTTCCAGGCCGATGGCGCCCAGGTGCGGCCGGATCTGGTCTTCATCAAAGAACGTGTTGAAGGCGGCCGGCGTCCTTGGTTCCAGGCCCACGAGCGTTCGACAGTGGTTTTGTGCGTCGTAGCTCTGCTGGCTGTTTTCGATCATCAGAAGCGTGCCGCCCGGTTCTATCCGCGCCGCGAGCGCGCTCAAGGCCTGCTTCTGGAGTTCCGTTGCGTTGAGGTTGATGAGGCATCGGTCGGTGAACACGACCCGGTATTCCGCCGCCAGTCCGGGCACGGTCTCCAACTCCAGGACGTTGCCTTCCTCGAAGCGGACGCGTTCGTCCAGGTCGGCGGCAGCGGCCTTTTCGCGGGCGGCTTCCACCATGCCGGGCACAAAGTCGAACCCGTGGAAGGTCAGTCCGGGAAATCTCTGGGCAAGCTCGCAGCAGTTGATGCCATTACCGCACCCGGCCTCAAGCACAAGACCGTTTTCGGAATCGCCAATCAGTGTCGACAAATGGCGCGCCAAGGCGTCAACTTCGAGCGCCTTCGCGGTCCAGCTTTTGGTGGTTGCCCTCAAGTCGGCGCCAAAGCTCTTCGACCAGTTGGTCCAATGGTTCCTGATTTCATCTAGTTCCATGAAGGCCCTCTTGCGCGCGCTTTTGTCTTGATTGTGCGCCCTGCAGACGCGACCACGTGGATATCTGCATTGGACACCATAGACAACCCTCCGATAGCAGCGGACTTGGGCGCTGAAACGGACTTGGTCTTGCGAATACCGGCGTACGTTTCGACCCTGAATCCCGGTCAAGGCCTTAACGCTTCATTGCAAGGAAAGATGCCGTCTCGGATGGCCCACACTATCGGCGTGATCGTGGTGCGCAAACCGACAGACGGGACCAGTTGGGCTGACACACGCCTCTAGACCTTGCATAATACCGCGCAAGAAACGAGAGGCCGGTTCGACCTATGTATTTGCGACGTCTGATTATTCTCTGCGGTCTGGTGCTGTTAACCGCCGCGGGTTCCACGATGGCCGCTGGCCCTCAGGATCATCGTTACTCCGTTGCGGTCATCATCGGCAACAAGGCCTACCAGGGCCGCATTCCAGAGGTTGCCTATGCCCATCGGGACGCCGACGCCATCAAGGCCTATCTCGTCCAGGTGCTTGGCTACCGCGAGGGCAATATCATCGACTTGCGCGACGCAACCCAGGCGCAGATGACCTCGGCCTTCGGCAACCGGATGAGCCATGAGGGCGAATTGTGGGGTTACATTCGTCCCGGCAGGTCGCACGTAACCGTTTTCTATTCGGGTCACGGCGTTCCGGGGCTGAAAGACCGTCGCGGCTATCTGCTTCCCGTTGACGCCAACCCTGACACCCCGGAGATCAACGGTTATTCGGTGGACCTTTTGTACGAGAACCTCGCCAAGCTGGAGGCGAAGTCCGTCACCGTCTACCTGGACGCCTGCTTTTCCGGCGAAAGCGGAGGCGGCATGTTGATCCGGGCGGCCTTGCCGGTCTTCGTGCAGGCGAGCATGCCGGAGACGGCGGGCGGGTTGACCGTGCTGACGGCGGCAAGCGCCGATCAGGTGGCAAGCTGGGATGAAGAGAACGAACACGGCCTGTTCACCTGGTACCTGTTGCAGGCCCTGCAGGGCGAGGCCGACAAGGGACCTTTCGGCAACGGCGACGGCAACGTGACGGTGGCCGAGACGCAGGCCTATCTGGACGAAGAGATGACCTATGCCGCCCGCCGCCGTTTTCGGCGCAAGCAGACGGCGAGCGTCCGGGGCACGGAGGAAACGCTGTTGGGCTTGGTGCCGGAACAGTCGGTCGCGGTGACCGAGCAAGTGGCGGCGCTGACGCCGGCGATCCAAGTTCAGGAGTTGGACAAGATCATGGTCGTGGCCGAGGTGCGGGTAAACACGCGCTCGGGTCCAGGAACAAGATTCGAGAAGGTCGAGACGCTCAACCGTGGCACCGAGGTCGAGGTGACCGGAAAGGTCGAGGGCAAGGACTGGTACCGCATCGCACTTGCCGGTGGCCGCACGGCCTACGTCTTCGCGCCGCTGCTCAGGGACAGCCTGCCCGAACCCGCAAAGCCCGCCGTTGGCGTGTTTCCCGCCACGCCGCAGCCTGGCGAGACCTTCAAGGACTGCGAGATCTGTCCGGAGATGGTGGTCCTGCCGGCGGGATCGTTCATGATGGGCGCGCCGTCCTACGAGCAGGACAGGAGAGACACCGAAGGCCCGCTGCATCAGGTGACGATCGCCCGGCCGTTCGCGGTGGGCAAGTACGAGGTGACGCGAGGCGAATATGCCGCGTTCGTCTCCGACACGGAATATGCCGGCGGTTCGATCTGCGAGACCCACGAGGACGGCAAGTGGGACAAACGTTCCGGACGGAACTGGCGCGACCCGGCATTCAGGCAGGGCGACCGTGACCCGGTTGTGTGCATAGGCTGGAACGATGCGCGCAACTACACCCAATGGTTGGCGCGCAAGACGGGAAAGAAATACCGCCTGCTGTCCGAGGCAGAATGGGAATACGCCGCGCGCGCGGGCACGACGACTGTTCGCTTCTGGGGTAACGACAGCGCGGCGGCCTGCCGGTACGCCAACGTGTTCGACGCCACTGCCAAGTCCGTGACCGGAATGGGTTACGAACCTCACGCCTGTGACGACGGCGTCGCGCAAACGGCGCCGGTCGGCCGATACCAGGCCAACGCCTTCGGCCTGCACGACATGCTGGGCAATGTCTGGGAATGGACCGAGGATTGCTGGAACGGCTCCTATGACGGCGCGCCCACCGACGGCAGCGCCTGGACCGTCGGCGATTGCGACCGGCGCACCCTGCGGGGCGCTTCCTGGGTCTTTCGCCCGGGAGTTGTCCGTTCGGCCCGCCGCGGCACCGACCCACCCGAGTACCGCAGCAACGGCAACGGCTTCCGGGTCGCCCTGACGCTGGATTGACAGCGCAAAGAGGCTGGCGCTCAGTCTCCCGCCAGCTTGCCGATCAGCGTGTTGACTTCCGAGGCCTGCTCCATGTGCGGCATGTGGCCGGCCTTTTCCAGGACATAAACACCCACATCAGGCGGCAGGCCCTCGGCGTGCGACGGGGGCAGGATGCGGTCGTCGGCGCCCCAGACCACCTGCATCGGCGCTTCGACCGAGTCCAACCGGTCGCGCAGGATCAGGGCCTGGGCGCCGTTCGGGAACACCCCTTCGGCCAGCGCCCCCAGCGCCGCCTCCACCCCGTCCAGGCGTTTGTATTTGAGGATGTCGTTGACCATGTCCCGGCTGACCAGCTCGGGGTCGGCGAAAAGCTGCTGCAGCAGGGGCTTCATCTCCTTGCGCCGGCCTGCCGACACGAAGCCCGTGATGTAGTCGTGGTTGATCTCCCGGCCCAGGGCGGCAGGCGCCACCAGGGTCAGGCTGGCGACCCGGTGCGGCTCGTTCAGCGCCAGGTTCAAGGCAACGGCCCCGCCCATGGAATGCCCCACCAGGTGGGCGCGGTCGATGTCCAGCGCATCCAGCCAGGCGATGACGGACAGGGTGAGGGCGTCGACAGTGCCGCCGCCCACATCCTTCGTCGACTGGCCGTGGCCGGGCAGGTCCAGCGCATAGGTCGCGCGGTCGGCGGCCAGCGCCGGCTGGTTGAACATCCAGTTGTTCAGGTCGCCGCCGAAACCGTGCAGCATGACGACGGGCGGGCCGTCACCGTCGCCCATCTTGAGGTAGCACAGCCGGCGGCCCGCCGCCTCCACGAACGCCGGTTCGGGCCCGGCGCCTTCTTCCGCCGCCGCCGCGGCCGCGGCCGCGAATTCGGCGTTGTAGGTCTCGATGAAGGCGTCGATGTCGGCATCGGCCACCTCCGGCAGCGCCACCACCGCCAGCAGCGCCTGCACCGGCACCGTCTCGCCCGCGGCCACGATGCGCCGGCGCAGCACGCCTGCGCCGGGCGCCTCGAAGACGTTGGTGATCTTCGAGGTTTCGATCTCCAGCAAATCGTCGCCCTCCGCGACCGTCGCGCCTTCTTCCACATGCCATTCGGCGACCATGCCTTCGGTCATGGCCAGGCCCCATTGCGGCATCTTGATCGGACTGATTGCGTCACTCATGTCCATTGTCCCCTGCGCAGGCGCGGACGCCCCCCGCCCAGGTGCATTCGCACCTGGGCGGGATGTCCTGCCTGGTTTCGTTCAAATCAGGCTGCCATCACCTCGCGCACGGCCTCGGCGATCCGGTCCGGACCGGGGACGTAGGCGTCCTCCAGTTCGGGCGCGAACGGCACGGGCGTGTGGGGCGGCGTCACCATCTTGACCGGTGCTTCCAGCGCGCCGAACGCGTTCTGGGCGACCAGGGCGGCGATGTCGGTGGCCATGTTGCACCGGGGATGCGCTTCGTCCACCACCACCAGGCGGCCGGTGTCCTCCACGCATTCCAGGATGGTGTCCTCGTCCAGCGGCGAGGTGGTGCGC
>Ga0066187_1000513_pt1 | contig 12853 bp, 8 predicted proteins | sample WorMetexBAHAMAS1_FD_58706 | JGI IMG/M metagenome (GOLD analysis project Ga0066187, IMG submission 58706) | Marine gutless worms symbiont microbial communities from Max Planck institute for Marine Microbiology, Germany - Inanidrilus exumae... | ecosystem: Host-associated > Annelida > Digestive...
TGGCAACACTTGCCACACCTACTATTAGAAGTATAAAATGTAAACAATCTCCGGTTTACGAAGTTTTTTGACCGTTACTTCCACATCCCTCTACCGATCGTGTTGAAGGGTGCTACCGTCAGTGATAGTGTGGACACCAGGAAAGACCACTGCAACTCGGCTAGCTTGGTTGACTGTGATCATTGTCCTCTGTGATCTGTAACCGTTACGACTTCAGCTTCGTAACACTAACAGCACACTAAATGAGTGACTAAAACACACCAACCGACGCGTGGCAACCTATAGCTACTTTATCACTTTTCTTCAGCGACGAAGCGGCCTGTTACGACCGCGTTTCACGGACGTCAGCTGTACCATGTCGTCATCTTTACGACGACCTACAGGCGACGTTCTAGGTACTAGACGTGCGCAGAAGCTGATGGCGTCTGACAACCTATTAGGTCTTGTACGTGACATGCGAGGCCTACTGTCATAATACAGCGAGACGCTCCAAAGATAACCTGCGGTCAATTAGTGATGGCTAGTGTCAGCAACATCTTCCGCAGCTGTGTTGCTCTTCAGTTGGCAGTGTACGTGATATAGCCGCCTGGTTCTTCTACAGTGGACGGACGATCCACGGCAGCTGCACGTCAAAGTCCGCACTCAGCGCACCGAGAAAGAACGGCCACGGGTTACCCGTACTATATACACAGCTTTGCTTTTACTAAATATCGTATACACCCTGTTGAACTTCGGCGCTGAAATTCATGAAAGTGTCAAAATATTTTTAGGAAATGACTAAATCCATCCAAAATAGTTGTCTACCACTTTTAGTTGTCTTATGCTGCATTTTTCTGTGTTTTGATGTACGGTATGTGTATGTGTTCGGCGTAATTATAATTATTTGTTGATGGATGCCCGTATCGCAGTCCGGGCACGGGTAGGTTGAACGCATCGCTTCCGACAGAAAGAACGGCTATAGATTACCCGTACTGTATACACAGTTTTGCATTCACTAAATAGTCTATACACCCTGTGATACGGTATCCCAACCCTAAGTCTAATCCTATAAAACTAACATTAACCCTAACCAAAGCATACGATCTGGAACTCCCTCTGGTTCCCTGTGGTCCTACCGTGAATTCCGTGAATTTGTGATTTTAGTAAAGCCCCTAATATGTCGAGTCGGTCCACGTGAAGTAAACGATATTCCAGAACGCACCCTATGCACAGCGCGAAACGCATCCGAAATGAAGATAGAAGATCAGACCTTCTTTGTCAATGGGATACCCATATTATAGTACGGGTACTGGTAGGATGACCGTATCGCAACCGACATGAAGAACGTCTACGGGTTGCCCGTACTCTATACACCGCTTTGCCTTCAGAAGATTGCGTTATGTATTCAGAAATGGGTGCCTTACTCAGAAATGGGTTTCTTACTCAAAAGTGAGTTTCGTACTCAGAATACGGGTTTTTCTACACAGAAGATGGGCGACCATTGCCTGCCACCATACTTGTTGTCCACAAAACGTGACTGTTGTTGAGAACGATAAGTTGATTGGTATGCTATATGCGACAAAGGGATATTAAACGTTCATAATTATTAGTACATCGTGCAGCAGATGGACTTTACTTTTAATTAATAGTTATCAAAATGTGTTGCTTTGGTATTTGGACTCTGTAACATGTTTTACAAGGGACCTGTAGTAAATACATGTAAGCTGATACAGCTATAGTTGATCGCAATTATCGTTTTCAAAATAATCAGACTGACTTCGTTCCTTCAGTTGACTTTCGCTTTAATGATCACGCGGTTTGCGCTTTTGGTCGGTTCTCTGCCCGACGGCTAAGTGCTGGAAACGAATACTTTCTAAATTCTGCTCACAGCTTGCGTCTTCTGTTGCTCGATTCGAATGAAACTGATGGTCTAATTGACATGAATGTTATGATGTGGAGTCAATATTTTGTTCGTTACACTGTGGAAGTGTGGAATACAGCTTCATAATAGGCATTGCATGTGACAAAAAGTGGGAGAGGGCTCAGAAGCTGGAAAGCCTAGCTGGAAAGCCTAGAACTTTAAAAAGTGGGGGTTCGAGCCTAGCAGCCTAATAGGAGTTTACGCCTACGATTCGTATAGTTGACACTTCTGAACTCATCTCTGCTCTCTCGTCCATTATGTACACGAGTCACACATTTTCGTCGCCGCTCCACACTTAATGCATTTTAGCTGTGTTCCCGAAATAGCAACACTAATTCAGGGATTCGACGCCAGGCTGGCTAACCGTGTTTGACTTTCTGGCACTCTGGCGCTCAACCTGAGCGCCAGTGTGCCAGAAAGTCAAAAACTAACAATGGTCGGTTAGCCAGCCTGGAATTAAATTTCTTAGTCACTGTCCCCATTTTTGAACTCTGAGCAAAATGTGTTAATAACGTGAAATTGCACTAGTGAGAGTATGCTGAGTTGGGCGTAATATAACAACAAGTCGAGATGATACATGGCTGGAATTTTTCAAGCGAGCGGGGCCACACGACGGCGGAATGAGGGGACGAGAAGGTGTGGCGGCTGCCTGCGCAGCGAGCTCACGGTCGGACGTCGAGGTCATTCTGGGGTAACGCAACGGTCCCAGCCAAGTAGTCCTATGTAATAGATGCTATTACATAGGACTACTTGTCCATTTCAAAGGCATCCGCATCCGAGATGCTATAGCTAGTTAACAATATCGGCCGCAGCAACAACTCTAGTAGCTCAGATGGAAATGAGTTTTGAGTTGAGTCTTGAAGGTTTGCAGCGACGTCGATGATCGGCCTGACACTTGCAGTCTGTTCGACGACGAAGGGCCGGCAACAGCGAACGCGCGGTCGCCGAAGTTGGTCGAAGAGCGTGGAACTCTCCGTGTGCCGCAGAGCATAGCCACGACCGAACAGCGTCTTCAGCATTCGGTCGGCACAGCTCACTCAGATAGTTCGGTGACGTGCCGTTCACCGCCTTATAGACCAAAAGGCAAAGCTTGTATAGTTTACCCGCTGGGACACTCGCAGCCAATACAGTACAGCCATCTAGTTGTTTTTCTGATTTACGTCGTCGATTTATGGAGAAATGCACCAAAATCTGTCTAATATATCCAGCCGAGGTGCTCAGTTGTGGAGCATGTGGACTTTCTGTGGCTCGAAAGGCTGTCTGGGACGCGATGCATTACGCTGATGTGGGTGTCAGCAGTGTCATGTCACTAGCGACAGTCGACTTGTAGCAATAAAGCCCGGCCGTACGACTGTCATATAGTAGCTTTCAGTCAGCGGCGTTTTTAGGGATAGAAAGGGAGCCAATCGCACCTATCAAATGTTATTATTGACTTACATGTGCACACATGTGAACGTGACTGTTAATTACGAAACTATCAATGTCTCAGCTGATAACATCTCAGAACTTTTCAAAGAGGGGAGGCAGACGTAAGAGCTCCCGAGGTACGCCACTGTATTCAGTCACCGTCGCTAACGTCATCAACATCTGAAACACGCCGGGGGCCCGCTCTGGCTTACGATATCTGCAGTACAGCGCCCTCTGCCGGCAGCTGATCCATTCACTGCGACGAAACTGTAAAACAGTAACGACCATTCCGTAGTTGCGTTTGCGTCGTAAGAGGCGACGTCGTCATTACTTCGTCCCGGGAGGGGTATCAAGTATTGCGATCGGTGTGTCTGTATGTCTGCATGTACGCTCGCATATCTCAAAAACCACATCCCCAAATTTCATGAAATCTATGCTACACAATCGCTCTGTCGCAGTCATTGTCACATCGCGGCCACGCCATTGGTCGATCCATGGAGCTATAATTAGAATAGAGGAGACATGACGTTGACTTCATTACGTTGAAACCATCACTGCTGGAATCACAGACCTATTAATAATAGGTCTGTGGCTGGAATTTTTCAAGCAAGCGGAGGCCACACGACAGCGGAGTGAGGGGACGAGAAGGAGTGGCGGCTGCCTGCGCAGCGAGCTCACGGTCGGACGTCAATTAAGACGTTAAGCCATCACGTCGCGTTGCGGCGGGATGGCTTGTTTTCTTTATGCTACGTGCGGCCATGGCTCGGTCCTGCTTTGACGTAAGTGCAATATGTTATGTACTTATGGTTTTGTGGATGACGTGACGTTTTCTCATACAATTCGATTAAAATATGACTGCCCGTCAGTGTTTAGCTGTGGAGGCAAACAGTGCGTAATGTTGTGATTTACGTGATTCCGACTTTTCGTCAGTCATATTTTAATCGAATTGTTCACTCTGTATTGAGTTGTAGGCCTAATGTTTTTATTTATCTGCGAGACAAATCATCTGCTACCAGACAATCAGTCACGCACGACGTTTTCGTTCAATGGAAACTGCTGTCTTGATTGTGCATAACAACATTGATACAATCAGTAAAGATAATAAAATACTAAGTTAAAACGTGAGAACAGAAAAAGAGTGGGTCTAAGAAAATGTTGAAGAAATTTGCTATGAAACAATGGCGTCAGTGTGGATTTAACTGTTTTAAAATAACAGTCATGATTTTTACAGCAAAATCATTTACCTATTATAGCAGACGATAATGAGTCATCCCGGTTTCTGCTATTGTACCATAGAATATTTAACATTATTATGGTAAAAAACAACTTGATCATATACTACTGTTCGTGATTATTTTAAAATAGCAGTAAAACCACTGTTCTATCACATATTTATTGATATTGACACCATCAGAGTGAAAAAGATGGATGTGCAGTTTGTTGGCCCACCGTGTGTTGTCCGTCGAGATCATTCTGGGGTAACGCAACGGTCCCAGTCAAGTACTCATATATAATAGATGTTATTACATAGGACTACTTGTCCCAGCCGACTACGCGATGACGACAACGACAAGAAACTGTTGATGTACAGAGGCTAGCATGCTGCGTCGCTGAGTTTCAGTCCTGGTGCGCGTCACGTCGTCTACAACTGATCACACACATCACGGACGCTCTAATCAGTCTCCGTTGGCTCCGTTCCCCAGAGACAGTGCAGTTCAAGATGGCCGTGCTTATGTACAAAGCCTTGCATGGATCTGCGCCGACATACCGGAGTCAACTAGTTCGTGTTGCCGATCTACCCAGTCGTCGCTCTCGCTCGCTCGTCGCTCTGTACGCACCAGTCGTCTGCAAGTCATGCCCGTCAGACTGTCTACCGTCGGTGGCCAGGCCTTCTCAGTCTCTGGACCAACCTCTCGTCAGCGTCTAAGAAACTTCTTCTTCCCAATCTCCTTCATTATTAGACATTATTCTGGACTACCCGTACTTTCGTTTATTACTGTTAGTGGATCCTGAAGTGATTTTTATTTAATACTTGGACCAATTTTTAAAAAATGACTGACTGGTTGATTGATCGATTGAATGCCGCCAAGACTAAAGTGATGTTGTTTCGGCTCAGGTGCATCATCACTACGACGCCTGTCGATTGCTTCATCGCTGGCTATCGGCTCCACCGTCATACAACCTCTCGATGTCGTCCGAGACCTTGGCGTTTTGTTGGACCGCGAACTGACGATGAAGCAGCATGTTAATCATCCGACAAGCGTCTGCTTCTATCATCTCCGACGGCTGAGGCAGCTGGGGCGACACGTCAGTCAGGCCGTAATAAAACAGTTTTAAAAAGTCAGCTATAATTTTAAGCAGGCTGGATTACTGCAACTCCATCCTCTCCGGATTTCTCTGGTCAACTGTTGTCCCGCTGCAGCTGGCTCGGAATACCGCTGCTCGGATCGTCTTGGGGCTGTCTCCTCGGGACCACGTCAGGCCAGCATTGAAGGGTTTGCACTGGCTCCCCATCGTCCACAGTATCAAGTTCAAGAAATCCCTGATCATGCGTCTTGCCCACGCGCACTGCTGTCCTTTGTACAACAGTCAGATCCTATCACCTGTCGGCAACATATCCTTTCCGTTACGGCTCCGTTCATCTGATGGCACTGACTACGTCGTTCTCGGTCAGTGGCCCTTCTCACTCGAACAGTTTGCCAGAAGCAATCTGCGCCGCCACTGATCCGAGATCGTTCAAAAAGAACTCGATTTTAACTTATGTTTTACGTAGTTTTTATTTAGTTTTCATATAATATAGTAGGTTTAATTTTTTATATTAAACGTTTGTAATGCCTGGCCGGTCCGGCTTTTACGCTGGGCACAAAATACCATTCATATATAACACTGTTCAACATAAAGAAGGACGGGAGCGCAGGGGGGGGCGAAGTTTGCTACCATCGATGGTCTTGTTTGTTTCTTGAGAAAATACCGACATTATTGGTAACTGGATATAACGAATATCAACGTTCTACGAAAAATACTAATCGGATCAGCTGAAAAAATGCGGTATTGGAAAATGCGCAACCGGCCTAGCAGGTGCCCTGTGGGTCACGTTATCGACATGCTGGTTGGTCTCGCTCTGTTGATGAGCAAGTCGTCGATAAGACGCGTTGATGGATAGGCTCTCAGCTGTCAATCAAAGCGTCTCATCGATCGATGTCCAGTGGTCATCAATGTCACATCATTATGAAGTCGCCTGTCGTCGCCGTCAGTCAGTCGCTTTATCCACTAGCATGGTTAAGACAGCTTTTCGGTGAGGGGTGCTACTGTACATTTGAAAGGCTCTGAAAATTATTAGTTGAAAAACATTGATGCATTCATATTCAGCAGTCACGTCCATAGCCGGCAGCCATCAGTCAACGACGACAGTCGTATTTTAGGATGAGCGAGTGAGTGAAAGTCTAAGTGAAACGCGCTGTTGGCCTTTTCCACTTGCGATGTTGACATGACGTCGTCGTCGTCGTAATCATCTTAGTTTATTACACAGCTGTCAGACAGCCTAGCAGCCTTCCCGTTAATCTACTCTCCAGTGGTGGGCGAATCTAATCGAGACGCCTGGCTAAGGTGTCAAGGGAGGCAGGGATGCGGGAGGGAACGTCGCGAGCGTTGTCGTTCTGGGAGAACCTCCCTCGGAAAACGGTCTGGCTGCACTAACAACAACCCACTGTCAAGAACCGTTTCATGTAACGTTCATGCATACCCATTTTTGCCCAGAGTTCCAAAATGGGGACAGTGACTAAGGTATTCGATGCCAGGCTGGCTAACCGACCATTTTTACTTTTTGACTTTCGGGCACTCTGGCGCTCAGAGTTGAGGAGCGCTAGAGTGCCTGAAAGTCAAAAAGTAAAAATGGTCGGTTAGCCAGCCTGGCATCGAATCCCTGAATTATTGTAGCTATTTTGGAAACACTGAACTAAAATGAATTAACGAGAATTGAACCATTCTCCCCCCCAAGGTGTATTCATTTTTGTCCCGCCCCTGAGACTTTTTGGATGCAGCCTGCATCCACAGGTGTGCCTGTACACTTGCGTATGTCATTATGTGAAGTTGTCGAGGGCGAGACGGAAAGAGAAAGATGGATGACAACCGACGAAGAACTGTACTCATGAGGCGAAATAGGGAACGTGATAGTAGATCACCTACAACGAATTCTTTCGACTAGAGCTACGCTCCAGTCCCGGCTCACGCAGCGCGCTTGCCGTGTCGCCACCCAGCGTAAGCTCCGCTCAGCGTTACGTGTTACAACACTTGGCAACTGAATGGAACAGATAGCGTTGTCATCGCGCCGACCAGTTAGAGGAGGACAAAGAACTTCGAAGCAAGGCACCAGCTAAGAAGACGGTCCGGGTGTAATTACCGACACAATATGGGCCATTTCAATATAAGCATTGACTACTGTAATGCTCTCTTAGCAGCTGCTCCACAGGTCATAACCGACAAGCTGCCGAAAGTGCTTAACGCTGCCGCTCGTGTTCTCAGCGGAACCAAGAAATACGACCAAGGTCTGTCTCGATTACTCCATGAGCAACTGCATTGGCTTGATGTTCCTGATCACGTCAACTATACCAGCTCGGTGTCAGTAGGCCGAATGGGTAAAGAAAAGGGATGGAATGAGTTAAGCCCCGTCCACACCAGCAACAACGTAGAAGCAACATTCGACTTTGTCGAAAGAATCGTTCCACTTGTATTCGACAATGTTGCTTGGACATTGGTGCTGATGTGGACGGGGCTTTTAGAAGAACAAGGGGAGGAAGGTAATGGAGAAAGAGAGCAAGAATCTAGCGGCACACACGGAAATTTTGACCTTGTGACTTTGACCTTTACCTTTTAACCTCAATTGTGGTCATCAGGTTGTATGCAATACGAGTTTACTTCAGGATAACGCGAGACTTTCTAGGTGTTTTCGTTTTCGAGTTATGAGCGTGCACGGACGGTCCTCTGACACCGTTACAGCACTTGGCAACTTATTGGTAAGTTAAGTTAACTCTGACAGACCGACAGAGTGCAAAGCGTAATTGTACTCCTAAAAGGAGGGCTCTTGATGACACGTTATAGTTTTCAAACATGTGCTTGTATACTTATAGCCTTCATAATTATCCACGCCGACGGCAGTTGCGGGGTAGGGTTTTCACGACGTTTGTCTGTCTATCTGTTTGTCTGTTTATCCACATGATATCTCAATCGCTGCAGCTATAGGATCACCAAACTTGACATAAAAAATGAACCATCATGAGTCCTGGAAACCCATTTATTTTGTGGCCTAAAGGTCAAAGGTCAATGTTAAGGTCATGAGGCATAAAACAGTAGCGGCGTGGGTTTGTGGACTCTTGTGAGGGCTGGCTTTTTCTAGTGAAATTGTTTTGAATTAAATTTCGCAAGGAAGAGACATTGAAAGGGTGTCTGTAGGGTACAGGCACAGCCGTGAACACATAAAGTCATCGTTTTAGTTTTTCAAAGGTTCGCCTGTCTTCTAGTCTTTATGAGCACATGCGACTATACTGAGTAACGTTCGGCAATAATAATTATTTTATGAACTCGTAGAGTTGATTTCGACGCACGTTCCGACTCGCGTAGTTAACCTTGTGGTCTACGTGTATGTAATATTGCGTAGTTTGTATTATGTATGCCAGTTATCGTACCGCTGTGTAGGCCCTATGTTCTTGTTTTAACACAAACCAGTGTGCTTTGCTCCGTATTTGTTATTTATATCCTCTCTGTTACGCGTCTGATCGACCGATGCGCGATACAGACGTAGGCTAAATACTGTATTGCAACGCACTAGTTGTGTATGCCGAACAAATGACGTTGAGCGAGGTCTAAGGCTGATGCGCTGTCGTGTCCATCTGCTGTGCTCCGAGTAATGTATTGGAAAGGTGTCGATCACCGACCGACCGGCTTATACAATGAAAATAATCCGAGCTCCGTGAGGCTCAAGGCCACGGCGCATGCAGTCGTCGCAGTAATTTCGTTCGACGGACCTGCCGAGTTAATTAACAGGCGAGAGTTGGTCGTGCAATGAATGTAACGTCCGCAGAACCGACCGTTCGCCGCTTGATCGAACGACCAGCGTCGGCGCCGGCTGGCTGCTGGCGGGTTTTTGTCATCGCTTGGCTTAGCCAACAGATTGCAGCCAGTCATTTTTTTCGACGGTCAGAAATTGCCGATCGTCGCCTGTCGGAGAACAACTAGTACCCGGTGGCCATGTTCTGTGTGCTTGAAACTGCGGTCGGCGGCAGGTGATTAAAGAAGCCGATATTCTGACTGATGCCGAGGCTGCCAGTTATCTACCTCATCAGCAACAGCAAGGCAGACTTGAGTAACGTACCCACGATTTCAGCTATAGAGAGGACAATTTTATTCTCCTTCCCTCCATTTTTATCCATCCTTCGTCTGTTCCATCCATTCCCGCGAGTCCCATCGCCTCTGTTCTGTCCTTCCCTCCCTACTTCTATAAACCAAACTGGAGGGTGTGCAGAGTGATGCGTTTAGATACATATTTAAGATAAAATGACTAATTCGACAACAACAGTTTTAAACTGGAAATGCGTGGCAGAACATAGCGTGTAGCCCGCGCTGCATAACAATGACGCCGTCTAGTGTATAGGTGAAGCAAAACTAAGTAGTAATCGCCCCAGAAAACTCAGTTCTGATCCCCGCAAGCTGTAGCAGTGGCACCGCGTAGTCAAACGGCTGGTCGTCGAGCGGGTGTACATTTTTGCCCTTCTTAAATCCCGCAGTTACTGAACCGAAGTTCACCAAATTTTTACACAATGTAAGATCGCAAATGAACATTCTGAAATGGGAATTGTGATATTCAACTCCGTGAAGATGAGTCGGCCGATTTCGCCCATTTTAAACCCTAACATTGGTTGTCATGGCAACGTCTCTTGAGCAATCGGTAAAAGAGAGTCAAATTGGTAATCTACGATCAAATATCTACTATACGGTGAAAATTTGGTGAAAACGGTTTAATGAACCCTGATATAATTTCTCTGAAAGGTTTATTTTATAGAATGAAACGACGGGTGTACGCCTTTCACCTTCCTAATCTCCGGAGTTACTGGACCAAAGTTCACCAAATTTACGTAAAATATAGCCAGATCATCACAGGTGAATTTGTAAAAAATCAGAATGGCGATATTGTAATCCGTTTTGGAATGCCAGGGCTAATAGTAATGGTGAATAGTCCTATTTTGTCAATTTTGCCAATGAAATTAGTTGCCATGGCAACGTCCCTTGAGTCATCCAAAATGGGTCAAATCGGTAATCTAAGATCAAATACCTATCATGTGGTGAAAATTTGGTGAAAATCGGTCCAGTAGATCATGAGAACTAGCGCGCATGTCGCGCGTGCTAAATAACTCTTAAATGACTTTTAATTACGAAAAATAACATTGCAAGATACTCTTATATTTTGTTGGCACACCGCTTCACAAATGAGAATCGACTTCAGATGGAGTGCCCACTGCTACTTTGGTATGTCGATGGAGATAAAATAGAAGAGACGCATCGGTTGAGTTCATAACTTCGTGGCTGGTCGTAGTCGTATTCTGCGAGACCGAACATCATCACAGACTAGACTTATAGGCGGAAATCATCGAGATGAGAAGAGAAGAAAAGAGCTAGAGGCCACTGTTGATTTTGGTCTCTTAGAAGTATAGCGCGAGTCTGTGTGAGTGTACGTCGTCGCTGTCTAGCAGTCATCTTTAATCAGATCATAACGGCCGCGTGCCTCGCAGACCACACTGATGTGTGCTTACCTGCGTGAAAAAGTGACTGCTTTGATGGTTGTTCGTAAATACGTCAACGACATTCGCGCTCTACACTGGCATCATCCAGCCTATGTATGCTACAGTCTGTGGATACCGTAAAACTTCTCGATCGACGCGACAAACAATATTATTTGCGTCGATTCGTCAACGGCGCAAACAGTTTGCATGCGGCACACGACTGATTAAAAACAGCAGAACGCGAGATATTTTGTGCACTTGTTGGCATACCTTAGACAACCGACGGACAACCTCGTAATATAATTATTACCTCTACCAGCAGTCAAATATAATGCACACGGCGTGTAACATGTAGTACATTTCTTAGCCAAACGAAAAGCTGTGTTATCTCTACCGGATATTTTTGCAATTATTAAAACATTAGAATCTTTCACATCAGACTCAGATGTAACAGTCGTGTAATGATGATGATGATGATGATGATGATAATAATAATAATAACAATAATAATAATAATAAACAGGCATTTCAAAACCCTCAAAATTACGGAAATTTGTCGAGAAAGCGCGACGTAAAAACATCATAAACCAACAGTGAAACAACACAGTTTTCGGCATCAGTTTGAAGTCAATGAGTGACAAATCCAGGTCACGGAGTAGAGAAGGCAAGGTATTTCACGACGCAGGAGCAGCGTAGTAGAAGCCACGGGAACCCCAGATGGTGGAACGGATTCGCGCGACGGATAAAGCTGCAGACAAGCGTTACGTTGTAACTGACGTAGCGTACGCTAGTATGTCGATCATAATACATTTTTGATGGTCGACGATATTGCGATGTAAATCTTCAGATGCCAGCCTGTTGGACTTTGCATTTTATATGTATAAGTACACTGCCAGTAAGCCTATTTCCGACGTGGACGTCCCTCTGGAAGTAGCTAATACATATGTACGATTTTCGCGTCTGAAAGTCACGGCTTCGTTACAAATTCCGTGAAATTATAATCGACTGTGCTTCGTCATGTTATAACGTGCACGGAGTAGTTAGTGTCCTTGTGTTAGTTTTATTGACTGCGTTTCCTCGTAGATGCTGATGTATCGTGACGCGCGAGCAGCTTAGCAACCGCGCATTAGCCGCAGCAGTATCCAATTAATCCGGCGTCAACTTGACGTAGAGTAGTAGCTAAGCCGCCAGTCAGGCGAGTGCATGACTCTGCTGCCGGTTTTACTTTTACCTAACCCAGAATACGACGTTATGGTGCGGTAATGTAGGAGCCATGAAAGAACTGACACAGTGCTGGATTTGAAGACAGGGTGAAGTGACGTCACAGTAATCTATGGTTACGATACGATCTCCATGTTGTAGGGCATGATGTCATACTTTTCGAAGTTAACTGACGAAGATTTGTAAAATAAGTAGTAAAATAAGGTGTCGCCCTAACGGGACGTAACCGTACTGGCCCGCCGTGAAGTGTCGGCCGCCCGAGTGTCCACGCACAGACTACAGACAACGACGAGAGAATTCAGAGACCCGTTACTAGTCCGGCCCCCTACACTGTGTAGACAGGCCAGTAATAAAATTGAATCGGCCGGTTTATGAAAAGCTTAGTGCTAGCGCCACATCGGCGATCTGACTGTAGATGCTGTAAAATGTTCACATTTCCTTGCCCTACATCATGGCGGCCAAAACAGCTGGCATAGACAGGAATGAAGAAACGAAGAACAAGTACGTCAGTGGGACTGACATATATCCACACATGCCGATCCTACGTCCACAC
>Ga0066187_1000514_pt1 | contig 12849 bp, 16 predicted proteins | sample WorMetexBAHAMAS1_FD_58706 | JGI IMG/M metagenome (GOLD analysis project Ga0066187, IMG submission 58706) | Marine gutless worms symbiont microbial communities from Max Planck institute for Marine Microbiology, Germany - Inanidrilus exumae... | ecosystem: Host-associated > Annelida > Digestive...
ATCAACTACTTTGCCGCAGCAGGATATGACCTCGATTAAATCGAATCTGCTCTAGTATCGGATCCCGCGCGATGTCGGCTATGCGCTTGAGGCGGAAATGTCTCCAAGAGGCGTGGTAGATGATTGTCGCATTAAGCATGGAATGGTCGTGTCGTCGGATCGAGTCTGCTTTCGCGAATTCGAGCGTGACCGGTATTTCGTGATCAATATGACGGCAACGGGGGAAATAGCCGGAGAAGACCGCACCTTTTAATCCCGTCTGTTTTTGATCCTGGAGCCGTCCTGATCACCTCGCCGGCCCTTAGTCCGCCTTCTCCTCCGCCCCGGCACCGTCCTTTTTCTCCGGCACCAGCGGTTCGCGCCGGGTCCGCTTGGCAATGACCCCTTCATCGTCACCGCCATCGCCTTCGTGCCGGTGATCGGCCTCGTCTGGTTCGGTTTGCGCCGGGCGCGGCGCGCCATTACGGGGCAGGAAGGTTCCCAATCATACTGAACGTTGTGCCGACGGTGCCGCCGAGCCCGGGACGCCGTTCAAGCCTTTTCGGCGGTCAGATGATATCGCCGACGATACGGATCATGCGGTTGCGGACCTCCTCGGTTATCCTGGCTTGCGGCACATTACGACCGCCGGCATAGACGGAGATCTTCGTCGAATAGGTGCGCTTGAATCCTCTTTTCCGCCGAGCCTTTTCCTTCTCCGCGGCCTCGTCCTCGTCGACCCCAGGGGTCGGGCTGCGGCTGAACGTGACCCGTTTCGACGATCCTTTGCGGGTATCCTTGATGACACCGAACGTGACGTCGGCGATGATGATGTAGGTGTCGTCGGTGATATAGCTGCCCAATATGTTGCCGAGCGTGGCGCCGGCGACGACACCGATCGCCGTTCCCGCATTGGCGCTGGAACGATGTCCGGCGATGCCGCCAGCGGCGGCACCGAGGAATCCGTACTCTGTCGCCAGATTGGTCTGAACTTGTCCGCTATAGATCACATTGACATCGACGAGCAGTCCAAAATCGTCGTCATCCGTCGGCGCATACCCCTTGCGATCATAGGCGTTTTGCAAGTCCTGGGAGAAGCGCTCGAGTCGAAACGCCTGATCGCCTGAGGTGTTGCGGGTCCTGACCTTGAGCTTGCGGTTGTCGAAGAACGAGGCATCGGTGACGATGTTCCGTTCGATCACCGAGCCGTACATCAACCCGGTGTCGGGTTGTTTAACCATGCCCAAGCGCGTCGGAGGTTGACCGATGTTGCCGGCGCAACCGGCAATCATGACCAGCGATGCGGTCAGGCCCGCCACGAGCCGGTTAGCGCGAGAATTGCCCATCATGAATTGTGTCCCCTACGTGTCTTATGACCCTGCACCCAGCGATTCGCGCAGGAAACGCTCAGCTTCGGAATGGTGGATCGTGAAATTGAGGTTCTCCGACCCGCGGTCGATCCGTCCCCAGGAAACGACGGAAACCACATGGTCCCGTAGAAACACCGGTCCACCCGAATTCCCGGGGCTCGTCGCCGCGTCGATCTGCACGTGCAGGACCTTGTCGCCGCCCGGTATGTTGGGGCCGGCCATCGGCCGTACGGCGCTGATGACACCGCGCGTAATCGAGAATTCATAACTCTGCGGATGGCCGATGACTTCGACCGTGCTGCCGAGATCGAGCTGGCGTTTGTCGAAGAAACGGACCGGTTTCCCCCGTGATTGGACCCGGATCAAGGCCAAATCGAGCTTGACGTCCTTGGCAATGACTTTGCCGAAGGTTTCCCGGCCGTCGTAGAGCTTTAGTTCGACGAATTTCCCTTCCTTGACAACGTGGTAGTTGGTCATGACCACATCCGGGGTGACGAAGAACCCGCTGCCGAGGCTGCCGCCCGGCATGAATATAACGACGACGCTGTCGAACCGCGGATCGTTCTGGGTGCTCGCTTCGTAGGTGCTGTCCTTGAATCGCGCCAGGGCCCGGTTGCGGTCTTCGAGCATGAGGGCGCGGAACTTTTCTTCAGAGGGCAGCCGGGTTGCTGCCGCGGCGTTGGCGAGGTAATGCTCGACCAGGCTGCTGAGCTTCACACTCGAAGGTTGGTTTTCCCAGTCGTCGACAGCCTCCTCCGTATCGTGTTTGCAGCGATCGCATCCTTTTCCGGGTCTTCCGATTTGACGCTGTATGCGACCTTGAAATCTTCCTTCTCTTCGACATCGAAGGTCGACTTGAACAGGCGTTTTTTTTCACTGTCGATTACGTAGTAGTGGACCGTCATCGCCTTGGACGCCCGCACGGTGGCGAGATCGTAGCTGTATTTCTCGAATATCGGTTTGTCGATGTTCATCGGTGTCGCCTTCAGTCTTTCCATCGCCACCTTCAGTTCGTCTTCGGCTTGCCCGCGCATGGCGCCGGCGGCCAGGGTTGCGAAACCCTGGACCAAACATCCGGCGCCGTAGCAGCCCTGGGCGCGAACGCTGGCCGAATCGATGGCGGCCTGCTGAACTTTGAGCTGCGCGTTGTTGACGTCGGTCTGTGCGACCGCGTAATCCGGGTTCGGTTCGGAGCGGTAACCGGCGAGGACCGTCGACGGCACCCTTCGGTTCTCGGAGACGCGCCGACGTGATTTGGCGAGGGCGACGTCGAATATGATGGTGATTGCCGTATCACCGGAACTGACCGTGCCAATGGCTTGTTCAATATTCGCCTTTTCGACCCGGAACGGAAGGTCGACGTCGATTTCGGCCGGAAACTCGATCTGTCCCTGTTTGAGCATTGTCCGACTGGTGACTTCGACAAAAGCGATGTTCAGGTCGGAAACCTCGGCCGGTTCGAATCCAGCGGACCTGGCGGCCGCAACGGCAGCGAGGACCGATGTGACGTCGTCGGGCGCCGGCTCCGATTGGCGAAGGTACGCTGACACATAAAGGCTTCCCAGATTGCCCCAGTTCTCCGCACCAAGCGTGACCTTGCCGTAAGTGGCGGAGAACCTTTCGAGTTCCGGCGGCGACGCCGAGCGCAGTCTATCCGCCATGGCGGGGAAAGACTTTTTCATGACCGACGGCATGTCGATTACAGCCGGATAGATACTGTCGAAGGCGACTCCGTCAAACGGGTCCATGGCCAGGAAGTTCTTTTCGGCATCGGCTGCAATTTCGGTTTCGAGTGCCGCTAGCCGGGCGGTGAGGGCCCCCACCGTCTCGTGTCGATAGGGTTCTTGGGCCAGGATTCCCGTATCCGGGTACGTTTCGATGACCCCGCTCGCTTGGGTCAAGGCCGAGCGAATTTCCGGCCATTGACCCTTTGCGCTCGGCCATTCGATGGCCGTGAGCGCGTCGAAGGCCGATTGCAGGTCCGCCGCATACTCCTCGTTAAGCGCCTCGGCCAGCGTACGGAGCAAGGGTCCGTTGACATCGTTTCGGCTTTCGAAGTAGGCGCCTTGTTCACTGTAGAGTTTTTCGGCGGCGGCGAGATCATTTGCGGCCAACAAATCCCTCAAATGATCGGACTGGTCGTAGAAGGGAAGATAGACAGCCTTCGAAACGCGCTTTTCGCTTTCTGGTGTCTGGCCAGATTCCACCTGATGCTTCGCTGGGCCGCCGGCAGTCGTCTGGCAACCTTCGATCACGGGCAGGACAGCGACCAATACCGCGGTGCCGATGGCGGTTAATCGGGACCTCATAGCAGCTCCAATTGTATCGTCAGACGAAAAACAATTTTAATAAGTAAACCCGCTTAACGAGATTTGTTAAATGATTTTCTTTCAAGTGTTATGGTCGGTGGATTTGACCGGTATCGCCAGCGGCTTCCGCCGAGGCCTGCCGTTAGGCAGGTAAGAGATACACACTTTATTCGGTTATAAACAAATAGTAAAGCTCTCTATAAGTGTGTAATCGTGCTTTAATCGCCTCCGGATACGGTCTAGGTTGAGATCAACGATCAGAAAGGGGAGGTTTGATCCATGGGCGAAATGATCACGCTCACCGCGTCCGACGGCCACGAGCTGGGCGCCTATCTTTGCGAACCCGAGGGGACGGCCCGGGGTGGCGTCGTTGTCATTCAGGAGATCTTCGGGGTCAACGAACACATCCGCGATGTCGCCGAACGCTACGCCGCCGTCGGCTACAAGACGATCGCGCCAGCCCTTTACGACCGCTTCCAACGGGACTTCCAATGCGGTTACACGGCCGAAGAGATCGCCACGGGCCGCGAGTTCAAGGCCATGGCCAACGCCGTCTTCGATACCGTCATGCTCGACGTCGAGGCGGCGCGCGAAAAGGTTCTGGACGCCGGCGGCGTCGGTGTCACGGGGTATTGCTGGGGCGGTGTCGTCACCTGGGGGGCCGCCTGCCGGCTCCATTTCCAGGCCGCGTCGAGCTATTACGGGGCCGGCATCCTGCCCTATGTCGAAGAGAAACCGCGATGTCCGACGATCCTGCATTTCGGCAGCCAGGACGCCTCGATCCCGATGAGCGAGGTCGACCGGATCGCCGAGGTCCACCCCGATTGCGACGTCTTCATCTACGATGCCGATCACGGCTTCAACTGCGACCGCCGCGGCCAGTTCGACCCGCGCGCCATGAATATCGCCGCCATGCGCACGATCCGGCTGTTCGACGCCAATCTCGATTGATCAGCGCGGAGCCCCGGTACGCGGGTCCGGGCCGGCCGATCAGAAACTGATCTGCGTGCCGACGATCAAGGTGAACTGATTGGCATCGCCTTCCGCGTCGACCAGCGGGCTGTCCGCCGCATCGCCCAGAAGATGCCCGTACGACAGCGCGGTCAGCACGCCCAGGTTTTTATTGATCTTCCATTGCAGGGTCGCGTTGGCGCCGACCTCGGCGATGCCGCTTTCCGCGGTGAAGGCGGTGTTGCCCGACAGGTTCGCCTGGCTCGACGTGACGCCGAAGTGGGCCTGCATGAAATCATCGCTGGCCCAGGTGGCACCGACCTCCGTGGTCAGTTTCCAACGTTCCCACAAAGGCCAGGCATAGCCGATGCCGGCTTCGATGCTGGAACCCTCGTGTTCGCCGCTGATGTCTTGGGAAAAGGTGGGCCGTAGTGCCAGTCGGGCTGCGACGGGTCGCGGCCGCTGCCTTCGAGCGATACCTTGGCGAGCGCATGCGTTTCGATGTTGCCCATGCCGTTGAGCACCTCGTTGTCGTCGGCGTCGCGGCCGCGGCCGAGACCGACGCCGAGGCTCAGCATGTTGTCGCGGTCCGGGGTGCCGATGTGCACGACGCCGGCCTTAACCCCTTCGAGCAGGTCGAAAGACGCGTCGTGCAGATCCAGGGCGAGGACGTAACCGCGCGAGCCCCGTTTCGCTTCCTCGCCGGTCCAGGTGACGCCGGCGATGGGGAAAGCCAAGCCGGTGTAGTCGTCTGAACCCCAATAGTCCGGTGCCAGGCCGGCGCCGACGCCGAGTTTGAAGGAAAACTCGCCGGCTTCGGTGCCGCCGGCCCCGAGGGCCATGGCGAGGGCAACGATGAGGGCGGCAGTGCGCCCTTTGGGTCTTATCATGTTCCGTATCCTCCTAGGGGATTTATCTTAGAAGCCGTTTATTGCGGCTTATCGTCATCGGTAAATTCGAGAATGTCGCCGGGTTGGCAGTCGAGAACCCGGCAGACGGCATCGAGTGTGGAAAAGCGGACGGCACGGGCCTTGCCGGTCTTCAGGATCGACAGGTTGGCGATGGTCACGCCGACGGCATCAGCCAGCTCGGAAAGCTTCATCTTCCGTTTCGCCAGCATGACGTCGAGGGTGACGATGATTGCCATATCAGCCCGCCCTGTGCCAGCTAAATGGTTAGTTCGGCGTCGCGTTTCATCTCGGCACCGCCTTCCATGACCCGCGCGATGGCGAAGAACAGTACAGCCACCATCAGCGCCTCGATCTCGGCGATGGTCAGATAGTCGAAGAACGAGATGTCCGGCAGGTCGGGGATAATCTCGCGGCTCCACAAGTACGAGATCAGCACCGGAGCCGACACCGATTCGATCAGTGCCACGATGACCAAGGCGATTGCAAAGGTGCGGAAGCGGCGGATGGCTTCCACGGAGAAGATCTCGCCGTCGCCATAAAGCCCGCAGAGGCGATGGATCTGGTACAAGCCGTACAGCCAGACGGCGCTTGGGACGAGGATCATCATGATCAAGAACAGATTGTCGGCGTCGGAAAGCTCCGACAGGTTCTTGCGCCAGATCTCGTCGTTGATCTCGAGGAACAACTCCTCATCGTTGATGAAAGCGAGAACCGGTTCGACCACGGTGATGGCGACGACGATCAGAACCATGACCCGCAGCACCAGAACCGTCTTCGACAGTTTTTTCGTATCCATGCGTCGCTCCTCCAGGATTTGGCCGGTGTTTTACACCAGATATGCCGTTAGTCAATTAAATTTTATCGATAAACAATAAAAAATCAGGAAATTCATGGAACCGTCACGGAAACAGACAAAACCGCGGCAGCCATTGATTCACCCCCGCGAACCTGTGAAACTCCGCCCAAACAAAGGCATCGAACCGAGAATCCAGGTTAGCGACGAGGGGGCACTTATCCATGGCAACGGAACAATCGGCACCGGTTATCGGCGTCATCGGCGGCAGCGGTGTCTACGAGATTGACGGGTTGGAAAACACCCGTTGGGAAAAGGTCGCGTCATCCTTCGGCGAACCGTCGGATGAGCTTTTGTTCGGTGAGCTGGACGGCCAGCCGATGGTGTTCCTGCCGCGCCACGGCCGCGGCCACCGCATTCCACCCTCCGAGCTCAATTTCCGCGCCAACATCGATGCGCTGAAGCGTGCCGGCGTCACCGAGATCCTCTCGGTCTCGGCCTGCGGGTCGCTGAAAGAAGAGCTGCCGCCAGGCACCTTCGTCATCGCCGATCAGTTCATCGACCGCACTTTCGCCCGTGCCAAGTCCTTCTTCGGCACGGGTCTCGTCGCCCATGTGGGGCTCGGCCATCCGGTCTGCGCGCGCCTCGGCGACGCCCTCGAGGCGTCGGTCAAGGAGCTCGGCATTCCCTATCAGCGCGGCGGCACCTATCTGGCCATGGAAGGGCCGCAGTTCTCGACCCTGGCCGAGAGCAACCTCTATCGCAGTTGGGGTTGTGACGTTATCGGAATGACCAACATGCCGGAGGCCAAATTGGCCCGCGAAGCGGAGATGTGCTACGCCACCGTGGCCATGGTCACCGACTACGACTGCTGGCATCCGGACCACGACCACGTCACCGTCGATGCCATCATCAAGGTCTTGCTCGACAACGCCGACAAGGGCCGCGCCCTGGTCAAGCAGACGGCGCCGAAGCTCGCGGGCCGCACCGAGCTTTGTTCCGAGGGCTGCCATGAGGCCCTCGAGGTCGCCATCATCACGGCGCCGGACGCCCGCGACCCGGCCATGGTCGAGAAGCTCGACGCCGTCGCCGGGCGGGTGCTGGGCGGCTGAAAGCCGGTTTTTCTGAAAGAGGATATCGCCATGCCCAAGGCCTACTGGATCAGCTCCTATGACGCCATCCACGACCCCGACAAACTGAAAGCCTACGCCGAGGCGGCGAGCCCGGTGTTGGCCGAGCACGGCGGCCGGGTCCTGGCCCGCGGCGGTGCGTCCGCCACCTTCGAGGGAAACGAGAAGCAGCGCGTCGTCGTCATTGAGTTCCCGAGCATGGAAGCCGCCGAGGCCTGCTACGCCTCGCCCGGCTACAAGGCGGCGCATGATCTCCTGGGCGACGGCGCCGAACGCGACCTGTTCGCCGTCGAGGGCGTGGACTGACCGGGGCGGCGTGACACCTTGGCGGGCGCCATCGTCATCCGGCGGGCCGGCCGCGGCGACGTATCGCAGTTGATCGCCATCGCCACCGCCGCCTTCGCCCCCTACATCGAGCGCATCGGACGCGAACCGGCGCCCATGCTCGCCGACTTCGCCGGTCATGTTTCCCGCGGCGAGGCTTTCGTCCTCGAGGACGGGGCCGAGATCGTCGCCTACATCGTCACCTATGCCAGCGACGGCGCCCAGTTCATCGAGAACCTGGCCGTGCGTCCGAGCCGCCAACGCCAGGGCCACGGCAACCGCCTCCTGGACTTTGCCGAGGGGCGGGCCCGTCAGGGCGGATTGGTTCGCATGACGCTTTACACCAACGCCCAGATGACGGAGAACTTGAACCTGTACCCGAGGCTCGGCTTCGCCGAGACCGGCCGGGCTACCGAGGGCGGCTTCGAGCGCGTCTATTTCGAGAAGGTGCTGGTTCGAGAAGGCGGTGGATCGTCAGGGGTAGGCGAATGAGCGATCCTTTGGAAACCGAACGCAAGGAAGGGGAAGGGGTGTTGGCCGGCGTCGTGCCCGACGCCGTGCCCGAGGGCCTGTCCCGGGTGCTGCCGCCGTTCTGGTTTTTCATCAGTTGCGCGGCGATGATCTCGATCCACTACGCCTTTCCGCAGCCGGCGGTCGTTCCGGGCCCGTACCGGCTCGCCGGATGGTTCATCCTGGCCGCCGCCGTTTGTTTCGCCGTGGCCGGCAAACGCCAGTTCGACCTGGTCGGCACGCCGGTCAAACCGTTCACGGAATCGAAAACCTTGGTCACCACCGGTCCCTTCCGTTTCACGCGCAACCCCATGTACCTGGCCATGGTCATCGGCCTCATGGGGCTGTTTGTCGGGCTCGGCACCCTGGCGCCCTTGATCGTGGTGCCGGTGTTCGTGTGGCTGATGACCAGCTATTTCATCGTCCACGAGGAGCGAATCCTGGAACAGCGCTTCGGCGACGACTACACCCGATACAAGGCGACCGTAAGGCGCTGGTTATAGACATTTCCATCGACCCGACGAAAAGGAACGACCGATGAAGGTTGACGGCAAACCCTATCGCACCATCTGGCTGGCCGAAGACGGCTGGGCCGTCGAGATCATCGACCAGACCAAGCTGCCGCACGAATTCGTCGTCGTCCGCCTCGAAGACCTGGACACGGCCTGCGCGGCGATCCGCGACATGTGGGTGCGGGGCGCGCCGTTGATCGGGGCGACGGCCGCCTACGGCATGGCGCTGGCCATGCGCGCCGACCCGTCCGATGCCGGTTTCGAGAACGCCTACGAGCGCCTCTACGAGACGCGGCCGACGGCGGTCAACCTGCGCTGGGCCCTGGACGAGATGAAAGCGCTGTTGACGCCGCTCGACCCGGGTGACCGCGCCGCCACCGCCTACGAACGCGCCGCCGAGATCTGCGACGAGGACGTCGCCATCTGTTCGTCGATCGGCGACCACGGTGCCGAGCTGATCCGCCAAGCCTGGGAGGAAAAGGGCAAGCCGTCTCTTTCCGACGGTGGCGTCAACGTGCTCACCCACTGCAACGCCGGCTGGCTGGCCACCGTCGACTGGGGCACGGCGCTGGCCCCCATCTACAAGGCCCATGACGCCGGCATCCCGGTCCACGTCTGGGTCGACGAGACCCGGCCGCGCAACCAGGGCGCCAGCCTGACCGCCTGGGAACTGGGTCAGCATGGCGTGCCCAACACCCTCGTCGTCGACAACGTCGGCGGCCACCTGATGCAGCACCGCATGGTCGATCTGGTCATCACCGGCACCGACCGGACGACGGGCACCGGCGACGTCTGCAACAAGATCGGCACCTACCTGAAGGCCCTCGCCGCCCGCGACAATGATGTGCCGTTCTACGTCGGGCTGCCCGGTCCGACCATCGACTGGACGCTCGCCGATGGGGTCAAGGAGATCCCCATCGAGGAGCGTGATGCGACCGAGGTCACCGTCATGACCGGCCGCGCCGAAGACGGCGACGTCGCGTCGGTCACCATCACGCCGGACGGCGCCAAGGCCGCCAACTACGCCTTCGACGTGACGCCGGCCCGCCTGGTCAGCGGCCTGATCACCGAGCGTGGCGTCGCCGAGGCCTCGAAGGAGGGGCTGGCGGCCCTCTATCCGGAACGCGCCGGCTGACCGATCAGCGAAGGGACCGCATCTTATACCAGGTCAAGGCCGCGAAGGCCGGCGCGCCGATGGCGGCGCCGACGACGAACGGCATCTGCCAGCCGAGCCAGACGACGGGCGCGAAAAGGTAGAGCACGTCGTCGAAATCGAAACCCCAGATGCCGGGATAGGCCTTGTCGCCCGTGTCCGCCTTCTTGCGGTCGATGATCTCGGCGAAGATCTCGGCCGCGACGACGCCGGCCGTTCCCAGGGCGCCGAGAAGGATGGCCCAGTTCCCGAGGAAACCGTGGCGCAGACCGATACCGGCGGAGAGGAAGAACAGCGACGTGATCGCAGTGTCGCAGAACATGTCGTAGCGGTGGCCCCAGGGCGAGGTCTTGCCGGAAACGCGGGCCAATTCGCCGTCGGCCCGGTCCATGAAGGCGGAGAACAGCCACAGCCAACCCCCCCATATGTCGAGGTCGCGTGTACCAACGGCGAAGCATGCGCAGGCGGCCAGTCCGGAGACCAGGCGCACGGTCGTCAGGTGGTTCGGGGTCACCGGCGTCTCGACCAGCGGCATGATGCACCAGCGCGCGATCTTGTGGGTCCAGGAATCACCGACCATCAGGCGATCTCGGAAAAGGTGATACGCCTCGCACCGGACCCCTCGGCGGCGGCGCGTACGGCGGGATCGACGAGGCCGGCAAGCTCGTCGGAATAGCGGAAACCGGCGGCTTCCCGTTCGCGGCCTTCCCAGTCGCCGGTCGCCGGATGGGTCATCAATTCGCTGACGCCGTCGGGCAGGTCGGACAAGGCCTCGATCATCCGCTCGCGGTCCATACACCCGGTCGCCGAGAGGCCGATGAGGACGTCGTTGTGACGGATGCCGGCGCGTTCGAGCCGGCGTTTGGTCAGGAATAGCCAGGGTTTCAAAAAGAGACCGGCAATTCCGGACGCCGTTTCATAGGGAAGGCGCATGGCCGTCATGCCGAAATCACGGCCGACCTCGAGGATCAGGCCGAGGACGGTCGGATGCAGGTGCATGTGATTGTGGGTGTTGACGTGATCGAGGGCCAAGCCGGTGTCGGCGAAGGCCTGGAACTGGGCGCGGATTTCCACTCTCAGCTGCCGCCGGGCCCGCGGGCTGAAAAAGTAACGGAACCCGGCTCGGACCAGATTGCCGTCGAAACGGCCATCGGCATCGGCAAGGGCGGGGATCTGGGAAGCCGGCAGGGCGCTGGTGCCCCGGACCACCACCAAATGCAGACCGACGGCGAGGTCGGGCAGGACCTTGGCGCGCCTCACGGCGTCCTCGCTTGCCGGAGCCGCAACCATCAGGCTGGCTGCCGTGAGGATGCCGTCGCGGAAAGCCATCTCGACGGCATCGTTGACGGCCTTCGCTGCCCCGAAATCGTCTGCCGTGACGATCAGGCGCTTCAGGCGTTGTTCTCCCGGCCCCACAGGAAGCGGAAGAACTCGACACCTTCGCGGGCCTGGCGTTTCATGACATCCCAATCGCGGCACATGTCATAAAACAGGGTTGCCATCTTGCGCGGCCGGAAATAGAAACGTTTGTAGAAATCGTCGACAGCATCGAAGATGTCCTGGGCATGCAGGTGCGGGTAGTTGAGGACGCTGTTCTGCGCGCCGCTGTCGGCAACCAGGGAGTCGCCGTCCTCGGTCACCAGCCACCCGTTCTCGCGCGCCTGATCGTAAAGGAAGGTTCCCGGGTAGGCGGCCGGCAGCGACACCTGGATGGTCTTCGGATTGAGGTCCTGGGCGTAGCGGATGGTTTCCTCGATGGTGTCCTTCGTTTCGCCGGGAAGACCGACGATAAAGGTGCCGTGGATGAGGATGCCGAGCTCGTGGCAATCCCGCGTGAACTGCTTGGCCCTGTCGACCAGGATGCCCTTTTTGATGTTGTGCAGGATCTTCTGGTTGCCCGATTCATAGCCGACCAGCAACAGACGCAGACCGTTTTCCTTCATGATCTTCAGGGTTTCGTACGGCACGTTGGCTTTGGCGTTGCACGACCAGGTAATGCCGAGCTTGCCGAGTTCGCGGGCCAGGGCCTCGACCTGCGGGCGGTTGTCGGTCAGGGTGTCGTCGTCAAAGAAGAATTCCTTGATCTCCGGGAAGTTGTCGCGCGCCCAGGTGATCTCGGCGACGATATTGTCAACCGATCGCGTGCGATAATTATGTCCGGCGATGGTCTGTGGCCACAGGCAGAAGGTGCAGCGTGATTTGCAGCCGCGCCCTGCATAGAGCGACATGTAGGGATGCAGCATGTAGCCGTTGTAGTAATCGGTCGTGACCAGGTTTTCCTTGTAGATAGGCGCCACCCAGGGAAGCGTATCCATATCCTCGATGAGCGGCCGCTTGCCCGTGAAATGGGGTTCGCCATCGTCGTTGAGAATGGTGATCCCGGCCACGTCGGCGAGCGCCGCCCCCTCTGCGATTTCCTTGATTGTGAAATCGAATTCCTGGTCGCAGACGAAATCGATGGCCGCCGAAGCGGTGATCGAGGCGACGTTGTTGACCGCCACATGGGCCCCGCAGAAACCGATCAACAGGTCCGGGTTTTCCTTCTTGAAAGCCTCGGCGACGGTGACGTCGTTGAGGAAGGACGGGGTCGACGTGTAAATGACGAGGAATTCGTAGTCACCGGCCAGGGGCAAAATATCATCGACGGAAAGCCCGCGTGCCGGCGCGTCGATCAGTCGGCTTCCGGGCACCAAAGCCGCCAACTGGGCGAGCCAGGTCGGGTACCAGAAGGATTTCACCTCCCGTTTGCATTGGTAGCGCGATCCGGCGCCACCATCGTAACCGTCATACGTCGGCGGGCTTAAGAATAAGGTCTTTTTCGCGCCGGTCATCATGCGTCTCTATCTCTGTTTGAGGTGGTCCCACTTGTTTGGACGGTCTGACGGCTTTTCTAAGGTGTATTCCGGT
>Ga0066187_1000516_pt1 | contig 12765 bp, 7 predicted proteins | sample WorMetexBAHAMAS1_FD_58706 | JGI IMG/M metagenome (GOLD analysis project Ga0066187, IMG submission 58706) | Marine gutless worms symbiont microbial communities from Max Planck institute for Marine Microbiology, Germany - Inanidrilus exumae... | ecosystem: Host-associated > Annelida > Digestive...
GAATTCGAATTCTTGATATCAGCAATTCGGAATAAATGTTAATTCCGCTTGCCATAATTTTTGACTTCGAGTAGTTGTTGCGAAGAGGCCTGGATACATCGTGCAATATACACAGTTTATGATTATCAATGGCGATCTCCGCAGTAAAGCGTTGTCACGCTAATAGTTAAGTCGTTTGCTGTCCGCCAGGCGGCGTGAATTCTAAACCCCAGCTATTACTTTGGCCCGGGTATGGGTGCAGAGCATTGCGGTCAGCTTGTCCATATGTCTATCTGTCTGTCTGTTTGTGCGCTCGCGTTATATCAAAATCCACACCTCCAAATTTCGTTAAATTTTCTCTATTATGTTACCTGTGGCCGTGGCTCTGTCCTGCTCTGATGATAACGCAATACGTTATGTACTTCCGGTTTTGTGGATGACGTCATGTTTTCACATGATGGAGCGAATGAGTCAGAATCAAAGACAACGCGTGTGTTTCGTCTAGTTCGCCAGGTGGCGGCACCGGAGAACGAAGTCTGCCATCTCCGACTGCATCTTGTTTAACATTTTAGTCGACGGTTCAGAGCTGGTGTGGGCAGCTCGGCCACAGGGGCAAGGCCAGAATATACTGTTTGGGGGCTACAGCCCCGAGTCATGACAAGCGCGGTAGAGCTAGCCTATAATGGGAGTATGGGGGCTATACCACCAGTGAGGTCCAGGGGCAAAGCTCCTTGTCACGGATTCAGGAGGCGAAGCTCCCTGAAGCTGAAGCATTTTAAAAACTAACTGAGCAATATTGCGTCTTGGATTTGACTATTTAACCTTTTGGTGCTTTCAGATATTTCGTCCATTACTGCTTACTTGTTATATACCTATGCCACTAATACAAAAACACATATATTGGGCGGTAAACGAATTTGTTGGAGTCGTGTTTTGGAGAGCCATCTATATGGCATTTGGGGGGGGGGGCTTAGCCTCCAATCCCCCTTGTCCTCGTCGCTGGTCGGCCACATCGACGCTTTCAATGGGAGGAGCTCTTCGCAACGCGGCAGCAAAGGCACGCTGACGGTTGTTTTCTGATGGTCGGAGAAGCTCACGTTGTAATGCGCCTGTTGTACACAACGATGGAGATCGGATCTAATTGCGCCTGTCGGCGAATCTCATCTCATCATTGGTCACGTGTCTTGTGTACGGAATTCAAAGAATCTTCAGTTCCGCGGGCACCACGCGTCAAAAATATCAGTGCAATGTTGTTTTCGCCACCGCATACTACAGCCGGTATAATATGTACATGAGTTTCTCTGGGTACCAATTTGAAGTGACTGTGGTGGTCGCAACAGTTACAAAATGGGTGGTTAGGGTCACTTAAGGTCGTAAAGATAGGTCATTATATCACTTGCTTGAATGTTTCATATAAAAGCATCTCTTGTACCGTTTCGAAGATGCAGCGGGGTCGGTATAACTTTTTTATATTGGGTAGAATTAAATCTTACGTGAAACTGTTGTAGATGTTGTAAACTGCTGTTATGTTGGTACGTCCATTAATTTTGACTTTAGTATCAATAGTTATCGAAGTGGTGTAGACAAATTTTGACTGGCACTCGATGATAGGTCGAGTTTTAGTTATCGTGTGCGAAGGCGTTTTGCCGCGACAACTTTTTCTTTGTTGCTGCAGTTGGCAGTTGCGTAGGCCAACAGTCGGTGATTCTGTAGGTTTTCAATATGGCCAGAGTAGATATCTTTTCATTAGTGAATTAAATAATACGAATATCACTAGACGACCATTTTGAGCAGCCGAGTCTTGCGCGACAGTTTGCTTCATTGATTTCAATTCTGGAGTATGGCGACTTATTTGAACACAGACATTTCAACGTCTGGAAGGTGTAATTGGCTATTTAGTGATTATTTAGTGCAAATTTATTGCTGGGTCTGTCCGTAAAATAACTCTGAAAATTATTTGGCGAAGTTGTGAAAGTTATAGACGAGAGTAGTGGCATAAGATGCGGGCTATTGCTACAGACGGAGTAGCGTTGTCTGTCTGTGTCTGTGTGTCTGTTGGTCACGTGCGTGAGCCTGCACAAATGGCTGAACTGATCGAGATGCCGTTTGGGGAACTGACTCGGATGGGCCCAAAGAACCACCATTAGATGGATGTGCAGATTCCCAAAGGGAAGGGGCTTTTGGCAAAGCACTGGGGTCTTTGGTGTCTGAGAGTACGCAAAAACGGCTGAACCGATCGAGATGCCGTTTGGGGGCTGACTCATGAGGGCCCGATAAACCATGTAATAGATGGGGTCAAGGTCGGACGAATCTATTCGCCGCCGCAAGGGGTGACACGGTAGCGATGCGGCCTTTCGTCACAATTCTTTGACCACTCGTTGACTTTTATTATCAACACATGCCGATATAGGCAGGGTGTAGATATATCATTTATTGTTCGTTTGCTTATTTTGTGTATTTGTAAGGTTACGGATTTCTCCGGCGAGGACAAAGCTAGCGGCGTCAAATTTTGCACGGTGTTTCAGGGGCTTTCTGGGCAGGAAATCTCCCATTTTGGGGAACTTAGCTCCCCAGAAGCCCAAAATCTGATGAATCGGCCAGCCACCGCGAAGTAGATTTTCCTAAAGGAAGGCACACCGTAAACGTCACGCTAGAGATGCGCCGTTCGTGAAATGTGACGTGGCGTGTGGACGTAGGTCGGCATATGTGGATATAAATCAGTCCCCACTGACGTGCTTGTTTTTCGTATCCCATGTATTTTTGTCGACGCCGTCGGGAGTTTCGACGAGATGGTATATGAAAACTGGTGTCACTAAGCAATCATCCAGCTTGGCTGCGTGACGTTGCGTTCAACCGTTTCGATACAATACAGAGAACTTGCATACCGCGCTGTGCATACGTGTTAGGTGTGCGTCGTGCCGTAAAAACGTTTAATACTACTAAGCACTTTTACCGGTGTCGAAACTTCTGATCTTCAATCACGTTCGTGTCCGCAGGCGCAGAATGTCAGGCAAGCGAGCGAGTAATCTTTAAGACGGTGGTGCTTAAACGGAAGTACCTCTACGATGAAGCACCGCGTGACTTCGCCGGATGGTTTTCAGACACGTTCCGTGGTGTATGAAGTCATATACCAGTACCAAAAAAGTTGACTTGAAAGTGTAAGCCGAACGTTGCTAATTTTCTATGCAAGAAATAGAATGCGTTATCGTAGCTTAAAACTTCGCCGCATAGCTGCCGTCTGCGCGTTCCAAAAATCTACTTGCCGTTCATCCTTCTGGAAATCTTTATTCACCATCGCCCACAGATCACCACTGGAGCCCTGCCCGTGCCCAGCCGGGTGACTTCCGTTCACGGATCCCGTAAAACGTGGACTCGCAGCTATCACAAGTCGCAGCTATCGTTTTTTTTGTCACGCCCAGCCTGTTATAAACAAACGGGGACGCTCAGTGTGATAAACTTACGACAACGACAGTCAAACTAAGTTGACAACACGTGCCATGGTCGACGTGCCGTGGCGACAAAAAAAAGAAAAATTGGCTACATTCAGAGTTTTAAACAAGGTTTCAAAGAGAACTACCCAATTTTTTGGAGATTCCCGAATTCTCTTGTACTACAAAGTACGATAAGCCGAAATAGTCTCTGTGCCGTAAACCAGGCTGATCCATCCAGACGTTTCGATAGAATACCGGCTTGTAACGGACTGACAGACAGACAGACGTCGGGCCGTAGCATTTCGCGCTATGCATACGTACGTCGCGCGGTAAAAACCAAGCTGCAACCTGCAGCTCTATGGAATACGCTCGACAAACGTCGCAAACACGCTGGCGTCAACACGTCTACGTAGACCTACGGGAAGTAAGTGGACACGTTGTGACGTCAAATGGTCCACCAGCTGACAGCTAGTACGCACGTGTCAGGCGTGGTGACGTCACGCAAACTGCTTCGAATTACTCCATATAATATCTAACTAATGTGGGTCAGTTATGCCCATGGTTGACCATGGTCATTGCCTGACCCAGAGACAGACCATGATGCATGATTCTTCCAAATCCAGAGCCACGTGACAGTTCGGTCTTCCAGGCCCCTCCACAGTCCACACTCACGTCCCCGTCTCCGACACCCCATTGCTGACACCCCATTGCTGACGCCCCATTGCTGACGCCCCATTGCTGACACCCCATTGCTGACATCCATTGGTGGCGGAGTCTATTGGGTAGGGCAGGCAGCTGCCCGCCCACATTTTGCTCCCAATGGGCAAACCGTGATGTTTGCCGTACCACTTTTTGCCTTACTGAAATTTTTACAAACGTGCATTTTGCGTCCTTTTGTACAGGGGCGCTTTTAAGGTTCTGTAGATGTCGGTGCAAGAATTTTCACGGGCCCCAATTCGCTATTTTCCGTCCGCACGGATGGAAATCAAGTGTCATAATTCGCTATTTTCCCAAACAGGGGCCGTCGCTGCAGGGGCCCGCGGTGCATTGCACCGATTGCACCGGTGTTAAAAGCGCCCCTGCTTTTATGCAGGGTTAATTTGTCCATTCTAACGTATTTTGTGTCACACCTGGCCAGTCATTCGGTGGGTTGGTGGGTATGGACAGTGGAGTCTGTGAATATCTTTTCGTCGGTAAAATAGATATATGCTCGCATCACCAGACGAGTATTTTTCGTCAAATATTTTCAGCGACTGAATCTTTCGTGGCAGTTTGTTTCGCGCGATTCTTGAGCATGCATGGCGATTTCTCTAACACATGGATTTCCCAAGGTAGTGTAGCAACGCGTTTATGGCGTAGTGGAATTTTTTTCACGTTCACGTTTATTCCTTAAAAATGACAATACATGCAGTGTGTTACAATAAAACAATAATCGGCAGGACAAGCCAGGTTCAAAGCTCTTACAGCCGCCCTAAAAATGAAAAAAACACAAGCTACAAACAGCGTCTAAGAAACTGGGTAAAATCAACACACTCATCATGTTTGTATGTATTTATAGCATCAACCCCATTAGTCTAGCTTAAAGTAGAATCCGAGGCGCCACGGTGTGTAAACATGGTTAAAAGCAATGAAATAATATCCGATCTAAAAGCAGTTGAGGTAACAGTACTGCGATTTGAAGGCAGTAACCGGTTTCACAGAGCAGAAGAAGCGGCGGAAAATGAGCTCTTGCAGAAGTTTGATGGAGCACACGTTTGATGCGGAATCGGAGCATTGCTTGATCGCAGTGTCCCTGATAAATGTTGTCGGTTGATACAATCACATTACTGCAAATTTACTGATGAGTTTATTAGTGGAATAATTTCGAAAATCTGTGAATATTTGACTGAGTTATCGCCAAGAGTTTGATGTCTTCCTTTTGTTCAGAACACAGCGTGTAGTTCGCCTAAAGCGTTCGATCAAACATATGCACTCGCTGTTCGCTTTCTCGCTGTCATTGGGCTACTTTGCATCCATTAGTCTTCACGCAACCTGAACAGGCTAATATATTGTCATCCCCATCCTGCTGACAAGCTGATCTAAGTCGATGCAGATGTGGCCAATTATGCCGTTTTCGGAAACTAAATAGTTCAATGTTCACCTCAGTTTACAGCCATTTGCGAAGCGCACGACTAACCAACCAGAAGATAAAGGTCGAACTAGAATGTTCACTTTACTTCACTTTAATCTTTACAAAACTGGTTGTCGAAACGCAACCGTACAGTGTTTAAAATATCTACATTAATACCAATGTTAATATATTATGTCTTTAAACATTAGTCTTTTGAAAATGTTTCTATAGAGTCACTCTTAGAAGTCAACATAAGTATTGACGACCGAGTTTAGTGAGTATAAATAAACTCGTCGATCCGGCAAGATATATCGCGATACGTGCTGATTTTTCCGCAGTAGGCTTACTGTAGAAAACAATCAGTTGAATAAGGCCGATTTGTAAAATATGGATTTGACTTTTAATTGTTTGTTTTAAAATTATTTAGAACTAGCGGTAAAGTACTCAGATGTCAAAGATTGTCAAAGTTTTATAGGAATTGAAATGCCCACTGCCCTGTTGTTTAAGAAAAGGAAAAACAAGACACGTTTCTGTCACAGTACATTTTGTGTAGAAAAATCGATTTTGTAAATATTGTTGTCATAATTAAAAATTATACGTTTACAGTTATTAAGCTATTTAGTTAAATTCTTTTCTTCTCCACTTTAGCCCGCGCGGCATCGCGACGCCGCCGGTGGGCTTATGTTTTGCTTATGTTGCTTTTTAAATGTCGCCCCTCTCATTCGAGAACGGGTGGACAGATCGCAACGCGGATTGCTGCGTGAACACCGACGATGAAAAAATATCCTACAGCTAAAAAATTGATGAACTTTGGTCCAGTAGCTCATAAGATCTTGTGGCTCATTTGCATGGGTGGTGACTTCAGGGAGGCTAATATACGCACTGTGCTGGTTAAAGGTGGCAGTAGCATGGCCAGTCTGTAGGTAAGCAAGAAATGCACAGTCGCACAATGCGCATGCCTGGCGGGCTACACGTTGGGCTTTGCCCCGCTTTTTAGTTACTTTTACTGTGCATGGCATTGAGGCAATTCTTGCATCACACGTCGCCACGAGACAACCTCGTAGAAGGCTGTGGCGACATTATCGTCCTCGTGTATGGACCGCCGTCGTTGATGTCAGCGCTAGATCTCTTCAATAGTCACGAAGTACCTCGCGCAAAATGACCAACATTGCGTAGTTCATTCGGTCTCACATTTATGCTGTGCCGCATGACGCAACAGCTTCAGTTCACCCCTATACTTTGTATGTCCCCCTGTTCCAGATGCAATTCCAAAAGAGTCACATCAATTACGTGTTTTGCACTGCCATGCCAAAAATAAACACGAAGGCAAATACTGTAAAATAATATACAATACGGTACGATATGATACAATATTGACATATTTACGTGTACTCAAAAGCTGACGGGAGGGGTAGCTTAACCTAGCGCACGGCACAGAAACGAAAAATATAATTATGATTGTTTACTTTTTCTTTATATTGTTTGTTGTTTACTGTTCCTTTTTTGTGTGGCTGTCTACATGGCGAATAAAGTTGTATATAAAAACTAAAAACAAAACAACGAGTAGTTCGGAAGAAACGGTCCGGGTGATAGTCCATGAAGACAGTCCGGGTTAAGAAGTGAAACTACGGGGGGACGGATTTGTTAAACAGGAAAACGCTAACTCTGTGTACATATTACCGCGGTATTTTTGACACGACGATATGTCGCACATTCCTCAAGAGATACGTGCCGAGTACAAGAAAATCATTAAGCCTGGAAACATGCGGATGTGGGCGGAAGTAGAGAAACGAAAAGCAGATGAAAGGGAAGGAACCGCAAACCTACTCATAACTGTTCGTATATCACGTATATGCACCGCAGAACCAAACCACCTGCCGTTTCCTTGCCTGCAGAATTAGCGTTGTTACCGCTACTGCATAATAAGGCAGTGCAGTTAGGTAAGTTATCTATTCCTTAAACAGTCTACGGTACACGAATGTCAAGATTATACGTTTGCAAAGCACAAGGCGTTGTCGCAAGTGCTTCATCTGACGCATATAACGCGTGTGACTGACATTGACTGTGACTGTACGTTATTGTATACGGTGATGAACAGTTCTACTGCAATGGACTATAGCGTCAGGACTGTTCAAAATACTGTAAAGTAACCTGTAGTGTAGGCTAACAATTGCCAATGGCTTTGGATTTTCAACACGTTCTATTCCCTTCCATGGGGCGTTTTGTACCTGGGGCGTTTTCGTTTGGGGGCGTTTTGATCCGTCGCCGACCAAAGGGACTTGAAGTGCTCGTTATAGCAGTGTTATACGTCTGCCGGCAGCTCCCTCTTCAATCATGCAAACAACTGCGCGGACTCATCAAGAAGCCAAGACGGTGCGCGCAAATCCCGGTGGATATTCGACCGACGTGCCTCTGCTCTATTGATATTATCGATCAGTCGACGGCCCGGTTTAGTGGCAGACGGACCCGTGGCAGCGAGCTACAGCGGCAACGTGTACAATTGCTGACGTCAACGCCGCCATCGCAGACCCACCTCGTTTCATTACAGGAGACCGCTCCATCATTGTCCACATGGACACTGCCACCAACAAAAGGCGACCTCCGTCCGTTTCTCCCTTTCCCTTCCTTCCCTCCCCTCTTAATCCGACTAGATGAACTACGGAGCGCTGAAAGCTACCCATCGGGTCCAGGCAAAGTCCAGCCGCCGAATGTACTTTTGGCGCATTCTAGGTCTAAATAGGAGCACGATTAGATGCATAATTATCATTAGCTTGAAGAACTTAGTGGCATGTTAAGAAGTTTGTAATTTTTCTTTACTGCCGCTGACAGACCCGCGCGACGCAGTGCCTCAGGCCACAGTGTTGTACACAGATGTCGACGGTCAGTGTGATAAACTGGTGACCAAACGCGTCTCCAGTTTACCACACTGACCGTCCACATACGTTGGCAGCACCCGAGACGATCAGCCGTTCCAGAGATATGGTTGGTGCCGGCTTGGGACAGATGGATAGACGGACAAACAGACGGACGGACACACGCTGACGGCTAATACCCGCGCTAGTATAGCGTCGCGCGCGTAAAAATAGTACAGAATACTTTTATTAGTTGCAGAAATAACAAAGTTCCGAAAACGGGAAAACGAAAAAATCGTCCAGGGAATAAAAATGGTTAGAAATCTCTAAATCTGTTCCTCAAATCGTTTCGGACGTATACGGAACAACTGTGTTCACTCGAAAGAAGAATATTTTACACAGATACTTTTCTGAGATACCTCGGCAGTCGGCAGTGATTGAACTGCTTCAACTGAGGTGTCATCTTCTTGTTCTTACCCCGCTCCTCATTTCCTTCCTTTCCCTATCCCCTCCCACCGCGAAGGAGTCTGTTTGGAAACCAGCTACGGACCCAAGGAGCGCTGTAAGCTCACACAGTAGCGCCTGTGGCAAAGACCCGAGACAGCCGAAATCGATCATCGATCTAGGTGCATTTTGAGCCGTAAAACACTCCTAGCTACAAAAAAGGACTTAATGGCCAATACCGGATCTTGCTGATTGGATGGCGGGTCCAGAAGATGCACCAGCCCACATAGATGTGGGCGGATTTAAGACGCGTTGGAATCCGCCTCACACACTCAAATTTATTGCTCCACAAATGTGGTAGCAGAAAAAACATTTATTACTGGCCCACCTACACATAGTGTAGGGAGAGGGTATTGTTCTGCTCGTCGGTGTCTGTCGTCGTCTGTCGTCATCTGTCGTCTGTCGTCGTCGTCTGTAACACTTCACGGCGGCGCATATGCAACGTAGCTCACCAAGGGCAGCACGCGACGGCGGACCAGTAGTGTTACGTCCCGTTAGGGCGACACCTTGTTTAAATATGCGTTAACTAGATGAAAACTTAACTAAACTAATTGATCATTAACACTGTCAGAGGAATACACTCTCGGTTCCTTTTCTGCGAACTCTCGACAGATTTTGGTATTATTACTCTGTCCGCCTCTATCGGAAAGCGTAATGTAACAGTCTGGCGTCCGTCCGTCCGTCCGTCCCGTCGGTATATTCACTGTCATTCACCAGGAACGCAGCATTCGACGCGGCCAGCGTACATTTCGGCTCGACGATAAGGAGGACCTACATACTTGTATTACAAAGAAAGTTTCATTATCGCTTAATTATATTGTAGTAAGGGGTTTGAACATTAATCATTTCCGTCGAGTAACGAGCAATATCTTTAGATCCTGCGGCATTCTGCTCATTTAACGGACTGCATCGATATTCATCGCCACAGGACGCTTTTTCACGGCACGACTGTTAGGTAGGTCTCTATACACGTGGCTGATAGTCGTACCAGCTGACGCCTGCGGCCTTCTTAAGCCTCTGGTCACTGCGCTTCTTCGGTTTCTGACTGTATGCGGAAGTGGTGCAAAATCAGTGCCGACCTGAGACAGTTTTGGCCCCATCAAGTAGTCGATTCATCCCGTCTCTCTAGCCTTTCTCGTATAGCAGACGGCAACGTTGTACTACCCTGCTAGGGTCGGTGTAAGTCACGGGCCGTGTTCACGGACGACATTTTTGACGCCGCCCATCAACACCGGTGACGATGTTGGTGGGCCATGTCACCCCCCCCCCTCAACTGGGTGGCAAACACCTTGATTATTCATTACGATTGTGGTTTATGAATACAATTTGCGATAGCGCGACATGAAATAATGAGTACTGCAAAGAACAACACTGTTTCGCGCTTATTACGCTGGCCGCGTCCGTCCGTCCGTCCGTCTGTCTGTCTGTCCCATCGTCATATTCATCGTGACTCACCAGGGGCAGCTTTCGACGCGGCCAGCGTACACGCGGCCCGACAATAAGGAGGACCGACATTTGTTATACGTACTCAATTGTATGAAAATAGTCGGTGAGGTTGACCGTTTATCCAAACATTTGAATGCCAACGCTCAAGACTCTTGCAAACAAGCTACCTCATGAATTTTTGAATGTTTAGTCAGAAATGACCCTAAAAATGTGTCGTGCCGGTCGAATGTCCCCATCTTGCCCGTGCGTCCTTCCACCACTATCGCTTCGTGCTATCACTCACGCACGTGATGCGCGGGCCTGATTTATCTGCTGCCGATAATGTCAGGATCGCGGTGGAAAATTGCGATCCGTAGCCTACATTCGGTAATGGACCACACACAGATATATCGTCGACAATGGCGATCTGTCGCATGCGCTCCATTTAGTGAAGCGCATTATACCGAATATCGGTGTATAATCGACGATATTTATACCGCACGCTTGTCAAATGCCGATGTCGCGATGTTGAGAAACAGGCGCTGGCATTTCTTTGTCTCCGGATACATGTTCTGCTCTACCTCCCATCATCTTTTCATGCCCATTCCTGTCGCGAAGTTCCCTAATCTGTCTACAGCACCTAAGATCACTCACTGTAAGCTCCTCCCAACCGAAAACACATTTTATGTGGTTTCAACATAAAACGACCAACAAGGTGTTGCCCTAACGGGACGTAACACGACTGGCCCGCCGTGCAGCCGTGGAGCTGTAATTAGACTGCAGGCGGCATGACGTCATCGTCTGGCCTGGATCGTGCAATTGGGAAGGTAACCGCTGGCCTGGCGTCGCACTGGTCATTGTGTTACTAACTCTGTGAACTCAGTGGCCTACGGAAGAAGAAAGATGAGCAGCTCGCTTACACTACTCTAAAGCGTACTGCACCGTTAACTATTATGTCATCTCCACCCGACGGTGTCGGTGAAGACAAATATGTCTTCTTTCGGGCTGACCCGTTGTTCCGTTCTTTCGTTTGTTCGTTCGTTTGTCCGGACAGATATTGTTACCACGATATCTCATGGACGCCTTGAACAAATTGTGATAAGACTGGCAGTGGAATATTATTCAGTCGCCTCTACTGGTGACCTGGTTAGATTCTGTATGTCAAAGGTTAAAGGTCAAGGTCACCGCAAGCCGTCGAGGTGGCGAAGGCATCCCGACGAAACAAGACATGCCCTAAGACGAAGTTGTCACGGACAATAATAGCATTTTGAACTGCTTTTACGTTTATTTAAAGTTCAAGTAATTAGCGTACAATTTAAATTTTGCATCGCTTCCAAATAATAACGCCGAAAACGTACAGCGGTAAACACGTTTCGCGCGGTACACTATCGACGGTTATTTTCTGATTTGGCGTTCTGTATAGATTAGAATTCAGGCAATGCATCCTGTTATTGGCAGAGCTGCGCTCCGCAGGTCAGCATATTACCAATAAATTGAATGGATGTTGGACTGTGCTGAAACGCGTACTACGCTTAAGTTCAGTCGTGATTTTCATATTGTCAGAATGAAACGTAGTACGTACGTACAGGGTTCATGTTGAAATGGAGAAATGGTGGCTAGCCCCCGAATTTAGTATAGTTGTTTGATAGCGTATTGAGCGATCTGTGTTATTCAAGAACTGCTTTTTCTTGTGAACTGTACTTGTTATTATAGAAAACGATAGCACACTAGGAAGCCCCCACTCGAGGTGGCACCGACACTTTTCCGATGACCGAAAAAATTTCACAACTACTGTTACTTACACTGTATTTACAGGGGCATAGGCGGGTTTTGCTAGTCGCGGGTCCAGTATAGGGGATCTGGGGAACTTTGACGTCCTCCAGTTGGGTCCAGGGATAAAGCTCCGATAGGGGTTTAAGGGATGAAGTCCCCCAGAAGCTAAAGCACCTATAGCATTTTTTGCAGGAAAACTTGGGCCACTTAATAACATTTCTGGATGAAACCGCATCATCGTCAAAAATTTTCTCATCAGATTTATTAAAATTTTAAAGTCGCCCTTGTGGTGGCTGGGGGTCCGGATCCCGGATCCCCCGGCCAGCTACGCCCTACTTATTTACAATAATAAAATATAGCTGGACACCACTGTATGGATGTGCCGTGTTCCGATCTTCTGCTCCAGTTTTTGTGTCATAACGATCTGAGTGAGGCCATATCAACTGTGTCACCTCTCGTGTGATATCCACAGACGCACGTATAGGTTCCAACTTTTGTCTACCTTTCGCTATTGAACAAAGGCACCTAAACCTAGCAACGTCATTCTCGAAATAGCGGTTTTCCAGTTTAAAAATCATTAAACGAATAAAACCTATTATTATTTGTTTTCAAAGTAAGTATCCAAATATCTATCATACTACCCCTATATATTTTTTTACTTCACTGCTCCATTATTCTATATATTTTTGTT
>Ga0066187_1000520_pt1 | contig 12724 bp, 9 predicted proteins | sample WorMetexBAHAMAS1_FD_58706 | JGI IMG/M metagenome (GOLD analysis project Ga0066187, IMG submission 58706) | Marine gutless worms symbiont microbial communities from Max Planck institute for Marine Microbiology, Germany - Inanidrilus exumae... | ecosystem: Host-associated > Annelida > Digestive...
TGTCTTTCCATTACTGACTTTCAGGTTTGTGGTTTTCATTTATTTATTTTTGTCCACTGTCATACTTTACATATGTATTTCGTAGCAGAAAGTGGATAGCAGTTTATTAGTGGTCTTTATGTTGATCGTCCTGACTGACTTTCATAGGCTATCCAAATGTAGGCCTACCGACCGACTGTCAATGTACGCCTAAGCACATGGTCTTACGATACGAAAAGTCAGATAAACTAAAAACAAAAACCGGGTATCTCTGAAGAAACAATCGGGGCAATAGACCGTGAAGGCGTCTGGGAGGAAGAAGTGAAACTACGGGGGTAAGATTTGTTTTAAGCCGGAAGTGAAAGAGATAGAGTAACGGATGAGTAGAGTGGTGAATCAGAAGAGGAAGAAGTGATGGTGAAAGAATAGGTGAGTCGGAAATGGAAGAACTGGTACCATGAGGTTGACGAAGAGATAAAGGAAGTTGATTCCAGTCTTCCAGAGACACTGCATCCATAGTAAGTCACTTAGTTATTTAAAGTTTCAGATCTGAATCTATCAAAATACGCAAAGCTGTTGATCATTTGTATCATACTCGAACCAGCCTTTGAGGAAATCATAGACTGTCTGTCTGTATATGCAGGGAGGCGCAAAACACCGATCTATAAAATTGCCGATGTTATTTTAAAAAGGTTCCACTATACTTGTATTCGCCGCAACTTCATCGAATTCTCATCGATTTTCGCAGTTCTTTTACCCCGAGGCTCATCAGTAAATTTATAAAAGATCCCACCACACGTTAAACGTGAAGCTACACTAGCTGATGAAATATTTGACACTATTCGACCCACAGTGGCCGTGGCCGACGACTCGGTGTAGTTTTGCGCCGTCATGCATACAATGCGAGATGAGTCATGGGCATGAGAAACAAGAGCTGCGGCCGTTGTAACCATGGTAACAGCGCAGCGGGTGGCTTCGCAGGGCGGGTAATTTGAGATGAAAGCGAAGGTTCTGAGCGCAACCGCAGCCTGGCAGTGGCACAGATCGACGTCGATGAACTGCTGAGGCTCAACTGTGTGACCTCATTCACAATTTAACACATGCCTCATTTCATCGACACTGCCGAGCGCTGAACTTCGCAAAGTAAAGTAAAGTAAAAATGGCATTTCGGGACTTTGTGTTTATAGGGCTCTCGTGTAAAACCGGCGCCCGGCGCCGCCAACCGTGATAAATGGTATGCAGCCTATGACTTTTTTATTCACGTTGGGCAGTAACCGTCAATTTTATCTCGCTCGGTTTTCGAGATATCAACGACGGACGACGTCAAGTTTCTCGGACTGAAGCGGCCACTTTTGTTGGTCATATACGGTCATGCTAATGACCAACCTTAGTGCAATGCGATCTTCCAGTGAACAGTTGCTGCAGCCAAGATAGCAACACACCTCGAATACCGTACGAAAATAGTCTGACAGTTTAGTATGTCAAACAATGTCAAAGGCTTTACTAAAATCAATGTAAGCTACAGCAACCTGGTGCTTATCCTGGAAGTACAACCTCCAGTCATGAGTGACTATAGCAAATTAGTGCAGGTGGACCTACTTCTAGTGAAACCATCCTTTTTAATAATAATCCTGTGACAGATGGAAAAGGCTATTAACAGTAAGATGGTGTGGTGACGTAGTTTGTTTGCTATTACACGTTCAAGAATTTTGCGAGTAACATGTTACAGATATGGGTCTGTAATTAGAAATAACCCTAACTGAGCCTGTCTTATGGACGGGCAAAATAATGGATCTTTTCCATTCATCCAGAACAAAAGCAACAGATAGCAGTTGCGTGAAAATCAGTGAATATTGTCTATATTCCATACGGTCGCGGTAAATTAACAGTAATAAGTTTCGCCGTCACGGTTGATCGATTTTGAGTTTCAATTTCATGTCTTATCTGGTTTCAGCGGTCCGTCAGGTTTCTACGTTCAACCGATTAGGTTTTGAACGTACGTTAATGCAGTGATGTCGTCTCGTGTATCGGATACATGAATGATGGTGTCGACTGTCGATTTAACTCCAGCAAAGCGGCGTCCTCCGAAACGGCTGCATACTGGGACGGCACGGAGCCGCCGCGAAGTGGGCCTCCATGTCTGTGGTTCTGAGCGGACTAGCAGCTGGGTAGCGTGGCGGGCACTCGTAATTCAATGCCGGTACGCGGGGCGGGGCGGCCTCCTTCTCGACGGGTCGTCCGGCAATTTATCCGCCCGCAACTGCTGCACAGCGGGGTGTCCATCCGCCCAGGCTGTCTCCTCCGCCGACGCTGCGGTCACCGTGCCGGCTGGGTTTGAAACGATACTGCCGACACCCCCACTCCACCGCTCCGCACCCCTTTACCCCGATCTGCAAATCCTTTCCGCCGCGCAGGAGCGTCGCGAGCGTCTATTGTGAGCGAGCGAAAGTCGAGTCGCAACTGTTGCCGCTGAACGCTTTGTCATAATGAAAGGACGCCTAACTAATGAGTTGTGACGTCATTATCGGGGTGGACGGAGAATGATTAGGCCTACATAGGGGTTGTCTAGTCTTCGACGGCTTAGATAGCATTTTCGTCGTCACGGTGTGTGTGGGGGGGGGGTCAAGTAGCATCTATATTGTCTGTTAGTAAGACGTATACAAGAAGTTGCTATATAGCAGCGGTGTGCGACATCATTTAAGAAGTGTGAACATTGACGAATAGCTGCATAGCCTATGTTATAGCAACCGACTGACGGTCGTTGGGCGTTGTGGTGTCATTACCGACCAGACCATTTTAGTAGTCCAGATAGAGCAATTAGTCTGGTGTGTGTGTGTCTTTCTGTATGTCCGGACAGTAACTCTGAACTATTTATGAACTTTGACCCTGGATATATTTACCGTGCTGGTTGTTCACCTTGATTTTATTTAGGTCAAGTTCAAAGGTCAAGGTCATGGGTCAGAGTTCATGGTCACACGATGAAACAACAGCGCAGCAACTGCTGGAATGACGGACCGTGACATAGCCAGAGGCGAAAACAAACAGTGTGGAATAGCAGACCTCAATTTAAAACTGTAAATAAGTAACGGCAGCTGTAAGCCTGTAATTTTTCGGTCGGCTAAGATGATGCTACGGCTGGTCGGTGTGAACTCGAGTGACAGCCTTCTAGTTTTTTCCTGTACATTCTCGAGCACTCATAAATGGTGCACACTGTCGTTTTGAAGACGGGTGACTTAACGATGCGTGTATCGCAATAGGACAACACTTCTGCGGTGACTTTCGTTATACAGGTTACATTTTGAGTTTGACTCGTGTATTTATCATTCGTGCTGTCATTCGGCTGCGGCCGCAGAACTCGCACACCTTTCTCTTCAGTATTTGACCTCGGCCTGCTGACGACAGGTGCGCTAACTGGACACGATGACGTAGCCGTGAGCCGGCGGTCAGTTGCTGACCAGTGAGTGACCAGTTAGGTCATCGAGCACAATGACTACGTCACTTGTCAAACGTCTCGGTCGTTGTATACCAGATGGGCCAAAAGTAACCCCATACTGTTTTCTCGTCAAATCATACTACAGCATGTCTTTGAATCAAGTTTTTGTGAAATTTCAGTTTAACGGAGGTGGTACCAGACAATCGTATAACATTTTAACTGTTGTTAAATATTTTGTTGATTAACTATTTTATATTTATGACGTCCGACTAGATGTCAAACTAAACAACGGTAAAATGAGCAGACAGGATGAAATTCCGATTGATAACTCCTGTGAAGAAATATATGATGCGTGTAAAGAAAAATGTTATGAACATTTTCTTCTAAAGAATGGTCTATGAATGGCCTTGAATATCTTTATGAATAATATATAAATCTTTATTCACCAGTGGTAGAAACAAAAATACAATAATTGACATGACTTTAAACCGGAGCCACGTTGCATATAGCAATAGACGATACAGATTTATCATAGTTTCTTTCTGATAATGTGCACAATGGCACCATACGGTATTTAATACCATAACCGTACAGTTTGATTACGTACTGCTTTTAAATTTGTTGAACAAAAAATAGGCCTACCACTTTTTCTCATGTATTTAATTTTCCTAAGATCACATGAGGATTAATAGGACGGGGTTTACATTTTTCGACCCACTCTGTATACACGTCGTCGGCTGCAGTCAGCCGTTATGAACATCCTCAATATACACGCTCACTCGGTCAGCGAGTATAGTTACACATTCCACGGGGTCAGCGTCCATTGTTCGACCGGTTGTTGCCCGCTACTGAATGCAATCATGCAACTCGCCGTCGACATATTTAGACGTTCGCATTCGCGCTCACCGTCGAGTCGAATGCAAATGCTGATAATTGAAGGGTCGGCTTGGCGACTATGTCTTAATGAACCGGCGCCCGGTAATGATTGTTACCTACCTGTATCAGTTTGAACCTATCCTACCTGTCTGTAGCGTGAATATCATTAGCATATCACTCGGAAGTGACGCGCTACCATATTGAAGTTATATACGCGTTCTCGAGCTGTTAATTTCACACTCGATTCTATACAGACTTACTGTACTTGTACAGTTCGAGCTTTCGTGATAGGTGTTCGGCGTCTTCCTGAAGTTTGCCGGTTTTTCAATGACTTTCTTGGTACTCAATAACAGTGAGTGGTCCACTACCGTGTGCGAAATACACTGTGTCTCAAAAAAACAATACACTTGACTTTTGATCATAACTTCGGCAAAACAGAGTTTCCTTGGGAATCTGTCAGCGAAAGAATTTTGAAAATCTGTGTACATTTGCCGAAATTATGATCAAAAGTCAAAAGTTTTTTTGAGACACAGTATATATGGCGTCAGAATGTGGGCGACTGAGTGAAGTACAGAGTGGGCTAAAAAGAACCCATATTGTTTCGCAACAAATTGCGCTACAGTGTATGCTAATAAAGCCCGTTTTGTCAGATTTGTGTATGACACAGCTAGTATCACACAAGCGTATAATATTTTAGACTAATATTAAATATTCTGTTGGTTTAATATTCTATACATGGCGTCATTCTGTGATCCTGTGTGTAGCCGTTTTGGTATACAGAACACCGGCTTGTGGCGGACAGACAGACAGAGACAGAGCCTCAGCATATATTGCGCTATCATATCGTCGCGCGGTAAAAGGCTGACCATGTGCGGCGCCATGCATAAACACAAGTGTACATGCATGCGCCGTGAACTGGACGATACGTCCACACTAGCAACGCCACGATACGGTGACAGGACTGTGGTAATTTAGAGGACGGTGATGACATCGCAGGCGAGTCGACAGCTGTACTTGGAGATGCGCGCGTGTATACGATGTTTACACGATAAGTATTGTGTAGACGTTTACAAAAGTAAACGACAGTGTAAACTATCGGCGATCGGCGTTAACAAATTTAGAATCAACTAAATCATTCAATAGTACAATATGAGATTTTGTCGACTTAATGCAGGATAATCGGATGAATGAACGTCACTGAAGATTGTCGAACTGTCGTAGTCGTACCAGGCTGATGCTGGCCGTTACTTTCTATAATGTTGTTATCGTGACTGAGAACCATCTGCTGTTTGTTATAGCGTTATAGCTCTGTAGTTTGCACATGCTTTTATTTTATTTTTATATGTTATTAATTCAAAGCGCTTTTCCGGACGTCCGCCGTCGTATCTTTTCGAAAATTTCCGACACGGTGTGTGTCTTTGGCGAGTTTGGCCCCCATTAGCTTTGCTGGACCGATTTCCTGAAAGTATCCCTAACGCAAACTGCGAAAACAAGCCCAAATTTTTAACATTTTCTACTTGAGACACAAGTACAAAATATGCGTCGTTTACCATTCATTTGCTTACTGATAGTTTGATACTGTCTAGTGTCTATTACTAGTCTGTAGACTATAGGACCGCGAGTTAAGAAAAGTGCTCAACTAAAATATTTGTTGTTCTTAGTTATAATGTCGATAGCGTATGAATACCGCGAAGTATCGATTGCAAATCAGTGACATTGACACCTCACTAATGTCCGTACGCGGCTGCTGAGGAGGAAGAAGTATATAAACGGACGCAGATTCGTTCGTGTCACTTCCGCGGTATTGACACGCGGGCTAATTAAATTAAGTTAAATCAGATTAATTAATGTCACAAATGTTTCGGTCGTTTGTCAGTTCGTGAACCGATTCACTGCACCGAGGTCCTCGTTAACGCATGCCTTTTGGAAAGTTTAGTCTGGTTTTGTGTGGACGTTTTAGTTGCAATTTTGCAGCACTTTCTTGCGTCTTCCCGAGATGTTGCTGTAATGCAATGGCTGCGTAAAGTGGTATAGGCCCAACAGATAGGGTGTAGTGACGTTACGATACGATCACCATGTTGTAGGGCATGATTTCGTTCTCAGTCTGCGAAGTTAACTGGTGAAAATTTGTCGCGTTAGTTAAATAAAATTGAATCGGTCGGTTTAAGAAAAAACTTACCGCTATATCGTGAGATCGGCGATCTAACTGTAAGTGCTGCAAAATGTTTACATTTCCTTGCCCTGCATCATGGCAGCCAGAACAGCTGGCATAGACAGGAATGAAGAAATTACGTCATTGTCAACCATACATATTCTGTGAGTTACTCTCGCTACTTTTGTGATAGCTTATAACTTGTAGATTTTTTGTCGTAAAGGTCAATAACATATCTCGGAAACTCTACGTATACTGAGCGAACAGAGTGTAACTCTTTTTGCGCCCATCGTGCGCTGTACGAGAACACCATGACGTCAAGGGTTTTGTATACTTGCTGGAAAGAAGAAGAAGAAGAAACATGGAAGAAAAACATTTCTTACAGTATCGTATACGTAGTTAACATTCTGTATATCGACTGCCACATAATTTCAACAGAAAAATTGCCGATCACAGGGTTTCCCTAAAGCCAATGAATCATACGTTACCCATTTCCGCTCCCGTCTGCGCCCCTGTTTTCCCTTCACCCTATTCCTGCCCTAGCTGACTATATAGAGTCGAGAGCGTCCGTAACTCCCCCATCAGCAGGGTCCCGGGTGCAGAAAAACGTTGTTAAAGTTGTCGTTGTGATATCGACTGAGGGAGTGGAACGGTTTGAGGTTTTGTTTTTGTCGTCAAATCGACTACGGCTTTGCTGTATTATGTCGTCGGCGTTTTGGAGGAATGTTGTTTTGATGAGTCGGATGGGAGACCCTGATGTTGTCCGTGGCCAGCTCACGCTGCGTTCGCGTTCGGCGTCGCTCGCATAGATATCAGATGTTTGTTTTCACGCGCGGCTAATGATAAGACCGGACTATGCAGAGGTCAGTTGCTGTCCGGCCGGCCGCGGTCATCGCCGGCCGTATGGTTGGTTGCCGGTCTTTGATGCACCATCAAAGCTAATCCACCGCGTCGATGACGCCTTGTGATACCTGCCCACATCACTCCGTGTCCGCCCGCCCGCCCGGCCGCCGGCTTGGCCTTGTTAACGAATAATAATTTATATTAGGCCTATACCTGCTTCGTTCATTAACCGCCGTATGTGAGCGGACTTTGATGTGCGCGTCGCCCGTGTAGTTTCGCGCTGCGGTCGCCGACGATGCCGAGCTTGCGATAACCGGTAACACAGGACTCGATTGTGACTGACGTCGATTTAATTTTTACCGCGCGGCGCTGCATGGCGCATTATATGCAAGCATGGAATGTGCTGTCACTGTTGTTTCAGTCCGTCCGTTTGTCTGTTTGTTACACTGGTTGACTTTGTCAAAGCGGTATTCTTTATTGCTGGCCCGCTTAAACATAGTGCGGCCAGACTTTAACGGTCGCTGGCGTCTGCCGTCGTCGTCTGTAACACTCCACGGCGCAACGTAACTCAAGAGGGGCAGCACGCGGCGGGCCAGTAGTGTTACGTCCCGTAAGGGCGACACCTTGTTCGTCAACAAGTGGTAGTTATGCACAATTAAACAAAATAGTCAAACGTAATCCGTCAAGGATCGTAGGGGTTGGTGCTGATCCCGGCAGACAAACTAAACCCAGCAGTAGGATGCTATTAGTTTCTGTCGTGGTAGCGGTTACCTTCCCAGCTTCAGGTCGTCGCCTCGCACTTGGCCTGCTTGATGAACGGAGGCACACGTCAACTCGCTTGAGGTCGCTGTATGACTCCGGAAAGGTCGGGAACCGAATTGGCGATTTGTGGATCGCTGTTGTCCAACGTTCTACCTATTGCGCCAACGAGGCACACTCAAAACGCATATCGTAAAACGTTTCAATATCTGCAGGATGGTAGTGCCACTATTGTAGTTCCTCGCACAAAATATTGAGGCGGAACCATTATCAACGGAGATGCCAAATACAGATGGGGTGTGAATAAGTTATGATTTTTGACCAATATGTGCATGGATGTATCTTAGAAACGATACAACCATACAGGGATGTAGTTGGGACATACTGTTCTCTTCCTATATTGTGAATAAAGTTGAATATAGTTGCTACGGAACACTAATAGCCTAATAGGAATTCACATGACATTGTTATTTACCAGACCGTGTAATTTCGGACAACTGTGTGACCTCTAAAGGTCATTTTAGGCATTAGAAACTTTGCATATGCGTGGCCGTCGAGTGTTACAGACGACGACAGACGACAAACGACGACATACGCCAGAGAGCATCACTAGTCTGGCCCTCCTTGTGGGCGGGCCAGTAATAACGATACTTCTGTCCATATTCTGTATCCTTGCCGAAAACTGGACACTGATGTCTTTTTGGCGATACGAGTTTGCCACAGTAAAATCGCAGTCCCTTTCATAATCCGTGGATCAACGTGTTATTGCTACTGCTCTAGCCTCTGTGTGTAACAGACCGGCGCTGATGCGAGACAGCGAGAGTCGATTGGAAGGATGAGAAAGAAAGAGAGACAAAGAGAGACAGAGAGAAAGGGTGAGGCTGTCATACAGTGTGGCTGTGACGCTAGTGCGAGCCCTCGGTTGGTGGTCGTACTTGTACGTCTGGTCGGTTTCAGTCACGGTGACAAGGCACAGAGATAAGGACGCAGCCGACCGTCTTGACACATCTGCTGCCCGCCCGGCGGTCAGCCACTAGCCCGACCCCCTTCCACTTCCCACTCCACACCCCACCCTCTCCTCAGCGACCACCCAACGTGACGTTCTGGCAGCAAGCCGATGAGAATTAATAGGACGGCGCATTTGTATATTTGGATTTTCGTAATAAATACGCAATTTGGGGCTTGGGCTGAGCCCATATTCGCGCATGCGCGGTGAAATTTAAGATAAAACGAACATATTTCGAACCTGTCGTTACCTGCAATGTGAAATGTTGAATTTTGTGATCCTATAAGCCCGAAGAAGACGTCGCAGTTTCGGACACATAGTAGCAATACGGCAAAACTCTGACAGTCAGTTTGTTTTGTTTGCAAAAGCATAGCTGAAGTTAATACAATACAACTGTTATTTGTATTGCGACTGTTAAGGTCAAGGGTCAGAGTTGACGTGAAAACATTTCGTGGGAGGGAAACACTTTCGGTGCTGCAGACTGCAGTGGACGACGATGGCCGAGCCTGTGCTATTAATAGCTTCTTCTTGAACACGAACGTAAATATGAACATCGCTGGGTTCGAGTTCTTTGTGATTAAGTGGTCGGTGCGACCTCGAGTGAGGGCATTTCTAGTGACGTGCTTGCACGGCTTTCTCGGCGGTACTAATCTGTGTAACTACAGGCCTACACATGTGTAGTTTACCACGTTGGTACACGTCAGCGACTACGATCCTCGTTGATCACTGCCCACTGCGCTGGTCATTTCCCGGACAAGTCAAGTCGTGCTTCCATCGGTGGCAGGTGCTCTGCTGCCTCGACCGAAGTCTGGAACGGCTTACCGGAAGTGATCCGTTCGTGGTTCTTCGACATCTTTGACGCTGTTCAGGATGTTGCTGAAGACGGAACTGTTCATACGATCGGTCGCCAGCGATTTCAGCAACTGACTGTACTTATTGAAAAATACGTGACTCACTGTTATTTTTGTTCGAGATCCCAAATCGCCTGATTTTGCGACACGTTAATGTGAACTGTCAGACTAACTAACTAATTAGATGGTACGATATTGCTTGTCAGTCAGTCGGCACGTAATTATACATTACACCGAAGAAGACTCAGGAAGCGTGTACGTGTCGCCGTGCGGCCAATTTGTCGCCATGGTATCACACACCAGGTGACGTGGTCGCCGCCACCACGTCGTATACAGTCGGTGGTCGACTGAACCGAGCGACGCAATTAAGTCCGACCGGACGGGTATAATCAGAGACGGGCCGTGTGGCCGGGAGCGCCAGGACCAGGGCCGGCCGCAGCCCCGTCCCTCGCCACCACGCCCGATCACGGCGGCTCGGCCCGCCGACGGCTTGTCCTACCAACGAGCGCCAGTGCCCAGTGTGTGTGCCGTGCGTGCGAGGTTCGATTCAGCGCGCGGTGAATCTGAATTCGGATTTTACCGAGCGGCGTGGTTGCTGTTGGCAGACAGTAAACAGTTATTCGGTGTTGCTAGACATTCCGTGCCAATCAACAATCAAACTGAAATCGATATAGCGTGTACGAAACGCAGTAGTTTAGTTGTCCATTTCGTTCAATAAAACCAACAGCCGTAAGCGAGATTGGGATTGGAGAAACTGGAAGCTAAATTTGGCTTTCGGTCGGCTTTCGTTGTAAGTATTTGCTTATTATGTTGCTGATGGGTGAAGACTGTGAATAAAAAATAGGCCAGACTTATTTTCATGATCACTTTGTCAACATATAAGTCATGCTGTCGTTTTGGACACTAACTTACTGAAAAGTTTTCCGTCGTCAGCCAAACTGTGTTTATGAGCATTTATCATTCCTGATGACGTCATCGGGAGAACGACTAATCGACTGACATTTGACATGGTTATGGTTGTTGGAGAAAATAATTTCGGCGTAATGGGACTTAAGTGCGTAGGATGCATGCGTCGGTTTTTGTTGAAAGAAATCGGGGAAAAAACTGCAGAGCTCGTAAGAGTATTGCTCAGATTGTAACCACTAACCAGTCAGCCTTGTGAACGCTGGAACGGTGGATTTACATGGTTTATACATGAATATATAACTGAATAATTTGTACATGACACTGTGGAACGTATAGACGTTGACCGGAACAGACGTTGTCCAGCGAGGGAAGTAGAATTTGATTTTGGAGACATATCAAGCAGCTGATGAAACGTTTTGGTTTTCACAGGGAGAATGCTCATATTCAGAACAAATGGAAGATAAAACTCAGCGAGGAGCCAGCTTTACCATAGACGGTCCTGAGGCAGTCTGGCCGCCAACCGTTTTAGATACACTATTGAGCCTGAAAACTACCATTCCAGCATATCTCGACCATGTAAAAGAGACTACATCAGGAGTTGTGTTGGCGATTGTTAAGATATTGATAACCAAATAGACCAAATATTGGTTTTATGTTGCCAGGAAATATATTGGGGGACGTATCCCCCAAGGTAACTGGACACTTCACCTATTGGACACTTCGCCTACTGGACACTTCGCCTACTGGTCATTTCGCCCACTGGACTTGTCCAGTAGGCGAAGTGTCCATACTTCTCCCCAGCAGCTTGAGTTGACGCCTTTGAACCTAGTTTCACTTGTAAGATGGCAGCCTGGATTTATTTGGTTGCATAAAATTGCCACCGTGGCTAACTAAATACGCGCTCAATTGGTGCACTAAACTCTGGAACAGACAGTGCATGGACTTGTACAAGGACGCGGTTTTATGATGGACGAATCCGAGTTGGGCAAAACTGGACTCGATTACTACAAGTGTGGTGTGATACTGGTGATGATAATGATGATGCAGGTAAAGAAGATGCTGCGGTGCAGCTGAGGCAGTGATGTACCACGTGTCAACCGTGCCGCTGTCAGAGTTGAATCAACACTTCATCTGTGGACTCTGCTTCGGTTACATCGTCGACGCGACGACAATCATCGAATGTCCGCATTCTTGTGAGTTGATCGCCACCAACAACGCGTTCTGTCCCGCGTCTCATGAATATGCATGCTGTCTCTATTCGTCCGCCTCTCTCTCACTCGTTTCGTGGTCTAGGTAGAGCAGTCGGCCCGCCTTGTGAGTCTGGGTCGTCTGTGTCTTTGTGTCGGAACAACGTCTGTCAGACAAAATGACCTTTGACCCTTTGTAGATCAAGTTCAGAAGTCAAGGTCATTGGTCATAGTTCACGGTCACAGGATGAAAAATATTCCAGTTTCGGCCATTGATGCGCCTTGGGAGGAAAGACAAGCCGACTGCCGCTAAAAGGGAAACCTGAATTTGAAACTAGGCCTAACTTTAAGTAGGTAACAGCCAGCTATATAGTAGGTTGTTTGTGTAGCCTGCAGTCTATAGTTGCGTTGTGCTGTCAAACATTTTTGAGGAGCCCATAAACATGTGAGATTAATTAACTGTTGGCATAGTGAACATGTTTGTCATCGTTGATAAAATAGCAACAAGCGCAAGTTACAAGTAATAGCAATCGTTTGCTGTAGTCTGTTGGTTACAAGATGTAACCAGTAGTCAATTAGAAGCTGTGTACAAATTTGGTTGCTCTGCCCCAGGGACCGCAGTGGGCACAATACCTCTGTCTCCAGAAATCAAAGAATGGAAAAGGTTAATGAAAAACCAAAGACTTATCAATTATTAACAGTTTATGTGAGCTTCGGGTGATATTTTTAGGG
>Ga0066187_1000521_pt1 | contig 12724 bp, 9 predicted proteins | sample WorMetexBAHAMAS1_FD_58706 | JGI IMG/M metagenome (GOLD analysis project Ga0066187, IMG submission 58706) | Marine gutless worms symbiont microbial communities from Max Planck institute for Marine Microbiology, Germany - Inanidrilus exumae... | ecosystem: Host-associated > Annelida > Digestive...
GCCCGGCGCCGGGCACCAGCGGTGATGCTGGGTTGATTGAAATGACTATTCCCCCCGCTGCCCCCCGGCGAGAGGAAGGCCGCCACGTCGCCGACTGCACGGTTGCGGTCTGCTGTTGTATTCGCCCGCCACGTTCGAACGAGTGTCTGTGGTAGGCGAACCGCTTCTGCTTGGCAACCGGCGGCCAGGCATTGCCGGCCGGTGTTGTCAGGAGTCCGGACTCAATTGCGTCACCTAACGCCCGGTTTGCAGCGCTGCCCTTGCCCGCTCCAACACCTCGGAGCGGGCCGTGCTTCCGTTCGGTAATGCTTGAGCCACATCTTGCAGAAGCTCAAGAAACGCTGCCTGGCCTACTTCGGTAAGAGCGGCTCGCGCCGCTTCGAGCAACCTGTCGAGCGCCGGAAGCGCCTCCGACTCACGGCAGCATTCCCTGAAGTGGGCGTGGTCGAAGGCAGGCACGGTTTCTGCCGCAAGGCTCTCTGTCGCCTGGATCGCATCGCCGCCCACCGGTCCGTCGACTTTGAGCAAATGCGCAAGCAGTCCGCTTATCACGATGACCGATGGCGCCTTGCACAATTGCAGGTCCGCTTTCGGGCTGCCGTTGCCGTCCAGGATGGCATCGATGACCTCTTCATCGCTGCTCGCTTCAACATCCGTAAGGTCCAAGGCGGCCCAGGCTTCGTGCAGCACGGTGCTGAGCTTTTCCTCGATCTCCTCCATGTTGCCGAGCGTGTCGCTGGCCGTCTTGTCCAGTTTCATCCGCCGCAAGATTTCCGACGGTTCCAGAAGCGCATCGACCGACAGCCCCTGGGCTTGGATACGCGCCAGGGTCGTCGGGTGATTATCGACCGGGTGGGCGACTTGCTCGTTCAAAGCGTCCTGGAGTTTTTCCGACAGGTTGGTCCGATCGAGACCAAGCCTGACCGCTTCGACGAAGTTTCGCGAAATGTTGCGGGCGGTGAGACCCGTCCATTGCCGCTCGATGACGCCGACCTCTTCGTCGGCCCAGAAATCGGCAACAATAGTCGTCTTCAATAGGGCGTAAGCGGAGTCGGTTTTTGATGCGACCTGGGCGCCCAGCCGGTCCGCGATCAGTTCCCGTTCCCTGCTTGCCCGGGCTGCGTTGCCCGCGAACGCCGACAGCATCGATTCGAGGATGACGCGCCCCGGCAAAGCAAAGACGTCGGGATAGTTTCGGTCGCCCGTCTGAACCGCGGCGACCGCCTCGGACAGGCCGTTGTAAACCGGTGCGAATTTCCGGCTGTATTCCGTATCCTCTCCCGAGAAATGCGCAAGCTCGTGACCGATGATGGCCATCAGCTCAGGTTCGGAAAGGACCCGGAGCAACGGCAGCGAAATGCAGAGCGTCTGGCCGTCCAGCACCCGGTCTTCGCCGATCAGCCCCACTTTCCCGCTGCTTGCGAAGAACCGATCGTCGAGCGCCAGGACCACATGGTCGGGCCGTCGGGCCGACAAGGTCGCGGCGGCGGACTGGATCAGGGCGTGCAATCTCGGAAACCTGCCGGCTTCCGCCCTTGCACCGATGACGGCGATGGCGCCGGAGCGGAACATCCCTAAGGCCGCTACGGTCACCGCGCCAGCGCTGGCGAATGCGATCACCGTGAAGATCGCAACGAAGAAGCCATAGTCGATGTCGGACCAGAAGAGTTGGGCGTAGAAGAAACCCGCCGCCAGGATGCCGACATGCACGAAAAGCAGCGCCGCGACCAGGACAAGTCCGATGAATGTCATCGGGGGAAACACCGCGGCCATGAGGCGGCGATTGGCGCCCACCAGTCTCGCGGCGAGGCGGAATAAGGCCGGCACTAGAAGCCCGAGGACGATTGCACCGATGCAAGCCAGGCCGAGGATAATGACCGGGTGAATGGTGTCGCAGAACGCCGCAACGTCGGGGTCCGTGGATTCCGTGAACGCACAGAGAACGGACATCTGAACGGGCTCGAATAGGCCCGCCCCGTCAAACAAATCCCAGATGATGGTCCAAGAGACAAGGAAACCCAGCACCGGGACTGCGCAGATGACCAGGATCGCGCGAAACGTGCTCACGGCTGAGCCTCCCAAGGTTGTGGGAAGCGTAGCATCGCGCTCGGGCCTCGAGCAACGCGGCTACTGGCTACAAGTCAGAACGGGGAAGACCGGCGCGCCTGAGCCGCAAAAACTCGAACGGGTGTTGAAGTCCCTCGCCAAAGGAAACGGACAACTTTGCGGGCTAGTTGTCGCCAGTCGGCGGTGGATCCAGCATGTCCTCGAAGAACCAGGCGGCCAGCTCGTTCCGGCTGGCCACCCCGGCTTTTCGGTATACGCTGGACGCTTGTTGACGCACGGTTTTCTCCCGCGTTTCCCGGAGTCCCGCTATCTCCCGAAAAGACAGCCCCTTTAACATCCCGATGACGACGTCCTGCTCACTCGCCGTCAGATTCCAGGCGTCAAACTGCTTTTGCATGACTGCGCGGTATTGGCTGGCGAGTTCCAACGATTTGGTGTCGAGCTGGGCAAGCTGACCGCGAGCCTTGCTTAGTTGCCCACGTAGCTCCCCGAGCGCTTGCTGCTGGCCGAGGTACTCGTAGCTGAACACCGCCAGCACAATTGCGCTGAGGGCAAACCTGGACAGATCGTCAGCCATTGCCGCCAGTGTCTCACCAGCCGCGAACTCGTAAATGATCTCAACGGCGCTGGTGCTAAAGACCAACACGACAAAGATAGCAAATACCATTCGCCGGTATGGGATCTGCCCTATCGCATCGAACATGGTGTTTTTCCCGAATCCTATTGGCAATCAGTATCTTAGCATCCAGCTGATTACCCGACATTGACCTTTTGCCGGACGTCCCAATCCACCGGGTCCGGCATTCGTCCAATGGACTTTTTGCTCCCGGTCAGTAAGTCAAGGTTGTCACTTTGGTCATCATCGAGATGGCCGTCACCCACAACGTGCCTGTTCGATTGCAGTTCGTCTTCTGACTGGAGGTTTTGCATGTCAACTTCCGTTTCCCGGCGGCGGTTTCTTGCCAGCAGCATTGCCATGCTCGGCGCCAGCTATATTCGACCTGCCTGGGCGAATGCCACGCCACCCAAACTACCAATACCAACGCTGATTGACGGAACCAACGGAGAGCCGATCGATCTGCAAATTCGCCGTGGCGCGTGGTCCTTCAAGCCTGGTATCGAAACACCGACATTGGGGATCAACCAGGACTATCTGGGGCCAACGATACGAACGCGGCAGAATAGCGAACTCAACCTGCGTTATCACAATACGCTGACCGAAGGCGTGGCCATTCACGGTCACGGCCTGCATGTTCCAGGTGACGTTGACGGTGGACCACAACTGGAGATCGCGCCGGGCGATCTGTGGCAGCCCACTCTTTCCATCGTGCAACCGGCGGCCACCTGCTGGTATCACTCCCATACGCACGGCAGGTCTGGTGAACAGGTCTATCGCGGCTTGGCCGGTATGATCGTCATCGATGACGAGGACACCGATTCAATGGAGCTCCCGCGTCGATACGGTATCGATGATTTGCCTGTCATCATTCAGGACCGGACTTTCGACGCCCAGGGCCGGTTGGTGTATTCCCTCAACGAAGCAAGTGAAGACGGCTGGCTGGGCGACACCGTCGTCATCAACGGTGCCATTGCACCGGTTGCCGAAGTTCCTGCTGGAAAGGTGCGGCTGCGAATCCTCAACGGCGCCAATGCGCGATTCTACGTCGTTGCATTCGCCGACAACCGTACATTTCACAAAATCGCCAGTGACGGCGGGTTGCTGACGGCACCGGTGCCCTTGAAGACGATGGAAATGTCACCGGGGGAGCGTTGCGAAATTGTCGTTGATCTGTCGGATGGCAAATCTGCCGAACTGCTGACCCTGTTCGAAGATGAGGTCGATGATGCCGAGGAAGGCGTTTTCAGTAATTTGCTGGATCTGTTGGACGGATCCGATGCTCCCAAGGCACTGCCATCTTTGACGCTGAAGGTCGACAGCACGCTGCTGGCGCACACCGCACCGCTACCCGAAACGCTGGCAACCATTTCCCGCCCCAAGGAAAACGAGATAACGCGCACGCGCGACTTTGAACTGGCTATGGAAGATGGCGGCGGTCACGGCTCGCACGCTGGCCATGCCGCAATGGACATGACCATTAACGGTTCGGCGATGGACATGAAAGTCATCAACGAACGGGTCAAGCGCGGTGTCTGGGAGCGCTGGCGGATCCGATCCAATCAGGGTGAGCATCCGTTTCATGTGCACGGTTGCTCCTTCTTGATCGAGCAACTGGAAGGCGCTGTCGCACCGCCTGATCAGCAAGGTTGGAAAGACACGGTGGTGCTGGACGACGACGATTGGTCTGAAATTGTCGTTCGTTTTGATCATCCGGCCACCGAGCAGTACCCCTACATGTATCACTGCCACATTCTGGAGCATGAAGATCGCGGCATGATGGGTCAGTTTACGGTGAGCTGATTCCGCCCGACGATTGGCCATCGGCTCAGCTCGAGCGAACGATCGCTGTCGTCTTACGGAAAAGCTGGCGCGCCAAAGCGGTTTCTGTTCGAACCGGGTTTTCGAATCCCTCGCGTGATGGAACGCGGCGTTGAAGGCGCTGACCCCACAAATCAGGCGGTTGCCATTTGCGTCAGCGTAGGCTCCGTCTCCGCTTTCAGAGATGGGGCGGACGTTGCAGTTGGCGAACCGTTCTTCTGAGATTAGCCAATTGCGGAAGTTGTCCTACTGGGCGGCGGCATGTTTTCTTGTCGAGTTCACTAGACCGAATTCGGTGGTTGGCCCCGGAAGAGTTCCTCTCGATTGACTCCGGCGCCCGGTCCGGGTTCGATCGCTCGCTATGACAACGCCGCCCCTTGAAATCTCCGCCCACCAAGCCCGTCGGCTGGTCCTCGATCTGCAAGGGCTCGCGGAGACGCCACGCCGGCGATTGGGACCCGAGGCGCTGCTGGGGCTGATTCGAAGGCTCGGGTTTGTTCAGGTCGACTCGATCCAGTGGGTCGAACGCGCCCATCACATGATTCTCGCGAGCCGCTGGGACGGTTACCGGCAAAAGGACCTCAACCGTTTGATCGAAACGGACCGGGCGCTTTTTGAGAACTGGACCCATGATGCCGCGATCCTTCCGGTGGAGTTTTTCCCGGTCTGGCAACGCCGCTTCGCGCGTGAGAAGTCCCGTCTCATCCGGCGTTGGGCCGATTGGCGCGACACCGAATATTACAAGGAATTGGATCGTGTGCTGGCCCACGCGTCGAACAACGGACCGGTTACCGCTCGCGAAATGCCGGATCGCCATGATCCTTCCGGTGCAGCGGGTAACGGCGAATGGTGGGATTGGAGGCCGGCGAAGACCGCGTTGGAATACCATTGGCGGACGGGTGGTCTGTGTATATCTCACCGTCGTGGTTTTCAAAAGGCTTACGACCTGACAGAACGTGTGATTCCCGAAGTTCATCGCGGACCCGGCCTCACGGCGGACGCCTATATCGACTGGTCGTGCCGCGAGGCGCTGAAACGCCTCGGCTTCGGAACGGCGGGAGAGATCGCCGGCTACTGGGGCAATATCACAGCATCCGAAGCCAAGGCCTGGTGCGACGCCCGCATGGGCGATGACATTGTCAACGTTCGGGTTCACGGTGCGGGCGGCACCGCGCCACGCAAGCTCTACGCCCTGTCGGACATCGAGGCGCGCCTTGCCAGAACGCAGGATCCGACCAACCGTCTGCGTATCCTCAACCCCTTCGATCCAGTAATCCGAGACCGTCAACGCCTGAAACACTTGTTCGGATTCGACTACCGGATCGAGATATTTGTACCGGCCTCGCAGCGCACTTTCGGCTACTACGTTTTTCCGCTGTTAGAGGGCGAGCGGATAATTGGTCGCCTGGAAATGAAGGCAGAGCGCGCCGGCGATGAGCTTGTGGTCAGTTCCATCTGGCCTGAAACCGGCATCAAGTTTGGGAAGGGCCGCATGGTCCGAATGGAAGCGGCGCTCGACCGCGTGCGCAAGCTGGTTGATCTGTCCGAGGTTCGGTTTCGTGACGGGTGGTTGCGGGACCCTGTTTAGAGATCTCGAATTCGGGAAACCGGGAACAGCCACCTGTTTCGTCGATGTCCGAGATGGGTCAAATGCGGACGTCGGGGTTATCGCAAACTGGCGTCCGAAGTTGGCGCAACTCCAGACATGCCAAATGTCGCTGTTCCGCGACTTCCCTCCCAAACAGTCGGGACTGCTAGGCCATACCACCCGAAACATCATTCCAGGCAACGCCCAACCCTCCCGGCTCGAGCGAACGATCACCGTCGTCTTACGGAAAAGCTGGCGCGCCTGAGGGGAGAAAGTTCGAACCGGGTTCTCGATGCACTTGTTGACTAGCAGGTGATCCTAAACGATTTACCCTCTGAGATCTGATAAGGGTTTAATTGCCCAACGGCCTTCCGTCGAAGTTGGAGTAGCTGGCTCAAGGAGGCTCCGAACGAGGGCGCCTTACAGATCGGAGAGGCGTTTGGATGCCTTGCGCGCGTGAGGGGCGTATCTGAGATGATTGAGTTTATAATTGGAGGACGGAAAGTCGATCCGCGCAATGCAGGCGATGCGCTATTGCAAGCGGTGTTGGAGAAAATCAAGGCCGAGATCGTAGAAAGGGTCGGTACGATTCGCGACCCTGTCACGGGGGAGTTTCCGACTGTTGTTGTGAGGGGCAAGGATCTTGACAACCTCGCGATGCACGTCGATGGGTCGCCCGAGATCGTCGCCCTTGTCAAACAGCGCCTCGGAATCGACGAAGACGAAGAGGTGCAGGAAGTGGACGATACGGCCAAAACCCCGCATGTGTTCCTGTCATATACGTCAAATGATACCGAACTGGCGCGCCGGATTGCCGAAGCACTGCAAGAAAATGGCATTGAGACCTGGTGGGACAAGTGGTGCATCAGTACCGGCGATAGCCTGCGCCAGAGAATCGATGAAGGCCTCTCAGGCTGCACTCACTTTCTTGTGCTGCTGACACCGCACTCCATCGGCAAGCCGTGGGTTAATCAGGAAATGGATGCTGGACTGGTTCGCAAGTTGAACGACCAGTGCAAGTTTCTGCCCGTGCGCTACCAGCTTCCGGTCTCAGAGTTGCCAGAGCTCCTGTCCGGTATGCACGCGCCTGAGATAACGGCGGACGAAGACATTACCCAGCTCATCAATGATATTCATGGCTTAAGCCGTAAACCGCCGCGCGGCCCGGCTCCGCAGGCACTTTCCCAAAACATGGAGTCCCAGACCGGGTATTCGCCTGCGGCAAACGCCATCGCCAAGCTGTTCGTCGAGCAGACCAAGTACGCGCGATTTGCGGACCCGCAATTCAGCGTCGAAAAACTGGCCGAAGAAGTCGAGCTGACAGTCCCCGACACCAAGGACGCCCTTTATGAGCTGTCTGCGTTCATTCGGGATTCACAGCACCACGTCCTAGTGGAGGCCTCCCTGTTCACGGAGTTTGACCAGTACTGGAAGCCCTGGAACACGAAGGACGATGCGCTCAAACTCGCTGCCGACATCAACAATGATCCGGCGTTTCCGCATGACTGCCAGGAAATATGCGACCGCTACGGCTGGGAACCGCGACGGCTCAACCCAGTAATCACCTACCTACATGAAAGGGATTTGATCGTTGATTATGGTGCGCTGGGTGTGCCGCAGTTCGAAATGGTCCGGGTGGTCGGCAAGGAGGATGAAATTCGCCGCTTCGTCAAAGGTCGGCGGTAAAGGGGTGCCAGTTAGGGTGGCAGGGTCAGGAATCTCGGGGTCAGGTCTTGCATTGTGTATGTAAACTGCAACAGCTCATGGTTGAACGGCACTCGCCTCGTCCGAGGGACCGACGCACAATACAAGACCTGACCCCGTCATTCTCACCGCAGCCCCGCTCCCGGAAGGGATAGAAATTAGAAATGGGTTGTGTCAGCAACCCTGGCTCCTGCCGAGGGTGGGGGTAGCAAAGGCCAGGATCAGCGCGGCGGGCGCAGGCGGAGCCGAGCCTCGGGAGACCGCGCCCTGGCCAGCGCGAGGGGCGAAGCTCCTTAGCCTTCTTGCGCGAAGGATCGAGGCCGGATCGCCGAAACCCGGCGCAGACGGGGTTCAGTTCACGAGAGCCCGATCCGGCAAGGCCGGACGAGCCGAAAGAAGATTACGGTTCTTGTTGAGGGGAAAACGGGGGGCCGCCAAGGCGACCTCGGCCCAGCACAATGACGCTGCAATGATTAATTGCGCGCGTAATCGCGTTATAGAGCAGCCTTCGTAGCTGCTCAGGTTCTCCGGCTGCTGTGTGGGGCCAGAGAACAACGACATTCTGAAATTCACGGTTCTTGGCGCGCTGTATTGTCATGGCCGTATGCTGCGAACCGGCCCTCAGGCCAAGACGTGACTGGTCGCGGACAGCGGCGTTGACCATTTCAGCAATATCGGCTCTCACGAATTCAGTTTGCCCGTGCACGCGCCGTCGCCTGTCGAGCCGGCGCAGGACCGATGCAATCGCGGCGTTCCCCGCTGAGGGTTGGAGAGCCGCTCTCGCTTCGTCGAAATTCGCGCGGTTAGGAAAAGCAATTTCTTCCAGTAGCGAAGCCGCGATTTGGCGATCGCCCGCCTCCCATACACATGGATAAGGCCCGAAGGCTTGGCCGCCTTGCCTGTTCCACCGCCTTTCAGAAAGCTTGTCGATGGCATCCCGGATAAGTCGGCTTTGCGAGTCCGGCGTGAGAATTGCCGTAGGGCCAGGACGTAGAGAGATCTCGTTCGCGATCGTCCAGGCAACTAGCCCTGCATTGGCTGCATGAGTTTCAAGCAGCCGAAAGCCCCGTCCGTTCCAGGTCGGACCTCTTGCCCGTTGGCTTTGCGCCAGAACGGCTCGGATATCGCGCCTATCACGAACAGCACCGGCCGCTGCAAGCAGGCCGGGTAACGTGGTTCGCATTGGCTGCACGAGTCTTGTCGTTTCACCGGCACCTTCGAGCCATCCGATAACCGCACCGGTATCCCTGCCCGCGGTAAGGCACTGAAACTCATCCGCCGCCGCCAGCACGTGGCATGGACCGGCAATCCCTTGGAGTATCCGCAGGCGGTGTTCGTCTAGGTCCTGAGCCTCGTCAACCAGCACGACCGGAAAACTGGCAGCCACCCAATCCGCGATCTGCTCGGTTTCCAGTAAGGAACCGGCAATTGAGCACGGTCCGTCGAATTCATTGAGGTCTGCAGCCCGCTCGGCAATTTCCGGCCTGCTGCGGACCAAGCTGTTGCGCCGCGCGGCAAGGGTTCGCGCAAAAACATCGAACGTCTGGCATTCATAGCGGCGGCGAAAAGGCGCATGCCTGCTGAGTCGGGATTGAAGCCGCCGACGCGCCCCGTTCATGAATGTGAGCGCAAGAACACGATTGTAATCGCCGAGGATCCCGCCGTTAACGAGGGCGAGCGCCTCCGCAACCACATTGTGGGTCTTTCCTGTGCCCGCCGGTCCTTCGAAATACCGCAAAGTCATGGCGCGAACTTGTACACCTGCATGGCGTCAGTGGAATCGTCGGTGCTGTGCTCAAATGGGCTGTCTTCGGCGGCAGCAGCGCCGGTGAGCGCATCGGACAGACTACCCAGCAATTGGCCAGCTCGTTGGCGGCAGGCCTCATTGGCCATAAGCGTGACTGCAACGGTTTCGTGGGTTGGTGCGTACGACTTCTTATCCAGGAGATAGACAATGAACCCATCGCCCGTGTTGAACTCTTCATCTAGAGCTCGGCCAAGCGCGGTCAGCATATCGCCGCCGCCCGCGTCGGCAACCCAGCCGACGATATTCTCGATCTCCCATCCGGCTGCCCACATGACCACACAGGTTGGGGGCGGGTCCGCTGCGCGGAGGGCATTGAAGTAGGTTTGCCCCTGATCGTCGCCGTCGAGCAGGACGCAGGGACGGGAATGAATGCGCCTGACAATCGAGAAAGTCTCCTCCACTTTGGAATCGATCGTCGGAACAACGCCGACAAAGGTACCAAATCGAGAGGGATCGGTGTCCTCAATCGTCCATTCCTGGCGCAGCTCAAAGGCGGTTTGCAGGGCTTCGAGCCAGGCGACATCAGACGATCCCTCCGGGACCAGTACGCAATCGTGCATGAGTGCGGCAACGAGCTTCTGACGCCACGCAAAGAACAGATGCTGTTGGTGATTGGTAGGCTGGGCAGGCAGCAAATCGACCAGAGGCCGGGCTGTAAGTGTTCCGTCGGTTGTTTCAACAAAAAGCGTATCTTCAGGTGGGAACATGGCCGCCACTATGGGAGAATGCGTCGTGATCACCGTCTGGTCGCACAGTGCGTTGAGTCTGTTGACCAGCCGCTTCTGTTGGGACGGCTGAATGTGCAGTTCGGGTTCTTCAACGGCGAGTACGAACGATTTGTCGTTCTCTGCGCGCGCCCGGCCAAACTGCATGAGCAGAAGCAGGCTCTGCATCGAGACAAGCCCCGATCCCTGCCGCAATGCAGGAAGGGTCGGTCCGTCTCCCTGCCTGAAATGCGGAACAACCGACTCAAGAACGCTGTCGCTGTCGGTCGCCGTCAGCCGCAGCTGAAGCTCCGGTGAAGCGGAGATAAGATGCCGAAGCTCCTGATTAGCGGCGGCTACGATGTTGTCTAATCCATACTGTCTTTCCAGCTGGTCGCCGGTAGGCGGATTCCAAAGACGCTCGCGTTCGGCTCGCACGGTTTGAGCGGGCATGCCGCCACGGGTGGCGACGACTCGCCGAAACAGTTCCGATGAAAACGATATCCAGCGATCCCATGTGCGCGAGGCCGGGACGAGGAAGAAACCAAGCTCTTGCAGGGTTCTTACATGAACTGTCCGCAGATAGGCGTCTTCGCCGAAGGGATCGACTAGGGCCTCTTCGTCATCGACGAAAAAACGGATGGTGTCGGCTTCAAGTTCGTCGAGGTCGAAGCGCGCCGCAAAACCGATTTGTAGCGCCAAACTCCATGTCACATCGCCGCGCTCTGCGTGAAGCGTCTTTGTTTGCGGATCGAACCATTTCTCAACACCCCGGTCCGCGCCGAACCATGCTGTGTTGTGCTGCGGATCGTCGTGCGGAAAATCGGTGATGGTGGCGATTATCTTAACGCGGGATTGTGCGTTGGGGTTGCTACCGAAGAAATCATGCTCTGTGAGGCGACGTACCAACCTGTCACGGCCAAAGAGAAGCGCGAGTGCCTCTATAACTGTCGTCTTGCCGCTGTTATTCGGGCCGATCAGTACGGCGTGGCGGCCCAGATATATGTCTGCGTCGCTGGCTCCTCTAAATCCTTCGATTCTCAGTCTGGCAATTCGCAAGAATGCGCCTTCCTTTCTTAGTCTCTACTGCGTGTCTGCACCCCAAATTTGCTTACCAATACTTTTAAGCTTGGTGATCGATAGCGCGCCCCAATCATTGCGTGCTCAAGGCGTCGATCCCCTTCCGTGACGCCGCTGGGGACTTCCTGCGAATAGAAGCGCTCATCATCCTCAGAGGTATAAGTCTCCGATTCGGTCGTCTTCACCAACACGGCGATCATCCGCGCCAGCGGCTTGCGGTCATCCATCACCTCGGCGATACCGTCTATGCCGGCCTCTAGGCGCGAGCGGCCGTCAAACTGAAAACCGATTCTCAGAAACCGCAGACGTGCTGCCGCCTCCCTGATTTCTCCAAGCATCTGGCTCGATGTAATGGTCTTTGACATGCCCACATCATAGAACATTCGTGGAACACACTGAATGAATTTGTAGCCGCATGATGCCACGGTTGTGGATAGTTTGTGCTCCCGCTCGGGGCAGCATCAATCGGCTGGGGGATGCAACGGGGGGCGCAGCGCCCCCTTGCCAAGATGGTGTTGTAGTACAACACACATCTTGCGCAGCGCGTGAAGAGGCCACCTTTGGGACAAGGAAGTCAGAAGATTGAACGCTGGCACGAGATAATTGCGGCCGTGCTTTCTGACAGTGCGCCCTGAAGCTGCAGTTAGAACCGCGCTGGCAATCCTCGGAACACCTCAGAAACCACAGATTTTGGAGTGCCTAGCGCCCAGTCTACTCGCGCTCAGATTCGAAGGTCGCTTTTGCCACAAATGAACGACTTAGAACCGCACCAAACGCACTGCCCGTGCGGGTTCCGGCGTCCTGCAGACTGAAAAGGAAGGAATGGCGCGCCCGGCAGGACTCGAACCTGCAACATCCTGCTTAGAAGGCAGGTGCTCTATCCGGTTGAGCTACGGGCGCGCGTGACGAGAATGAAAAGCTTCGCTCAATGTGTCCAGGGCTGCTGGCGCTTGAACGAGAAATTATCCGCATAGGCCTTGGGTTTGACCTTGCGTTCCTTCGGCCGTTGTACGGTGAAGGTGTAGCCCTGCTTGGTCGCATAGGCGACCGCCTCTTCCTCGGTGTGGAAGTGCAATAGCACCTGTTTGCGGGTGTCGCGCGAGCCCACCCAGCCCATCAGCTGATCGGGCATGCTGGCGTCCGCCGGTTCGAACTCCATCACCCAGTCCTTGGTCTTGGCGCGGCCCGATTGCATGGCGGTCTTGGCCGGCTTGTAGATGCGCACCTCGATAGACAAGCTCGTATCCCCCTGACGGCGACGACGCCCATGACCGGCTTGGTCGGGGCGACTGGATTCGAACCAGTGGCCTCTCGCTCCCAAAGCGAGTGCTCTACCA
>Ga0066187_1000524_pt1 | contig 12681 bp, 8 predicted proteins | sample WorMetexBAHAMAS1_FD_58706 | JGI IMG/M metagenome (GOLD analysis project Ga0066187, IMG submission 58706) | Marine gutless worms symbiont microbial communities from Max Planck institute for Marine Microbiology, Germany - Inanidrilus exumae... | ecosystem: Host-associated > Annelida > Digestive...
GTTTACTTAACTTTCTTCCTCACTTTCTTCCTTCCTTACTTTCTTCTTTCCTTATGCTTTGTTTCTTACTTATTTACTTGCTTACTCATTCACTTCCTGACTCATCTATCTAATCCTTTAAGAATAGAACCTTTCAATTTCCAGTCCAGCCCTAGTAATGTTTGGACAGTAGAGTTTCAGTACTAAATTCTGTAAATACAAATTAGTTTAAAGTTTTGAGTTTAGTACTAGTTAAAGTTAGTATAGTGAAAATAACCACTACTGGACTATGGTAATGCTACCTTGGCAGGCCTGCCAAATACGTACTCAGCTGTCTTCAGTCTGTCATCATCGGTGCAGCTTGGTCGATCACTGGTCTTCGTCTTTCAGATCACAGGCATTCTGGCCAGATTTTGCTGGTTGCGTGCACCTGATTGAATCAAGTTCAAACTGGCGGTCATTATCTACCAAGCTGTGCCACTTTTTTTGTTTCTGAATAACTTTGCTGTGCTGCTGACATGCAAGTGAGAAGATGACGTCTCCAGTCGTCGACTAGTCTTCCTGATGTCTGACCATCATGTCGTGCCAATGACAGTGCCCTTTCATTTGCCACGGCTGATCCCAGGATTTGGAACAGTCTTCCTGAATATGTCACATCTGCCCCAACTTAACTAGCATTTTGTTGAAAACTGAAAGCACATTTATTTTGACATCCATTATTTATAATTGTTCTCTGTCATTTGTCATCGTGGACTGGACCTTGGAGTTTTTTAAACCAATGCCATTATAAATAGTTTGTAATATAATGTATATTTTTTGGCTTTTTAGAAACGTGGTCCACAGCGTTCAGTTGAACACATTGTGTCAGCTGCATTCTTGCTGGCTATTGTTCTGGTATCCATTCTATGCATTGGGGTCAGTATTCTGTATTTATTTTTGTCATGCTGATGATAATATAAGTAAGTAAGTAAGTAATAAAATTTGATTAAGCACCATAATCATTCAGTAGATTGAATCAGCAGATATTGCCATACAGTTTATTCTAAAAATCTGAATGGCGTGGTTTATTACCTCAGAAGCAGCTTATAGGACATAAATTGTTTTTGCATGAACACCCACTGTGAATACTGGATACAGCATTGATCAGTTATGTACATTGACATGCCGTAAAAATTCGATTATAATATGCACAAATGCACCCCCCAGCTTGAGGGGAAATTGTGGAAAACTTTAGTTCAGCTGTACAATATGCACTTGTTGTGTGCAACCCAGTACAAAGTTGTTTACTGATGCAAATTGCTTTACTTAGCGATTTTAACTTATTCCATTTTTTTCATTACAAACTAACAAAAATTTACTGAATTAGTTACATTTTACTGCATTTGAATTTAAATCAATCTTTATTATGTTTATAAACAATAGGCCTTCCACCTATAATGCATTGCTTATCTGTAAATGCAGGAACTGACTCAAATTCTTATTACAGATCACACTAGTGGAGAAGCACTTTAAAGACTATTTATTTTAAAGTAACAATGACGCATGTTTTATAAATTACAACAAGTTTCCGTGATATGTATGTCTTCCTCACTTATAAGTTGGTGACTCTGAAAAGAGCCGGTTTTTGATGAGCTCCACGTCACTCAAAGCCCATGAATTCTTCCTCCTCACTGTCACTTTCTAGCATACACTGCGTGTCATCCCTGGTGACAGCATCCTCTACGCTGTCATAGTAGCCATCGCCGTTATCATCCTACATGCCGTCCTCTGTCCATACAGCGTCGTCCTCTGTGCCATCCAGCGCACTTCAGGAAGCCGCATTGTGTTTGTATAATGGCTGGATCCAGCTCCTGTCAGATACTGCATCCGCAAGCGATTTCAGCCAGGGTCAGCTCTCGCAGTGAATGATTGCTGGTCGCTGTTGAGACACTGATTCCAGCACAGATGAAGAGCGTCCTTCATTGGCTTATTGTCGGAGACGTCCAGTGGCTGCAGCAGTTGCATAAAGCCCCCAGGAATGATGATCAAATCGGTGTTGTTCTCCTTCAGTTGTGACTTGATGGATGGCATCCTGTGGTAATGGAAGGAGTCCAAAACCAGCATGTACATCTTCAGGAGACCGCCTGGACGTCGCGACCATTTCTTTTGAATGAACACAGACTTGAACCCCACGTGGAAACTGAATGCCTCTTGTAGAGAGTGTGCCAAGGTGACGTGCCGCGGCAGACCATTCCAGGTACAAGTTCCATATAAATTGGATTTAACCTGCAGCTCACATTCGGTGTTGCAGAACTTGCCTGTAGTTATCTGAATATTTTCAGATAACTGAATATTTGAATATACCTGCCAATGTGGCCCAGTGGTTAAAGCACTTGAGCGCCATGCGCAGTAGAGCGTGACGTTCTCAGTGGCCGGGATTCAAACCTCAGCCCTGGGCGCGTACGCCTACCAAAGAATTATTAGGTCAACTCTTCTGAGTCAACTCTTCTGAGTCGACCTAATAAAGTGGGTGTCATATGTCCGTCCGTCCATACGTACGTCCATCCATCCGTCCACAAAAAGTTACTTTGATTTCAATGAAATTTGGCATGTAGGTAGAGGTCGATGATTGATGAGATGACCATCAGTCCTGCGCGGGGCTAATTTATTCTTTGTGTGCAAAACTCCATCAGCAAAAAGTCATATAACCATTATTGCCACATGTTGTAGACCATTGTGTATATTATTACTTTGCCCTCAGCGATGGTGGTGAGGTTGTAACGGTCATAGCTGTGCTGTTTCCAAAGGCTGATCACGTCTCTGTGTGTCAAGTTTTTTATGCATGTTGTCCATCGCCATGGCTCGGCCCTCCTCCGGCGGGGTGACGCAATCCCAAGGGGAATGGGCAATTTTGGGGGTTTTCTTCCCCTTTGAAAATGCATTGTATGGGCCATACAGCAGTATGAATTTTGCTATGAAGGACTGATTTGGCTTATATTTACTTCTTTACTGTAAAGTCTGACATAATTTGATTTCCTATTATTAAATTGCATAATTGTGACTAACTATTTCAAAATTACTTACAAAGTAAACTACAAGAGGAACGGAGAAATTTGAAGATTAATGGGAAGGATTATGGAAACGCACGACAAAGTTTACAACGTTACTGTGGTAACGGTGTATGTTGTGGAAGAAAAATATACATTTATGGATTTATGAAAGCGAAGTTAATTTAGTGTTACTGGGACTTAGATTAAAGAAGTACATAGAGTTAATGGTGCGATTGCACACTGCGGGTGAAGTCTGATATCTACGATTGCCTTGTTTGTGTTTTGTAATTATGTATGTCGAAAATATTCTGTTTGCTGATGTGATTGCACTATGATTGCACTTGAATGACTGCATAGTTACTGCAAGACTACGGTGCATTTCTGGATGAGCTTGGCAACTGGGAGCTGGTTATGTGGTGCATGTGTCTCGGTGTCTATCTGTTGCGCTTCATCACCCTCGGCACTAAAATCAACAAGAAATATCGCAACTTTTCCGTGCTTATCACTGAACAGGTGCTTCTCAGGTGTTACCACATCACGGCATCAAGTAGTGCAAAATTTGGTTTCATAGAGTACTAGTAGTAACGCAGCTGAAATTGTCAATAGTGTTGAAATTTGAATTGTGAGTTCATTTACGATATTCGATTGATTGATTGACTGAGTTACGATTGTACATCCCACTCCACACAGAATAGGTCATTTCCCAGCCAATCTCTTAGCTTCGTACTGAACTAACTAAACACAACAAAATCAGGCAACACAGGAATAAAATGATCTAAGCTAACACAAAAAAACACAAAAATGCTAAACCTAAACAAGTGCTCAAAAACTAAATCTAAACCTAAACCAACATGCAAATTTAAGAACTGTTCACAATTTCACATGTGTGTGCATATCATTGTGTATAACACACACACGATAGAGCACAGAACAGTTTGCTTCCTAACTTCGTCATTGCTCATATGCTGTCTATTGGAGGTGAGCGGTAACATATTTGATCTTTAGCAAATTTGGTTCACTTATATTCAGATTTCTATGGTGGTTAGTCTTATACCGAATTGTGGTCTTAGTGTATAATGTTGGCTTGTTATCAATCCATATGCCATACATTGCATGATATATGTTGTGCAGATAAATCTGTACTTGCACATGGAACAGAAACCACACAAGAAAGAAGAACTGATGGTTGCCAACAGCGTGCTAAAGCTTGCCGAGGATCTGCTGAAGGTTACATTTATATATTGATAGTCCTATGAATCCATGTATACAGCACGAGTGCATTGTGCACAGTAGGTTTACTGTTGATGAGTGGCACCTGGGTGATCTGATTTGTTGCACTCCCCGTGTTGGAAATTCAGAACAAAGTCAAAATAGCAAACCTTTTACAGCTCATATCACAAACATGGTAAACAAATACCTAGCTTATCAACAAAATGAGATCTTTCATTGTCACCACTAACGGTTTGGTATTTTCTATATCATGTAGGCTTCTTCTATGGGGAAGATGCAGACTTCTTAAATCTCATATGAGCTAACTTCCTCCACCAAACCAAAACCAAGATCAACATCATGTCCATGTAGCAGATTTGGTGGAGGAAGATATTGGTTAATGTGAACGTGAACACTGTGACGTAGCACCGCAGATTTGTCTGCAACTTTTTTGACTCTGCATAAATTTGGCTTGACTGGATTGATTTGTTCCGTCATGGTACAGAGATGGCGTAGGTGCCTCTGAGAAGAACTCTCATCTACTCCCTAAGCTGAATTTGCTAGTGGCCGTCAGCAAGGGCATGCAATCGAATTTTGCACCAACAAAATCCTTCACCTGTTAGTTGCTGGCTAGCACAAGTTACCTGTATAATGGCTAACACTATATGAAAACCATGAGTTTACAGAGACCATGAATTCCAGCCATGATGTGACATTCTGATGTGTAACTTTACAAATTGGAACCTAAAACAGTTGTCTTGATGATGATCTTTATATGAGTGATGATATCGTTTATTGTTAGTTGTTAATGCAACCATGATACGGCCCTGTGTTGGTATGTCCGTCCATCTGTGTGTCTGTCACAAGCTGGAACTTTTCTAACTCCCGTGCTCGTGGAAATATAGCACATATTAACTATGCTATGTTTATGCATTTATCGGAAAGTGTACATGGCCTGTAATTTTTGTTACTACAGACTAATGCTGACCTAGTGTAACCATCAAGGTAATTTACCTGTTGCAAGTCTTTTCAAATGTGATTTTTCATAGTCGTGCAGCCGTTGACAAGACTTCAAGTGACAGCAAATCGCACGGTCCCCCGCGATAGCTGAGCTTCTTGTTAGGACAGATGTTAGACTGATGTTTATTGCTTAAGTATCATAGTCGTGTATATGGTACTAAAACTGTTAGCGTGTTATTAAGAACAATGACAGTTGATCACTAAATGTGAGAACTAGTGAGTGCGAGTAGATTCTTAACGGCACCATCAGCACAAAGTAGACTATTCGGTGCCAGTACAAGAACTAGTGCCAAGTAATTAGTGATTATGGGGTCAAAAGTGTTTGTCAGTGTGGTATTTTATAAACACTGTATGACTGAATTGATGCTGTGAATTTGGCGAGTTTTAAAGTCTGCTGTTTTTTTTTTCATTTTGACCGTGAGGTGCGAGATCTGTTCCATACACAGCCATATGTTACCCTAACTGCATAGATGCTAGTGGAAGATTTCCCAGTCATTGGTTTCATTTTGGTTTTATGCTGCATACTTTGTCGATCAGTAGCCAGTGTAGCAGTATATTATACGTTATATTGATAAGTCTTTTGTTAGCTTATAGTGCTGTCGTTGTTTCAGGAGCTGGAAAGTCCATTCAAGATCTCTGGACTGTCGGCAAATCCATTTTTGTACAACATTACAAAGGTTGTTGTGTTGTCTGCATTTTCAGCAGTGCTGACGGAGTTGCTTGGTTTCAAGCTAAAATTGTACAAAATAAAAATTCGTGCTTAAATAGCATTCTGTCAATGCATTCCAGTTTGTGACATTCTTGTCTGTGATACGTGTGCAGTAGTGATTTGTATTCTAGATTTTGTTGTTGTTCATTTGATCATTCATATTTGATTTCCATGCCTATTAATTTCAGTCTGAAATATTTTGTTTAACATGAATGCTTTTCTTGTTAACAACATTCATGGATGCAGTACTGCATTTTGTGTAATTGGATTGCCACTGTCATACACCTTCAGTGCTTTGACACTTGGTTTGGTTAGAACCTGAAGCCGTGGCTTACAAATTTTATGGATAACTTATGGCTGTCCACGGCTCACTTAACTCAACAACGAAGTAAATGGCAGCTTAAGTATTTGGCTGACTGTTGCACTTACATTAGCTGGCGTAACTACAGTATGCAGCCCGATATTGATGTAAAAGTCCAGTAGTTGTGCTATTAATATTGCATGTAATTCATAAATACTACTGTGATGTAATAAACCAACATGCAGGATGCTATTAAGGACTGGGCTTATTGTAAAGGTCAGAAAGCTTATTAGAAAACTAAGAGTGGGTGTAGGCATCCTGCAGTGAGGTACAGTTGTATTTGCAAACAGTAGCAGTGTCAAGTGAACAACGAATTATTGATATCCCCGATCAAGTTATACTGACATTTTTAACAACACAGCTTACGTTGACTTCACTTTAAAATTTCTACAGTGAGTCATGGTTTAGAAAGTTCTAGGATGGATGATTAGAAGGACACATGGCCCGTAAAAACGTGCATGTTGTCCCCAAATGTTCTTTTTGGGTACTAGTCTCAACCATGAGTAGCTTGATAAAGCACTTCAGTCATTACGTAGACATGCTACATGTGTCTGTGTTGCATAATTGTCTCATGATGATTCTCTTCAGTGGTTCCGCGCGGCGCTAGCGATTTGTGGGTATTAGCCATCATCATGTGTCTGTGTCTGTCGCATGCCGGTATCGTATCAAAACGACTAAACTGTGCATCACTCAAACAACGCCACATGATAGCCCAGGAACTCTATTTTCTGATGCCAAGAATAGTTGGTGGATGACCCCCAGAAATTTGCACTCAAAGTGACCCACTGGCGCTCTGTGATGCTTAGTTAGGAGTGCCGTGTATAAATCTTCTTACTTACTTACTTACTTTCCCACCTTTCGAACACCACAATTTCTACCAATATCCGCTCATAGCGCTTCAACAGTGAAAGCTGGCGAAAAATGTTCAATTAGCACTAATAGGAGCCATAGACAAACCATGTACGTTACCCCTAAGTCCCCGAAAAGGTGGCACGAAACGTGATTTTGCAGTTTTTGCCAGCAACATCCAACTGCTGTCGGAAAAAAATCTGCTACAGTTTCTTCGTGTGAAAACTTCCAGTGGCAAAGTTGTAGCTACGTCATTCCTCTATCTAATGGTCTATAGATGGATTGCAGGCGACGTCCACATCTACCTAAGATTTGTGCCCAGTGACCCACTCCTTTAGAAAAACAAACGATTTCGACATATTTTGCTTAATAGTGCCACAACCGTGAGAGCTAGCATAAAAGTTCAATTATCGCTAATAGGAAGTCGAGGATGTGCTTTCCATTGAGCCATAGATGAACCCTGTGGACCCCTAAGTCCCCCAAAAGGCTCATAATGAGAATTTTTACATTTGGCGTTGCCTTTCATTTCTTCGTTGCAAGTATTAGTAGACACTTCGAATTTGGTGTGTGGGTTGAACATAGCAAAACCAGGTATACAGATGACAAACTGTCCCTGAAATGGGCGTGGACACGTCACGTGACCCATTTTAAATTGTTAGTTTCCCTAAGATATCTGTGGAACGGCTTAGGCTAGAGAATTCAAATTTGGTGTGCATGTTGAACATAGCAAGTCCCAGCCTACGGACGACAAATTGTCCCCGAAAGGGCGTGGTCACTGTCATGTGACCTCTAGCTTTTGGAAAATAAGCATAATGTCTGGAAAATGGTACAAGATAGCCTCAGTTTCTATCAAATTCGAATAAGAAGTATATACGCTCTATCGAATGGTTATGTTGCCAATGACCTTCGGTGACCTGTCCTCTAACCACCTTAAACCACCTCAATTTCTACATCTTCGTAATTTCTTATCGCAAAAACTACATATTTGATGTTCAAGTAAAATGTGCAAGTCACAGCCTACAAACGACAAAACGTCCCTGATAGGGGCGTGGTCGGGTCATGTGTGTGACCCATTAAAAATTTTGGAGGTGCCACCTGAACGGCTGAACCTGAAATCGTCAAATTTTGTACACGAGTAGGCTATATCAATTCTAGCAACAGGATGACATCTTACCAGCAAAATGGGCGTGTTATGGTCACGCGACTGTTTTAAAATTTTGCCGTTTGTCATTCAGCGCAACGCGCGGGTTTGTCAGCGACAGCTGAGCTACTTGTTGTTTTACCTGGCGTTACGATGCTATGCCAGCATGGTAAAGTCTATCAAAACATGCAAACCCCATGGACTGTAGTTTCCTACTGCCAAACGTCTTGGTGGTATTCCAGTGGGGTCACTTAGAGCATGCAGTCCCTCTGTGACATCTGAGCTGCTTGTTGCATTTCTCAATGGTGACACTCTCAAGTGTTTGAAAATTATAATCCGTTTCGATAACTTATAATTTGTCAAAAAGTGGTAGCAGATAAATGCCTTTGTGCCACAGTGGTAGCATCTTTATTTAAGCTTGATGTATGATCATTTTCATATTTCTTTTTACATGCCTTTCACCTTTCTTAGTCAGGCTTCACATCCACTTCAGGTCTTTTACACACCACCTGCGGCTATTCTGTCAACAATTTGTACTTATGGCTTCTGAATATACTGTTACATAATACATGGATGTTGTCGTATTTATGTGGTGCTTTGCTGTTTTGGTGTACGTGTGTATGCACGTGTTCGGATAACGATGGTATTATAGTGGTTGTTGTATTGTACACTATCAGAAAAATGACGGTACTGATATGCACGAAGCATGTACACTACCTACAAGACAACTAATTCAACAAAACTCATCAGATTCTTTAGGTTCACATTTGGTTTGCATATACTGAAAATCTGATACTCTAGTGAGTGCTCTAGTTGTTTATAATATCGTATATACTCACATTTGTATATGTACACATGTATTTAGATTTGTTCTCTGCTTTTTTGTGTTGTGCCAAAGCTCTAAGAATTAATCCCTATCAAATTCTAATATTTAGGATATTAAGGTGTGATATGACTTGAATAGTGTTGAAAGCACCGTTAAGCCCTAACCAGCCAACCTTACAGTACCAAAGACATCAAAAATGCTGGTTATGTGCAAGATTAGTTTTGCTTGACACTGTGAATTAATTGAAATTCTGTACCAAAGCAGCTTGTGACATAATGGTTTTATTATCAACACTAATATATATACATATATAAATTAGCCCCGGGTCGACTCTTCGCAACCGACGTTTGTGCCAACTTCAAAATCACATGACACATAAACTTGGACAAATATAAAAAAATTTGCCCCGTACGGGACTGGCAGTTGACTCCTACTTATGCCAACTTCTAAGTCACGTGACACAAAAAACTAGGACAAAATTAAAAATCTGGCCCCGATAAGCTTTAGGTATTGTGCCCTAATTTAAGAATCCGTGGTGATTTGCAGCTTTGAGCACGGCTTTATTAGGCAGACTCTGTCGAAGAGTCGACATAATAAACTAAGAAACGTAAGCAGCGATCTCCAGTCGCTGCATAACTGGCAGCATGGCCAGCTACATCCCACTACTAAACTGGTGTTCGTGATTTCATATCAAATGTCACCTTACTCGGTATATACTGACGCCCATATGGCCAAAAAAGCAGAATATTTTCCAAAGTTTCAAGTTGGGGTCTCCTGTATCCACCTCCCTTCCTGATCGGGGCCAGAGTCGGCATGAGAGAGTGGACATTGCCAAATTTCACCATGATCGGTAAATACTGTTTCTCTACTGGGCAAAGAACCGCAAAGTTGATCAGTTTTGCAATTATCAAGGGGACCCTGTACCCATCCCTTGACCAATCAGAGCCAAATTCGCTATGCTAATGTATACCCAAGGTCTATATTTTCATGCATTTTCATATGAGTCTGTGTATTCTGTTGCCCAAGAATGGCAAAACCTCCCAATTTTACGTTTCTTCTTCAAATTTTAGTATTCCATGGCAGTGGAAAGGGGCCAAGGCCAGGAGGTCTGGGGACAAGTCCCCCAGCGAAGGCCAGAAGCTGTAGCATATTTTGTGCTTTCTGACGTCAAAAAATAGCAAAATTCGCATAAATTGCAGAAAATTTTGTAGCCAAAAAATGGTCGACGTCCGCGAGTGGTGGCCATCGCCGAATGCAACCCCAGCTAAATATGCCACTGTTCTGTGGTGGAGCCATCTAGTGGCGTAGACACAAACTTAAATGCGCGTGGACAACTACAAACTAAAACGGGTTTGAATCTCTACGTATATTTTCACTACAAAAAATTTCGGGGGAAATGCACAATTGTTGTTCTCACGGTACCAGACCTGCTCCCTCCACCACCATAAACCTGAAATTTTGTAGAAATCGCCCAATGGATACGCCCTTATGGGGCGTTTATATTCTGAAGTTTCACAAAATTTGGTGTGGAGTCGACTCATCCAGATTTCACCCCATAAGTGCAACATGACATCCATCCTCAAAATTGCCCGGAGTAACAAAAATACCGGCGATCACGCATGCTGACGGTAATAATTCTAGTTGCACTAAACTTCTCAGATAAATATTATATCTTGCAACTATTGCCAAAGGCTGACAAGGTTGCTTCACCTGCGTCTGATCTGACCTGTGCATGATAAACAGTACACATTTGTCTGGTCTGGTTATGCAGTTCTGTTGCTTGGTGAAGGGCCCTACTTAATGCCAAGCAAAGCAGTATTGTGTGGATTTTGATAGTTATCAGATAGCGGGTCGCAATATGATGGGCGACTACTTGGCAGCAGACTCTTAAGATAACAGCAAGAACAGCAAACGCCACCTATACCCATACGTAAAATCAACATCACCAGTGGCAAATGCACATTTTACTATTGCCAGAAAGCAATTCACTGAATACTTTCAACCACAGAACTTCACTGGCTGTACAACAGATAACTAACGTCGTTTATGAAAGTTTATTGAAGGCAGAAATCACGTAATAGTATGAGCAACACAATTAGTATAAAGACCTGCTACAAATTACCTTCTGGCATTATTAGGTCTCGTCTCATACGATGTCTAACATTACATTCAAATCACTGCATATTATCAGGAAATTGCATAGTTAAGATATTCTGCTCAAAGACGTCCAGGAAATGACAACAAAGAGCAAAACTAGAAGATGGTCTTCGAGGCCCCAGCATTGACATGGATGCCTTCACCACGTCGACGGCCTGTTGTGACCTTGATCTCCAGAATCTACTTTAGGTCAACAGTAGCAGATGGCAAATATTCCCTGTCAGTTTTATCAAAATTATTAAAGGCGTTCATGATGGACGAACAACAGAACGAACGCGGCGGACGGACAGACCGAAAAGTTAAAAACAGAATGCCCTCACCGACAGTGTCGGGTGGCAAACATCAGCGATTCAATGTAAGTGAAAGAGATGCATATGTGCAATGAACTGTTCACATTAACATCGTGCAGATAATACCCTCGCAAGTGCAGTGTGCAGGTGCCTAAAGAACGTGACAGCTAATTCCTACACAGCATAGTATTAATGATGCAGTATCATTTGCCTGTTTGCATATCACTGGCAAACATCAGCTGCAAACGCAGTGAATTTTCTTTGTCCAGTTTTGAGCAGACTGACGACAAGAGTGACTGACACCTGAAAAACAAAGGAAAAGTCATTAACCAGTTGAAGCGATGAAAATTTGACTGTCTTGTCTTTGGTTACATGCTGAGTATAGATGGAGATGCTGATGCAGGTGTGGAGGCAGAGTACAAAAGGGACGGAATCAGTTTAGGTCATTCATGCCTTTGCTTACCAATATGGACATCTCCTTTCTTATGAGATTGGAGTTATACAGAAGTTGTGTACAAAACTGTACATTAGCCTACATGGCAGTGAAACTTGGCCAGCGAGTAAACAGAATGAGAACGATGCAAGTAGGATGCTATGGACCGTAGTAAATGGAGAAAGTACACAAAGACGGTACGAGTGAGTGAACGTTTTTCTGGTACCAGCTTACTCAGGTGGTCCTGGTTAAAGGACTGCTAAATGGGTTGTTGTCAAAACAATGTCTAAACACATCAGTGAATCTATGCCAGAGAAAATACAGCAGTATAAAACTGTTCTCAGTGCAGAAATTTTGTACAACAGCTCTGGTACAAGGATGTGGGAAAAGTACTTCAGTTCATATTTTGGACGCATAAAAGCATTAACCCAACAAATGGCATACAACCTAAAAAACATACCACGCAGCTACAGTCGTCAAAGTACCGGTACTAAACTGAGCAAAACAGCTGAACTCTGTTTATGTTATATATAATAGAATAAAAAAGAAAAGCACAGACTGCATTATTAGGTACTGTCAGTTACATACAGTTTCTAACTAGTCACAGTTACATTACACTGGCGGCGTGGCGTAGTGGTAACAGCGTTGGTCGTATCAACGAAGTTACTGTACGTCGAG
>Ga0066187_1000525_pt1 | contig 12676 bp, 10 predicted proteins | sample WorMetexBAHAMAS1_FD_58706 | JGI IMG/M metagenome (GOLD analysis project Ga0066187, IMG submission 58706) | Marine gutless worms symbiont microbial communities from Max Planck institute for Marine Microbiology, Germany - Inanidrilus exumae... | ecosystem: Host-associated > Annelida > Digestive...
ATATATATATATATAACTAGCACATTTTTCACGTCCGTTCAAAAATATGACAAACAAAACACATCTTTTTCGTCCCACCCCTTCCCCCGCGGCGGCGTGCCGCATGCGAATTCGGAGCCAAACGCCACTGTAATAGCATTCGTTTTTTTGCATCTCCATAATTTTTCGGATACGACGTATACAGTTTCGTTTCTGTGGGTGCTGATCGAATGGATAAAACACAAATACTATAGACTACAGCAGCTGTCACTATACATGTGACTACACATATAGTAAACAAGAAAAAGCCAGCACTCACAAGAGTGCCATGACCCAAGACGGAATGTTTTTTGTGCCTCGTCACCTTCACCTTTGTCCTAAATAAATTGGCTTCCAGGACTCATGGCGGAACATTTCTTTGTCACGTTTGGTGATCATATGGCTGTATCGATCGGTTTTTGAGATATCGTGTAGAAAAACAGACAGACAAACAAACAAACAAACACATAAACGCCGCTGAAAACCATATACGGACGCGACTATACTGTCGACATGGGTAATAATAAGTGAAATATCGTCGTGCTTGTTTCTTAATATACGACACTGTCATTCACTGGTATGTACACTTCTTTTGTCAGTGCATGTTTATTAGTCTCGAATAAGTTGTTTTCTTTCGCTTTTACATAGGCCTACGCGTGATAACCGCCATGTTTCCCGCGTACATTAACTTAACAGCCCGTCTCCATAATCTTCAGTTGGAATCCCAGGATTAAAGATTTTCAATCCCGGTTTCCCCAATCGCGGGATTGAAAAAGAAACGTCCCGGATCCCTCTCTCTATTGATGTCCTCTAAGCCCTCTATAGATGCGGGTTGAACGTTCACTGGAGGGTAACTGCGTGTAGGTCCGCTGCGCAGGCCCAGCAGTAGTAGCAGCAGCAGCAGCAGCATTAATCATGCCGCCTGCACGCTGCGCAATGCAGGATGCTTGTATAGACGATTGGACGATTACACTTCCTGTTCCCGCTGTTATCTAATAGGCCTATAGGCCTTAATGTTTGCTGGTCAATTGGATTCAATTGGTTATACAATTATGTTCTGCGGGTGCGTTGATTAAACCATCGGTCTGCTGTTTCCCGTTAGCCTATTGTTAAAGACCTTTATAAGCACTTGATGTGTGGACTGCACTGTTATAATGAATTTTTTTGAAAAAAGTACGTGAACGTCGTGAATGACCTGCTATTAATGTATATTGTTTAGTGAATGAATCAACGGCATTAATTAGCGCACTGGCATAACAGGCTGCTATAGATACATATGGGTCTAAACGGCAACGGCAGACCGACGCTTCTAAACGCGCTATAGAACGCGACCACGAAACCGGAAGTTTATTTAGATGAGCAGCTGTGTATACATAATTATTTTGTGGTTATAACGTTTTCACACGTTGTCGTGTATACGGTGTATGCATCTTACTACGTTTTAGCGACCGGGTATACCCGCCCACGGCGTATACCGGTCGCTTCTAATTGCAATAACTTTTATCCGGATGAGAAAAATCGCCATAAATTAATTACCAGTTTTACGCAAACTAAGGTCGTTAGGCCTACAACTAGTTTTAGCTTTTAATGCCACGCGACCTCAAAACCTATTGCCCCTAGTAACGACTGGCCTACTGGGCGTGAATAGGCATTTTCAATCTAATACGACCCGGTCGCTTATCTCAGCACTTTCTGGGGAGCTTAATTTGTTACGCTTTCGCCACCCGACAGTGTCGGCGAAAAATTATGTTTTTTGGCTGTCCGTCCACCATGTCCGTCCGTTCGTTCGATCGATCGTTCGTCCGGACAGATCTTGTTACCACGATATATCTCACGAACGCCTTGAATAATTTCGATAAAACTGGCAGAAAATATTCAATATCCCCTACTGGTGATCTGATTAGATTCTAGAGGTCAAAGGTCAAGGTCACAGCAGACCGTCGAGGTAGCTAATGCATCCACGTCGATGATGGGGCGTCGATCGAAGTCCGTCTTCTATATAAGCGGCTAGTTCGTAGGTATTTCACTCCGATCACGCTGCAAGACGACAATAAGAGTCTATGAATAGCAATAGGCCTACGATTATAACGTTTGAATTGAAATACAATAAAATAAATGAATGAAATAATGAAGAGTTTCGACTCCTTTAGTCTGCCTACTTAAACAAAGACTATCAAATGAGCAGTGAATCTGATCAAACCAAGAACACAACAGATTCAACTTTTTACTGGCCCGCCTAATGGGCCAGTATTGTTTTGCACGCTGTCGTCTGTCGGCATTTCTCGTCTGTCGTCGTCTGTAACGCTGCCGGCCGACGGGCGTGTGGGCGATCGCCGTTCCACACGTAATTATTAGTTAAGCCATTAGCAAATTGGCAGCAGCATATGTCAAAATACAGTTCTAACCCCTAGCCTTAGGGGAAGAGTACATAGCTACGCCTATAGCTCTTGCAAAGCATAATTAAACAGCTGCTTTCAACTCTCCAAACTGAAATAACTTCAGTGCCACGTCCTTCCACGTAGTGGCAAAATATATCTTTATGCAGAAACGCTTCATCGTCTGGGCGACTTTCTCCCCCAGGCCCTCTACCGGGGCTCTGCCCCTGGACCTGCTGGGGGACTTCCGTCTCCCAGACCCCCTGACTGACCTTCCCCCGGATAGGTTTAGTTTCCCCGGATCTTGGGGTACTAGAATTATAAACTGGAAAAAGAGGTGATAAAGTGTCGGATATGGATAAGTCAATATAACGTTTCTTGAAAAGGGAGTGGACAACCTCTTTGTGCTGTAAATACTGAACAAGTCTCTGCATGAAGCCTCCTTGCTATTCTTATGACGACCGCCAAGCCGAAAGGTCGCTATATGGGATGACAGCTAAGCATACACATGCCTATTGCATGCGCTGCGTCTGTCGTTTTGCGCGCATGCATGGTACACGGTTGAGACACTTGACATCATAACATTCAAACATAACAACATCATCATGTAAGCCTAATAAACACTGACTCCGTGGAACGTTCAAACCACACCTTCTGGTTTCATGGGAAAAGCCAATGCGATACCGATCATTTAGCAGAACCGGAACTAAGCAAGACCGAGAGGAGACTCCAGAGAGTATCGTTGGCGGCTGCTGATTAGCTGTTCGTTATAACCGTCGGCCAATCACCGGACAGTTCAGTTGCTGCTGATGCTGACAGCGCGCCGTCGTCATGGTTACAACTTAGTACGGGCTGCTGGTTCGCCACGTGCTGTTGTATGTAGGCCTAGCTGATGTTACAGCTTGGTAGAATTGCATTGTTGTTGAACTACATTGCTAGTTGAAAAAAACGAAAAGTGAATACATTAATCTGTCAACATATCAGCAGCTGATAACAGAAATAACGATGACGTTAGCGAGGATAAATGAAGCAGATATCGGTCACAGATCAACAGGATGCTGTAATGACGTCATGCATTCGCTGCCGCAGCAGTCTACGTCACGTGACTGCATGCATACATGGGAAATACGCAACAAAGCTCTACCAGAGGTAGTACAGTCTGTTAGCCTATATGGAGAAACTATAGCTCATGGCTTGTTGAGTAAGTGTTAACAAATTCCGTTTAATTTTTAACATTTCACAGTTTGAGCCATCAGCCATTCGAACAAACGGACGTGGTTGGAGCACAATAGTGTGCTTTGCAAAGTGTTGCGCTGTAAAAATCGAGTTCAGCGACATCAATAACGTGCTCATACATGAAAAATAGCAAAATATTGAAAATAAACGCGAAGAAACTGGCGTACGTCTTTATATACGGAAAAGGAAGGGGCACTTATCCCTTCTAAAATTTAAAATCTAGATTTGTTTTGCGTGTGTAGGCAGCGTTTTATTCAGAATTTGATGTGAGTGGGTGTAGGACAAGGCCATGGGGATGAATGACGAACGTTCGCAGTAGGGTTTCTCCCCTTCCCGCAAAGAAAAACAATGAATTTTCTCCACCCGTAGTAATGGTGATGGGTGGACGCTGAGATATTTTTTGCACATTCAAACCGTAATTAAGTTTAAAAAGCTGACAAAAATTTGTGCATTTGAACAGTAGGCCCTATCTAGAAAACTAGAGAACTCTGTAGAGGTCGCACAGACCACTTTAGTTTGATTTTATTCGCCAGAGGCTGCCACCAGTAGCACAGCCTCGACCGTAACATGCATCGTAACCATAACCTTAACCTTAGCCGTGAATGTTGACCAATGACCTTGACGGTCATTTCGTTCGACAAACACACAGACACACGCACATTATCCGGACTACTAAAGTGGTTGGTAAAGATGATTTTCGAAGCCAGCGCAATATACCATCAGGAATGGGGTGTAATCCGAAGAAAGTCTGTAAAGACCACCACAGATAGGGGTACATATAAAATATTGTCTATATAGGCTATGCGCAGTGGCGGCGTAGCGTCTAAAATATTCAGGGTACAGAAAGCATGGGCTAGGACAGGAGGTATAGGAGAGTCCTGTCAGCCCTTTGTCAGCCCTTAATTACCTTTATTAACTTGATTACGGTTTGAATGTGCAAAAATATTGCAGCGTCCACCCATCGCCATTACCGCCGCGAGGGTACGGGGTAGAACCCCCAGAAAATGTTTGGTCTAAATCATGCATTTTGGTTCGTTTTAGTCTTTTAGATAAGAAAATGTGTTTATGTTACGGATTATTGGGGGTCATAGATATGACCTTGACTCCGCCTGTAACACTCTGGGAGGTAATTTGACCCCCTGAACCAGCGGCCCCGCCGCATGCACTGTATATGTATAGTGTACAGTAGGCCGATGTATATATAAATGTGTCGCATGTGTCAGTTGAAACGCGGAGAACACGACATGTTTGACACGTTGCCGAATGGCAACTGTCAGCGAGCGTACCTGTACGAGACGAGTAGCGAGGCATCGAAACACACCAGCGGCTGGGCGATGAGAAACACCAACAACCACAACCCGTCGATACTCAAGAAATCTTGTCTGGGAGTTCTTGTCTGCAGCGCTCGCCATACGACCTGTCCCAGTCGGCCGGCTTTGCATCTCAAGCCGGCCATTTGCCACAAGGCCAGAGCCAAGCAGATCGGTCGGATTTGTGTTCACTTGTTCTATGCAGTAGCGTTTCTACGGAGGGCATTGGGGTATGCCCCCGCCTCTTTCCCTAGAATTTGGGCTAGCCGGCTAGCCCTGGGTTTCGACCCCCACTTTTCATACACTACGCTTATAACATGCCGTATACTACGGGGGTAGTTGCTCCACAAGTCGTTTAAATTAACTACAACAAAACTGCTCCTTCCACACACTTCGAGTCATTTACGTTGGCCCAAAATAGCCCCACGTTTTGAGTGCTAGAAACGCCACTGGTTCTACGTTGCTGACAGCCAAGACGTGATGGCAGAATACCTATGTTAGGGAGCAGGGGCGTCGCCAAACTGGGTGGTCTCGGCTGGACATAGTGGACATGTCAACGCAGTTGTCCATGCCCCTACTTATGTCAGACGGCGTTCCTCAGATTGATGTAAGCCGTAGATCTGGTGAGTTTGTGAGAAGGTCGGTCATGCATGAAGCTTGCCACTTGCCTACACTGATTCCATTATGCCCGTCTGTTGACTTGATGGAAATTAGTTGCATCCAGCTTAACGCGGCGCTTGATACTTTGAAATTCAAGTATATACCACTAATACCTGTCATCACTTCAAAACGAAAATTTCATTTTGTGGGTTTTTATTTTCGATGCCCGTAATCATATCTCCAGAACGGCTGAAACGAGAGTCGCCAAATTTTGTATGCAAGTAGAATACGTCAAATGCTAGCCTTGGGATGACAGTTGACAGACTATCCCCTAATCAATGGATTGGGTAGGTGACCCGTTTTCTTAAATTTTGCACCATATCTTTGGAGTCAGTGAGACTAGGTACTTCAAATGTCGTGTGCTGATTGATACAGAGGAGTACTAGTCCATGAATAATAGACTATCGCCGAAATGGATGTGTTCAGGGTCACGTGACCTCTAAGTTATGGGAAATAAGTGATAATATCTTGGAAACGTTGCTAGATATGGTTGCAATGGAAGTCTAATAGGAAATCGTATGTGGCTTATCGAATGGCACCATTGCTAATGCCCTTGAATGACCTTGTAGGTCACTTTTGCTGTTTGAAACCTTTCTAGCTCCCATACCTCGTGTACGAATTTACTAACGTAGCGCGCCGCGCGGTCCCTCTGCGGTGGCTGAGCTTCTTGTTAGATCTGGCGACGCTTCTGTTAGACAGGCTTTGGAGAGTCTCGTTATAATCGCCCGTCTCCAGGCGCTTAACCGTGATGTTTCTAAGGGGAACAGGAATCATGCCGGCGTTGAGTCTGAGTCAGAAAAAAATTATATACGCTGACCATCTACTGTGAGGCAGCCCATAGTCAGTATCCGATTTAGGATTTTGAAAAGAGAAGGGTGGATGAAAGGCTGTAATAATAGTAATAATGATAATATATAACAACAGGACAATTTCTAACGCGCCGTAACATAGCAAGCCATTAGGAGGGTGCTCATGGGACTGTGGGGCCAATTTCTCCTAGTGATGTCCAGGATACAGCCCTTTGATGGGGTTCACCCATCAAGCTAAACAGCTTTGCTTATCTATGATAGCAAATGGTGCCGCCATTATTTTGCATGGCTTATATTTTAAAATTTTCCCAGAGAAAGGAGATCCGTCCGCTCGATCCGCCCTCCTGAAGGATCAGGGACGTAGCCAGGAATCTTTTATCTATACGGGGTCCAAAATGTGCTTTTTTACTATACGACTCAACCACGTACGCATAACCATATACGTACGGTATACCCACTAGCCTCTCTCAGAACTCATTGGATCTGTGGAAATCTCACAGTCATACTCTGCATGCACCTCAGGCCATCTACGGCCCTGCCGAGAACTTGCCGCTGCTCACCAGTGGCGTCGGAAGCAATTTATATGCCAGACGGCCCATTTTCCGGCGCCGAAATGTTTTGGGTAGTGCCCCTACTTTATACGATGTCCCTGCATAAGTCTCCGCAGATGTGGCTCACTAATGTAAGTATCAGTATCTGAGAAGGAAATTGTCTGTCACAATGTTGGCAACACAATATTTACTGCAAAAGTGAGGGGCAGGCCCCGCTTTGAAGAAAGTGAGGGGCTCGAGCCCCCTGTCCCCGACGCCTATGCTGCTCACAGTCCACCAATTTATGTGTCTGTACACTACATTATGGACAGATAAGAGGTGACATAATAGAAACTTATAAGATAATATCCGGAAAGTATGACAGTGCAACTTCACTGATGTCGGACACACATAAAACTAGAGGCAACGATTTTTGTATTCAGAAATTTCGTTGTAAATATGATATTGGTAAATTTTTTACCAATAGGGTCGTAGGCCTATAGATGCTTGGAATAGTTTGCCTAATTGGGCCGTATCTGCAAATAACATTAATACATTAAAAAAGACTTGATCAGCATTGACAACAACAACATCAACATATTATATAGTATTTTCGAGCCCAAATTGAAGGAACTGGAAGCCGTAGTGACTAGTGAGGTTAGAGAGTAAAATTAGTCTAACTTATAAACGTGCGTCAAATAGGGCTATAGTAGTTATTTCAGAAGCTGGCATAGAGGCGCTTAGCCTGCGCCAGTAGCCTACATCCACTACGTCTACGTCTGATGATGCCTTATTAATTATAGGTCTTCCTTGTCCGTCGGTCGGCTGTTCCGGGACACTGGAACTACGTTCGTGTCATGGTCTTGCTGGAAACCCGGTGACTCATTTCTGGCGCACAGAGGGCAGCACTGTCTACTTCCAGGCTAAGGGCGTGCACGATCATCCTCCACCGGACGTTTACCATCGAACGTCAACGTCAAGGGCAGCGCAGTCGGTGAGAAATGACAAATGTGATGCAATCAACTAACGCGTGTGAACGTCGTTGATATAAACTGCGCGACGTGCATGGTGTTTAATGTATTAATAACAAGTATGTCCGTCCTCCTATAAGAGCCTTCTCAATTGCCTCTATTGTATATAATTTGCTACAAAAACCACATTTAAAAGCGCGCTTAAGAAAATAATTAACTTTTTTGACCCTTCAATTCAACTAATATAAATCCACTCCAAGCAGGCAGCGTTACAGACGACGACAACAGACACCAACGACCGTTACTAGTCTGGCCCCTACACTATGTGTAGGCAGGCCAGTAATAAATAAATAAATAAACAAAAATGTGGCCTGCTTATCTTGTTACTCTAGCCTATACAAGCTGTTTCTTAGAGGCACAGATTTAATATTTCAGCACAGTTTCTCCCAAACGAGAAATTACCCGAAGAGCCCGCAGGTAGGCTAATATTTAATGTTCGTAGATAATTATATCTCACTATTTCTTATGCGCCACATCTTATTTGCAATCACGCACTATAGGCCCAATACGTGTGTCGTATCCTGTGCAGAAGGTACGAAAGCGGCGCAGTACGTCTGCTGCAAATGTTCTGACGTTATCGTCGAACACGGCCAAGGTCAAGGTCAAGGACGAGCCGGAACCACCAGACGAGGTCACGTGCAGCGCCGATGACGTCAGACGCCAGTCAGCTGCTGCGGAAGTTGCTAAATGCGAGAGCTCGGACGACGCGTTGTTGCCAGACACCACAACAGAAAACGATGACGTCAGGGATGACTTGCTGGTCCGTGCCGTTACCACGTGCCAGTCAGCAAGTGACAGAATCGTGGATGCAGTGGCAGCAGCCAACCGCAGCGCCGTTACGCAGTTTCAGCAACTGGCCGTACCAGCACATAGTGTCGTCGGCCAGGCGTACGGCTACGGTGCCTACCAGCATCAGTACGTCAATGTCCACCACGCGGCGCCATTACATTACCGAGATGAACCAGCATTTCTTGCTGCTGGTCGTGAACAGTATTACTACAACGACATAGACGACGTCTTGTCAGTAATGGCCAGTGTTGCTGGCGTTACTCAGCAGTATCATCCCAACCTGTCCAACTACTGACTTCTTCGGCGTACTGACGCGTCGGCTCGTATTAAAACTCCGGCAGCCTTAGACCGATGTCACACCTGCAATTTTGTCGCGTGATTTTGTCGCGCAACATTATCCCGCGTCAACGTTGCGGTATGCAACTGTGCATGTCGCACACTGCTACTTTGCCGCATTAACAAGAATTGACCAATCACAGCACAGCATTTTCGCGACAAAATTGCACAGAATAGAGCACTGCTGTATTCGGAAAAGGAGTTGCGCGACTGTTAAAGAGTTGCGCGACATGCAACGTCACACTTGCGATTTTGTCGCCCGACAAAAACTGCAGGTTTGACATCGGTCTTATTAGTCTAGCATTCGTTGTGTACCTTTTTAACGAAGATAATCAACATAAACGCACGTTTCATCTCATTTGGACGGTCGGACCAAGTTTTGTGAGTTATTTAACATCTATGGTATTCTGTACGTATTCTGCGGCGCTTCAAACGGGACAAAGCGCAGGGTCTGCGCTTTGTCCCTTTTGAAGAGTTCTGAAAGAACTAACTTAACAAGCTCAGCTATCGCAGAGGAACCGCGCGACGCGCTATGACAACTGAAATCTTTACCAACTGCTGCACAGCGGTACAAAAAAACTCATTTGATAGGGCTTTGCAGTAGGTGAAATTGGTGAATAAGCTCGAAGGTCACTCAAGGTCATCGGAGTTGCCGCTATTTGGTAGGTTATACAGTGTATATCACTTCCTATTGGTGATTATAGTAACACCGACTCTATCTTGCACCGTTTCCAATATATTATCACTTTACAGTGTACCGTGTACGGCCAGTGACCGTCAGAAGTCCTACAGTTTCCAAAAGACAGTTGAAATTACAAACAAGCCAAATGAGCTTCCGGTTCGTGTGTAAACAAACGGTAGCGAATACGTGCTATATTTCTCGAGGTATAGGTAATATGAATTTTGCACTGTTTCAGATATATTACATCAGTTATTTCCTAAAATTTAAAGAGGTCACATGACCTTGAACACATCCCTTCGGAGGTTATCAATCATGCATGTACTAGTTCTACTCGTCACAATCAGCAAACGGAATTTGAAGTGCTTAGCTTCACCACATCCAAAGATGTGATTATAGGCGACAAAATTTAAGCAAATGGGCTACGTGACCCTGACCACGCCAATCCGTTGGCTAGGATTGGCTACGGTCAACTACCTAACAAATTTGAAGTCTATCTCCACTCATTACAAAGATGTGAAACGTGATAAAAATGTGGAAATGGGGTGGTCTGGGATAGTTAGGGGTCACTCAAGGCCACTGGAAATAGCATCATTCAACAGAACGCATACGAGTTCCTATTAGCCTTCCCGGTATTTAATACGGAAGGGCCTTCCGTATTAAATATGGCTCATCTTGCACAGTTTCTGGGATATAGCCAGATAGTGGTTGAACATCGCCAATTTTAATCTACCCCACCTGTATTTGACGAACCCGTTGGGGGTGACGCCATTCAGTTTCGCCCTGACCTTTTGCATCAGATAACTAGAATCCCTGGGCTGTTGTTTGCCTGATCCTATGATTAGCCGGTAGCCGTTTTGACAGAACTCCCAACTTGTGACAGATGGACGGACGGACACACGACCACAGCATATACTGCGCTAGCATAGCATCGCGCGGTAAAAAATGGATAAATTCGTACTAGTTGTTGACACATAGGAGTGAAATACGACATTTGAATTTTAAATGGGTAAAATTCAATATACGTCACTTGTAACAGCCAAACTATTTGTATTTACACATGCCAGGGGCAGACTGTAAAGTTATATCAGCTACAAATATATCTGTCATTTATATCATTATCAATGAACAGTAGTCATGTCAGAAACGACATTTGTTTTCCCAGTTATCAGTCAGTTGTTGTAAATTTTACTTGTGAAAATTGTATTGTTTTTATGCAGTTATACGTGCAGAAAACGTTTCTGTGCTTGTCAGTGCACAAATAATGAGCTAGTTTTGCATGAAAACGCCTGCTAGTATCTACAGTTTTGTGTAGTTAATTTATTGTAGTGACGCAGCTTGCAAGCTCAAAGCTGTGAAGCACGATCATTGATCTCTTAAACATTTCTATGGCATCTCGTGAGGCAAACAGGTTGTCTGCTCCAAAGTTAATCAAGTAATTAAGAATTAGTCGTTTGATTTCTCAATTAAAATGTATATAATTGCTGACATCCAACTTTGGAACTGTATAATTTCGACATCAGTGTTCACAAACTTCAAACCAAGCCACGTGATTGGAGCACTGTCTGTGATCATCAGCCAGAGGCAAATGAACTGAAACAAACGTTTTACGGCGTTTGTACACAACGCAAGTGCCGGTGTAATAGTCAGTTTCATGGTGTAATCATACAGATACGCTTACATTGTTTATATTTAAGAAGGTCCAGGGTATGTTTACTCATGTATACCTTGTTTTTTACAGATCAAATATTGATTGTTCATAATCCGTTACTGTGCATTAGCTCACACAGCCTGTGTTTTAAATAGAATCCTTTATTATTGTTTTCAAGCTTTCTATATATGTATACAACATGTTATCCAAGTGAGAATGACGAACAGTAGCTGATTTTAGGGTTCATTTTATAATTTTTGTGTGTGAATATTTCTTATCTTGGATAATGGTGACGTAGCGTTAGTTTTGTTTTGCATGTCTCTTTTTTTACATTCCAGACATGTAACCTAATTAATGTTCACTTTATGCAGATTATTAATTTGTAGCACACGTAGTGTTTAATTAATTACCCAATTGTGGAATGGAATGCCTATGGCAGCAATTATATCTAACATTATACGTTATACGTTTTCTTTTATATGCTGACATTATGCACATTGCCAGGACTTGTGAAAGTTAACCTATTTATCTGTACTACAGTACACCTGCACAGTACATGTGCCAAGTCAACACTAACTATACTATACTTAAAACTGACCTAGTTCTTACAAGTTCGCTAGGGAGCAATCCAGTTAGAGATTTTTCTGCCGATGGCAGCAAACTCAGCGATTATTTGCTGCATGAAAAGCAGTAAAAGCAGCAGAGTTCTAAAAACAGACATTACATCAATCATCAGTGTAAACAAAAACAACTATGTTGGCAGACGACATGCAGTTGTGCTTTTTTGGCCGTTGAATTTCTGGACAATTATACACAGGAATTCATGCTGGTACTGATGCAAATGTGACACTGGCAATAGCGGCCGTTTGTCATCCCACAGCGCAGTGCACATGTTCCAGCTCATCACTGTTGTTTCCCGCAGCTTTTTCTGCCAGTAGCAATGTCGGCACTGGCAAACTGGACAATCAACTTTCAGTAATCACTGCATTTGCTGCCGTCAGCGCTGACTGTTTCACTGAATGACGTCGTCTTATAAAAGCTTCAGCAGCGACTGATGATGACTGACAGAACTTATCATATAAAAGCTTCCAATTAAAGGGTTCCGTGCAAGAAGCAGATATGTCAATATTTCTGGTTTTTGCGCCCATTGCGTATTTGTACTTTATGCATGCCGATCTATCATGCAAATAACAAATCTATGTTGGAAATGATGTCTATGGGTCTGCATTTCTTTGGAGAACCGTTTATTTTG
>Ga0066187_1000526_pt1 | contig 12675 bp, 1 predicted proteins | sample WorMetexBAHAMAS1_FD_58706 | JGI IMG/M metagenome (GOLD analysis project Ga0066187, IMG submission 58706) | Marine gutless worms symbiont microbial communities from Max Planck institute for Marine Microbiology, Germany - Inanidrilus exumae... | ecosystem: Host-associated > Annelida > Digestive...
TGGACTGAAAGCCGATGGAGCCGCCGTAATTGTAGATCACACTGCTTTTTTCATCAGTGCTGCCCAACAGAACATTGTCGTTATATGAGAGGCCCGCGGTAACGGAAGGAGAAAAAATATAGTCTCCAATGGTAATGCCGCCGGTCTCTGAGGCCCCGGTAGGCATGGCACTAAGCGCTGATACGACCCCCCATACGATCAATATCTTCCATTTTAAATTGAGAGGGCGCATTTTTTCATCTCCTTTCATAACGGGTTTTGGCAATCGAATAAGTTTGGTTAAAGATGCCGGCTCAATTCTCCAGCCAACGCCAACACATTCGGCTTGCGAAGCATGGTATAATGGTTTCCGGGAATTTCCTTTATATACAAATGATCCCGAGAAACGAATTCACTCCATCCCAAAGCAGGATCTTCCGGAATTGCACTCTTGTCGGCAGAGCTGAAAAAAAGCGTGTCCCCCGAATAAGGGTAAGGCCTGTAATTTTCCATGGCCCTGCAATTTGCCTCCAACACATCAAAAAAACGCCTCATTTGGGCAAGATCCGTCCCGGGAGGCATGACCCCGAGCTCCAAAATTTTGCTCAGCGCATACTCAATCCGCACATCCTTATCAGGTTGTCTCATTTCATAAGTCTTAATCGGAATGGTTTTACCCAAAAGATTTTCCAGGTCGTTGATCATCAGAAACAGGTCATCACCCTTTTGAGCGGCCTGTTCTTCAATTTCTGAAACCATAGAAGGCAAATAGGCGTCTATCATAACCAGCAGGGCCACTTCCTGCCCCGCTTTTCGCAACTGGTGCGCCATCTCAAAAGCGACCAATCCCCCCATTGACCAGCCTCCCAGGTAATAAGGGCCTTCCTTTTGCACGGACCGAATCGACTCAATATAATAAGCAGCCATATCCATGGCTTGGGTAAATATCTGTTCGCCCTTGTTTATGCCCGATGACTGCAAAGCATAGAAAGGCCGACCCGAGTTCAGAGTGCCAACCAGATCCGCATAACAGAAGACGGTGCCGCTCACCGGATGAACACAGAAAAACGGGCTTTCCTTTTTCTCGATCTGGATTCTGACCAGAGGAGAAGAGATCCCTGTGGCGTCATTTCGAAACGTTTGCCAGTTTTCGGCCGCAACGGCATCCGCCTCGGTCCCCGGGGAGACAAAAGCATGCTCCCGGACGCTGTTCGAATCCCTTATCTGCAAAGGATCTGTCAACATCCCCTGTGATGTGTCCGCCTCTTCACCCAAAAACGCTGCCGCTTCTTTTTCCCCAATTTCCCGGATATGCTTGGCAAGCGCCGCAATGGTCGGTACCTCAAAAAGTGTGGCGACAGACAAGCTGATCCCCAGTTGTTCGTTAATGGCCGATACAACTTGAATTCCGGATAAGGAATCGCCACCCAGTTCGAAGAAGTCATCACCGAATTCGATTTTTTCAATACCGAGAAATTCCTGCCAGATTTCAGCCAGAATCTGTTGGATCTCTTCTCCGTGGGAAGCGGCGACTTTATCGCTTTCTTCCCGGGGCATATCTTTTTGAACCTGCATGGAAAAGGCATATGGCTCAGGTAAAGATTCCAATTTACGTTTGGAAACAAGTATCTGAGGCTCGCGACTTCCCAAAATGCGATTGAAAACTTCGATTCCTTCTCTTGGCAGCAACCCATTGCTCAAAGTTGCTCGCATCACTTCCGTTAGGGCTGAATGTTGTTTCTTTTCCTTATTATGAGCTGGTTTAAATGCGGAGGCGTCGTTCCCGATCCGGCGAAGGGTAAATTCTTCGATATCGACCAGTTCCATACCCTGTTCATCCATCAGCGTGATATTGAACCGGGGCATTTGTGCTTCAGTACCGATCAACCGGGCATGACTGTATATTTTTCCTGGCAGCGGCCCTCTGACGGTCAACCGCTTATATGAAAAAGGCAGTCCTGCCAGCGAAGGATCGAGCATGCTGAGAAAGCTGGTCCCCATGTCCAACAGGGCCGGATGCAGGAGATAGTCGGTCAAATCGGCCTTAAATTTTTGTGGCAACGCCATAAGAGCCAATCCCTGAAAATCGTCCGGTTTTATCCATTGCAGGTTGTGCCATCTTGGGCCGTACTGGTTTTTTATTTCCGCTTCAAGATCGGCAGGTTCCGCTCCACCTGGTTGTGAGAAACCGGACATGACGATTTCCTGCCCGCTGTATCTGCTTTCGATGGCTTTGATATCGTGTTTTTCAGCCGGATTAGCCGCTGTGCGCTGGATGATTCCCTTTGCATGCACCTGCCATGGGCCTGTATCCTTGCGGCTTTCAATCATAAATTCAAAGCCGGCGCCGCGCTTTTTCAGGTGTGTATGAACTTCCCTGTCTTCCCTGTCGTCAACGATCAATGGGCTGGAAAAATTGACTTCCCGAATCTCGATCATTTCCGATTCAGCCCAAGATCCGATAGCGGCCAAGGCCAATTCCAGATAGACGGTGCCGGGGAGGACAGCGCTTCCGTCGGGCAATCGATGGTCATCCAACACCCAATGCCGATTTGTGTTCAGACGGCTGACGTATCTCTCATGGCCCGGTTTTTCCATGACGCATTCATCGAACAAGGGATGGGAAATCATCCTTGACGTTTTGGGTGGCAATCCGGAATTTGATAATGATACCGCATCAACCGCCATCCCCACTTCCTGCCAGGCATCCCAGTTGACGGCGACCGTCAGGCAGTTTGCCCCGGTGTTTTTGACGTGTGCAAAAGCATCCTGAAAGGCATTGGCCGCACAATAACCGATTTGCCCGACCGCCCCCGATACAGAAGAGAGTGATGAGCAAAGGATGAAAAAGTCGAGTTCAGCATACTGCAGCAGACCGTCCAGGACCAAAGTGCCGGTAATTTTTGGCGCTAGAACCGATTCCGTCATATCCTGTGTCCTGCGGGGAATCAGCGCGCCGTCCGGGACACCGGCTGCATGTATGACACCGTTGAGCGGGCCGAATCGTTGTCGAGCCATCTCAATAACCCCTTGCATCTGACGCAAATCGGAGACATCAGCACATATCACCAGAACCTCCGCCCCTTTCGCTTCGAGGGCGAGTATCGTTCTGATTTTCCGGCCGACACCGTCGTTTTCGTCGTGTGCCGCAAGCCAATCCTCCCAATCTTTCCTAACGGGAAAAAACGACCGCCCGACCAGGACCAGCCGTGCCTGCACCATTTCAGCCAAATGGCCGGCCAGTGTCAGGCCGATGCCGCCAAGTCCGCCTGTAATGAGATATACCCCTTGATCCCGCAATCCCGATTTTTTTCCTGCGGGCTTCTCAATCCGGACCGGGTCAAACCGCTGGATAAAGCGCTGATTGCCACGAAGGGCAACCACCTGGTCTACCGGTCTGCCTGTCAACTCAGGCATCAATTGATCAGCAATCAATCGTTCTATCCCGCCTTTTAACGCGGTCGCCTTTATATCGATGCTGCGGCAACTAAGGTTCGGATATTCGAGCCCAATGGTCCTCACCGGTCCGAGCAGGGTCGCTTTTTCCGGATACAATCCCTCATCCCCGGTGACGGCCTGCATATTATCCGAGACCACGGCGACCTCGATATCATCGACCACTCTCAGCTTGCCGATGGCCTGGGCAAGGTACAACAGACTGTAGAACCCCAGATCGTTGTTTTGGCGGAGATCTTCAGCAGTCAACCCGATATCTCGATCAAGGGGCACAATGCTCCACAAATGGACGATTCTTTGGGGAACTGCACTCAGCCGGCGCAGTTCCGCGATCAACGCCACATAGTCGTCAGGGTCCCCGTGATTTATGGAGTAGGTGCCATCACTCCTTTTGGTAAACTTCTCTCCCACATAGACGATGGTGACCTGCTGGCCGGATTCTTTGAGTTTTACCTTCAGCTCTCCGCCCAGCCCGCACTTGTCGGCAAATATGAGCCAGCAGGCGGTGTCGTTTTGCTGTTGCACGTTTTGTACGGACGGCACCCAGACCGGCCGATAAAACCAGTCAGTCATATCCGGCTTTTCGTTTTCCTCTGTTTTGACTGTTTGGAGCTTTTTGTGAGGAGGATCGACCCAGTGACGGTGTCGTTCAAACGGGTAGGTTGGCAGGGGAACCCGTTTGAATTTACGATCCTTGTAAAGTTTAGACCAATCGATGCGTTTGCCTTCAAGCCAAAGACGACCCATTATCTCAAGCCCCGATGCCGTATCCCTATGAAATGCCGGGTCTTTAACATCAAGTGCCTGTTCTGACGTAATACAGCCCCTGTAAACACCCTGGCCGGACCCGATTTTTTCTATCGCTTCCGTTACATCCCGGCATACCAGAAAGGCCCTGTGCTGAAATGCATTTCGACCCACACAGAGGGTGTAGGCGACATCAGACAGGTTAATTCCCGGGTGTCGCTTTAAATGCCCTGCAAGATTCCTGACAGCCATCTCCAGGGCGTTTTCTGTTTTGGCAGACAAGATCAACAGGTTGAACTCCCGCTGCCAGCCGGGAGGTTCAGGCCGGGGGGCCTCTTCCAGTACCATATGCGCGTTGGTGCCGCCGATACCGAAGGAACTCACCCCCGTACGAAGGGGGAACCCCTTCTCGGATTTTAAGTCTTTTAGTTTGTCGTTTACGTAAAAAGGAGTGTTTGCCCAATCGATTTCAGGATTGGGTGTTTCAAAATGGAGACTGGGCGGTACCATCCGGTGGTATAGGGAGAGCGTGGCCTTTATCAGGCCTGCCACACCGGCCGCCGCATCCAGATGCCCGATATTGGTTTTCAAGGACCCGACGGCGCAAAACCGATTTCTCTTTGTGGTTTTCCGGAAAGCCCGGGTGAGTGCCTCTATCTCCACGGGATCACCCAGTTTGGTGCCCGTTCCGTGTGCTTCGATAAAGCACACCGTGTCGGCATCCACGCCGGCGACAGCCAGGGCTTCGGTGATGACGGCCGCCTGACCCCCGATACTCGGAGCGGTGAAGCCGATCTTCGACAAACCGTCGTTGTTCACGGCCGATCCCTTTATCACCGAATAGATAGTATCCCCGTCATCGATCGCATCATCCAGCCGTTTCAATACCACGACACCGACACCGTTACCCCCGACAGTGCCCTGTGCCGCCGCATCGAATGCCCGGCAATGCCCGTCGGGGGAAACGATCATATCCTTCTAGTACAGGTAACCTCTTTTTTGGGAAGGGGAGACAGATACACCGCCTGCCAGGGCCATGCCGCACTCTCCTGCCACCAGGCTTTGACACGCCATATGAACCGCAACCAGGGAAGTGGAGCATGCTGTTTGAACTCCGATGCTCGGGCCGGTCAGATTCAATTTATAGGATGTATGGGTGGAGAGGAAATCGGTCCCGTTGGAGATGGAAAGCTGATAGCCGCCGACCGTCTTCAGGATATCCGGATTCCGGTAGAGGTTGTCTATAAAATAACCGTTAAAACTCTTGCCGGTGTATACGCCAACAGGAACGCTGCAGTTCCGGGGATTGTATCCGGCCGTTTCCAGCGCCTCCCATGCGCACTCCAGGAAAAGGCGGATCTGCGGATCGGTGACAGAGGCTTCCATGGGGCTGTAATCGAAAAACGCCGCGTCAAACTTATCAATATCGGCTAAAATTCCACCCGCCCGCACATAGTCGGGATTGGCTATCATCGCTGGCTCGACGGCGGCATTTAGAAGCTCCTGATCCGAAAAGAAGGAAATCGATTCGACACCATCCCGAAGATTATCCCAGAACGCATCGATATCGAAAGCTCCGGGAAAGCGGCCGGCCATACCTACGATGGCGATCTCCCTGGTCTGATGGACTCGGTTTGCCGATTCTCTCCGGTGCCTTCCTGTTTCGGCACTGTCACCCCCTGTTTTGTTTCCACGCGTATCCGTATCGCTTAAATATCGGCTCAGAGAGTCGATATTCGGGTGTTCGAACATTCTGATGACGGGGACCTCCGTTCCCAGGCTTTCTTTTATCCCGCTGACGACTCTCATCAGGAGCAGGGAGTTGCCCCCGATATCGAAAAAATTTTCATGGATTCCCACCTGCTCGAGGCCCAGAACCTCTTCCCAGATGCGGGCGATCGTTTTTTCGGTAACATCACGGGGCGCCGTATAAGTCGTTTGAAAGCCCTGCACCTCCGGGTCGGGAAGCGCCCTCCTGTCGATCTTTCCGCTCGAAGTCAGCGGCATCTTTTCGAGGGTGGCATAGGCGGAGGGGATCATGTAAGCGGGGAGCTTTGCCTTGAGAAACGTCTGCAATTCTGAAGGTTCGGGAGCCGTTTCCCCCTCTTTGAGCGTGAGGTAAGCCGCCAACTGCATGTTGCCGGAGAGATCTTCCCTGGCGACGACAACAGCTTCATCAACCCGTTCATGCCGGTGTAGCAGGGAAGCAATTTCTCCCGGTTCGATCCTGAAGCCGCGGATTTTAACCTGATGATCGATTCTTCCCAGGAACTCGATATTGCCGTCCGACCCATAGCGGCACAGGTCGCCCGTCCTGCAGAGACGGTCCCCGGGTGTGCCAACCAGAGGGTTGGCAGGGAACTTCGATTCCGTTAAATCGGGGCGGTTCAGGTAACCTCGGGCTATACCGGCGCCTGCGATATAAAGTTCGCCAGGGACGCCGATAGGGACCGGTTTCATCCGTTTGTCGAGGATATAAGCCTGCGTGTTTGCGATGGGGCGGCCGATAGGAAACCGGTCTGCGGGAAAGGCATTTCGGTCGACCGCATATTCGATCGAGGTGACAGCCGTCTCGGTCAGGCCGTACACATTATAAAACTGGAAATCACGGGACAACTTCCTGGCAATTTCCGGGGGACACGCCTCGGCACTTGCCAGCACTCGTTTGATGGTGCAAGGTTGTTGCAGTTTTAAAGAGCTTAAAAATGATGGAACCGCATCGAGGTGTGTCACCTTGTGCCGACGCATATACAGATCGATCCTGTTTGGGTCGATGAGGGTCTCTCGGGTCACCAATACCAGGGAGGCGCCCGTGGTTAACGCCAGCCAGATCTGTTCAGCGGACGCGTCGAAACACAGGGAGGAAAACTGGAGGATCCGATCATTCGTGTCGATTTTGAAAAATTCTTTCTGGGCCATTGCCAGGTTGACGAGACTGCCGTGCTCAACGAGGGTTCCCTTGGGGTCTCCAGTGGTTCCGGAAGTATAGATCGCATAGACCAGGTTGTCGGGACCGACATCGTTGTCCAAATTCTCTTTGCTCTCATCGGCAACATCCTTCCAATCCCTGTCCAGGCAGAAGTATTTTCCGCTGCTCCCGGGCAGAATGTCGAGAAGGTGGGCCTGTGTCAGAAGTATCGGCGACCGGGTATCTTCCAGCATGAAAGCCATTCTCTCCCCGGGATACTCCGGATCGATGGGTACATAGGCGCTGCCCGCTTTCAGGATTCCGAGCAGACCGACGATCATCTCGATGGACCTTTCCATGCAGATCCCCACCAGCATCTCGGGACCTATGCCGAGTTTTCGAAGATAATGCCCAAGACAATTTGCGCGCTCGTTCAACTCTCCATAGGTCAGCCGCCTCTCTTCCATGATGACCGCCACGGCTTCGGGTGCTTTTTCCGCCTGTTTCTCGAAGAGTTGATGGATGCATTTATCACGGGGATATATTCTTTTTGTATCATTCCATTCAACCAGCAGTTGATGCTTCTCTTCAAATCCGATAATTTCAAGGTCCGTGATCCGTATATCCGGGTTTTTCACGGCGCTCTGTAGAAGTCGAAGAAAATGGCCGGTCAGCCTTTCCATCGTCGCCTTTTCAAATAGATCGCTGCTGAACAAAAGCGTGCCGACGATCTCGTCATCCTGCTCCCACATGTGGAGTTCCATATCCATGGTTACGGTGACATTTTCAATTTGTGCGCTACTCACATCCAGACCGCCGAATCGCAACGCTTCCATCGGCGCGTTCTGAAAGGCGAACATCACTTGTACCAGGGGATTACGGCTCATATCCCTTTCGGGTTTAAACTCCGACACAATCTGTTCAAAGGGAACATCCTGGTTAACATAAGCATCCAGAGCGGTTTTGCGGACACGGCTCACCGTTTCCAGAAAGGTGGGATCACCGGACAGATCGGTTCGCATGACCAGGGTATTGACGAAAAAACCGATCAGGGGTTCCGTTTCCCTGTGGTTGCGGTTGGCAATGGGAGAGCCCACGGCGATATCCTCCTGGCCGGTGTAACGGGAGAGGAGGGCTGAAAATCCAGCCAGCAGAGTCATAAACAGGGTGGCGCCCGATTCCCGGCTCAACCTTTTGAGAGATCCGGTCAGATCCGCCGGTATTCGGACGGGAACACATCCACCCTTTGAAGAGGCAACTGGAGGTCTCGGATGGTCCGTATAAAGGTTTAACGGGGAAAGATCTTTCACCTTCCGTTTCCAATAATCCAACTGAGCTTCCAGGAAATTACCGGCCAACCGCTTGCGCTGCCAGGCTGCAAAATCCACATATTGAACAGGAAGTTCCTGCAGGGGAGACGGTTCTTTATTTGCATAGGTATTGTACAGAGCGCTGATCTCACGGTGCATGATCCCCATGGACCATCCGTCCGATACGATATGATGCATCGTTATCATCAGGATGTGTCGGTCATGGCAGATTTTGATCAGGCCGACCCTGAAAAGAGGCGGCCTGGAAAGGTCGAAAGCACGCTCCGCTTCGTCCTGAATCGCTTGACGAATTTCGTTGTTTTTCCGATCCTCCGGCAGGGAGGAAAAATCCTGTATTGGCATCCGGATATCGACATCCGGAAGGATCTGCTGGGCGGGTACACCGTTTTCTGAGACATACCCTGTCCGCAGGGTTTCATGGCGTCGAATGACTTCGTTTAAACTCTTCTTGAGGGCATCGATACACAAAGAACCGACGAGGTCAAATGCCGTCGGCATATGATAAAGTAGCTTATCTGCAATGAGCTGATCGATAAACCACAAGCGCTCCTGGGCAAACGACAAGGGAAACGTTTCCGCATCCCTCGGTATGACCGGAATCCCTTCCTCATTTACTGCCCTGTTTTCTCCGATGATACAGACAAATTCCTCGACAGTCGGATGCTCGAAGAGATCTCGAACGGCGATCTCCTTTTCAAACAATTTAGCGATTCTTGAAATGATCCGTGTCGCCAGGAGGGAATGACCGCCCAAGTCAAAGAAATTGTCATAAATGCCGACCTTTTCCAGATTGAGCGCCTCGGCCCATACGGATGCCGTGATCTCTTCGGTGGGTGTACGAGGCGGCGCATATTCCCTTGAATTCAGGGAACGATCCGGATCGGGCAATGCCTTTCGGTCGATTTTGCCACTGTGGGTCAGGGGAATGGCGTCCATGAATTTAAAAACCGTAGGAATCATGTAATCCGGCAGGCTCTTTTTCAGGTAATTCCGGAAGTCGAATGGCTTTTCGTGACGGTCCGTTTTTTTGACGACATATGCAGCCAGATACTTATCCCCGTTTTCCGTTTCGCATGCTACCACAGCGTTTTCACGAACCGATGGATGCGACGCCAAACCAGCTTCGATCTCTCCCGGCTCGATCCGAAATCCCCTGATCTTTACCTGATCATCGATTCTCCCCAAAAATTCGATATTGCCCTCAGGAAGCCACCTTGCAAGATCGCCGGTTTTATACAACCTTTCCCCGGGCTTTCCGAATGGATTCGGAATGAATTTCTCCGCGGTCAGACCCGGGCGGCCCAGATAGCCTCTGGCAAGGCCGATTCCGCTGATGTGCAATTCCCCGGATATGCCGACAGGAACGGGCTTCAGACGGGAATCAAGGATATAAATTCGGGTATTATCGACGGGCTTTCCGATATCGGGCAATCGACCGTTGAGCGTACCAAAATCAATACGACCGGAAGTCGTGACAACGGTGTTTTCGGTCGGGCCATAATTATTGATCACCTCAAATGGAAGTCCGAGATCCAAATCATAAACAAGCCGATCACCTCCGGTCAGTACCATTCGAAGGTCCGTTTCATCCGGCCATTTGGATCTCAATAACTGTTCTGTTAGGGGAGTCGGAAGAAACGTCACCGTGATCCGATTGGATATCAGCCATTTTTTAAGTTTGTCCGGTGAAATCACGATGTCGGAGGGAACCGGTGAAATCATGGCGCCTGCCGCCAAATAGGGCCATAACTCCCATACCGATGCATCGAAACCCGGGTTTGCCAGGAGCGTGGCATGGTCCGCTTCAGTTATGTTGTATTGCTCTAAATGCCAGCAGACCAGATTGACCAATCCCATGTGATTCAATGATACGCCTTTGGGCTTGCCCGTGGACCCGGAAGTGTAGATGATGTAGGCCAGGTTTTCGGGTATCACATGGGTGTCGTTTTTTTCAGATTCAGGCGACTGCTCCAGATCCTCCAGACAAACGACGGCGTACGATTCAGGCAATCCAGAGGCCAGAGAGCGTTGGGTTACGATGACACAGGCACCGGCATCTTCGAGCATGAACGCAACTCTTTTCCGGGGTGAATCGGAATCTATGGGAAGATAGGCACCACCGGCCTTTAAAATCCCCAGTATGCCGACGACCATTTCCGCCGACCGCTCCATGCAGATCCCGACGGCTGCCTCGGGTCCGACGCCAAGGGGCCGCAGATGGTGTGCCAGCTGATTGGCGCGCCTGTTCAACGCACCGTATGTTATCTGCTCATCTTCGAACAGGACGGCAACGGCATCCGGCGATCTTTCCGCCTGCGCCTCGAAGAGATGATGAATGCATTTATCACGAAAATAATCGGTTTTCGTGTCGTTCCATTCAACCAACTGTTTGTGCTTTTCTTCGGTGCCAAGAAGGGTAAGGTCCGCGATCCGTCTGTCCGGATTTTCGGCGGCGTCCCTTAGTAGATGGATAAAATGACCGATGAGTCTTTCCATGGACGGCAACTCAAAAAGATCCGTGCAGAACAAAAGAGAACCGGCCAGTTCATCACCGATTTCCCATATGTGACATTCCATATCCATCCGGACCATGACGCTTTCAAAATCAGCATAACCTGTTTTCAGGCCTTCCAATTCCAGGGGATCCATGGGCGCATTCTGAAGGGCAAACACCACCTGAACCAGGGGATTTCGGCTCATATCCCTTTCGGGTTGGAGTTCTGCCACGATTTGCTCGAAAGGCAGGTCCTGATTATCATACGCATCCAGGGCGGTCTTACGGACCCGGCTTACCGTTTCCAGAAAGGTTGGGTTCCCGGACAGGTCCGTCCGCATGACAAGGGTGTTGACGAAAAAGCCGATCAGGGATTCGGTTTCCCTGTGCGTCCGGTTGGCAATGGGAGAACCTACGGCGATATCCTCCTGGCCGGTGTAGCGGGACAACAGGGTCGAGAAACCGGCCAGCAGGGTCATAAACAGGGTCGCGCCCGATTTACGGCTCAGTTTTTTGAGAGATGCGGTGAGATCCGCCGGTATTTTAACGGGCACGATACCGCCTCTGTAGGAGACCACCGACGGCCTGGGACGGTCCGTATGAATTTTCAGCGGTGAAATGGCTTTCAGCTTCCGTTTCCAATAGTTCAACCGGGTTTCCAGGAAATCACCGGTCAATTGGTGCCGTTGCCAGGCGGCAAAATCTGCATATTGGATGGGAAGTTTCGGCAGGGGGGAGGGGTCTCCTTTTACAAACGCATTGTAAAGCGTACTGATCTCCCGGTTCAAAATCCCCATGGACCATCCGTCTGAAACAATATGATGCATCGTTATCAGAAGGATATGCCGCTCATGGTCGGTTTTGAGCAGGCTGGCCCGAAAAAGCGGCGGCCTGGAAAGATCGAACACACGCTTCGCTTCATCACGGATCGCTGTGCGGATTTCGGCATCTTTCCGATCCTCCGTTAGGGAGGAAAAATCCTGTATCGGTATCCGGATATCCGCATTGGGCATGAACCGCTGGACCGGAATCCCGTGTTCTGAGCCAAATCCCGTGCGCAGGGTTTCATGGCGCCGGATGACGATGTTGAAACTCCTCCGGAGGACGTTGATATCCAAAGGACCGACAAGATTCAAAGCCGTTGGCATATTGTATAGGGGATTATCCGGTAAAAGCTGGGTCAGAAACCACAGACGCTCCTGGGCAAAGGACATGGGGTGCGTTTCAGCATCCCTTGGTATGAACGGGATCCCATCCTCTTTTTCGGCCACGTTCTCTCCGATGATGCAGGCTAATTCTTCGACAGTCGGATGTTCGAAAAGGTCGCGAACGGCGATCTCTTTGTCAAACAATGCACCGATTCTCGAAATAATCTGTGTCGCCAACAGGGAATGACCCCCCAGGTCGAAAAAATTGTCCCGAATCCCGACCTTCTCGAGGGCAAGTGTTTCGGCCCATATGGATGCCATAATCTCTTCGTTCGGGGTGCGGGGCGGCGCATAGTCCCCCGTATCCAAAGAGCGATCCGGATCGGGCAGTGCTTTCAGGTCAATCTTGCCGCTGGGGGTCTGGGGCAGGTCATCTACAATCATGAAGGCGGACGGCACCATATAATCCGGCACTCTTTTCAGAAGCATCTCTTTCAGATCCGATATCAAACCTGCGCTTGATTTTCCGTGAAGCGGGTTGTTGGCATACACCCGCCATGGTTTGAAAGGCGTCTCCGCCGAGGGTATCTGGTTGAGGACCTTGGGATCTTC
>Ga0066187_1000527_pt1 | contig 12657 bp, 10 predicted proteins | sample WorMetexBAHAMAS1_FD_58706 | JGI IMG/M metagenome (GOLD analysis project Ga0066187, IMG submission 58706) | Marine gutless worms symbiont microbial communities from Max Planck institute for Marine Microbiology, Germany - Inanidrilus exumae... | ecosystem: Host-associated > Annelida > Digestive...
CGCCGAAGTTGGCGTGCAGTACCGGCGCCTTTGGATGGCCCTGGCCGGCGGCTGCATCCTGGTGCTGATCGCGCTCGTCGTCGGACTGTTGGCCGGCAGGCGCCTGTCCGGTTACTCCCGGCACCTGATCGACGTCGCCGGGCACATCCGCGAACTGGATATCGAACACGCCCCTTCCTTGCCGGGCAGCCGGATTCGCGAACTCAATGAGTCCGCGGAGGCTTTCAATTCGATGGTCCGGGCGCTCAGATGGTTCGAGATGTACGTCCCGCGCAAGCTGGTCCGGCGTCTGATCCAGTCGGGGCAGACCCGTTCGCTGTCGTCGGAGAACCGCACGCTGACGGTCCTATTCACCGATGTCAGCGGGTTCACCCAGCTCGCCTCCGCAATGCCGGCCGAGGCGGTGGCGGATTTCCTGAACCGGCACTTCGGCCTGATCGCCGAATGCGTCGAGAGCGAAGGGGGGACGGTCGACAAGTATATCGGCGACGGCGTGATGGCCTTCTGGCGCGCGCCCGAGGACCAGCCCGACCATGCGGCAAGGGCCGCGCGGGCGGCGCTGGCCGTGGTCGCGCGCGTCTCGGAAGACAACGCCGAACGACAGACCGCCGGACAGCCGCCGGTCCGGCTGCGCATCGGGATCCATTCGGGGCCGGTTGTCGTGGGCAATATCGGCGCCCCCGGCAGGGTGAACTACACGATCATCGGCGACACGGTGAACACCGCCCAGCGTCTGGAGCAGCTGGGCAAGGAATTCGGCGGCGAAGCCGCGGCAGTCGTCCTGACCAGTGCGGAAACCGTCGCCATGATGGGCCCGCAGTTCGATGTCGAGGCGTTGGGCACGAAGGTACTGCGGGGCCGCGCCGAAGAAACCAGGATCTACCGGTTGAAGGGCCAGACCGGCAGCGGCGGCACGGCATAACGTTTGCGCCGCCGCCCCGGCTGGCCTATATGAGGGAGACAGACCGGCCCTCCGCCGGTCCCACAAAAACAGCAAAAGCAACAAGATCGTGATGAGCAGCCTCAATCTCTCCGCGCTTGAATCCGCCCCCTTGCAGACCGATCCATTCGACTATGTGGTGGTGCCCGGATTCCTCACCGGGCAGGCCCTGGGCGTGGTCAACGACGACTTTCCGGACGTGCCCGGCCCGGGCAGCTTCAACATGAACGACCTGACGATCGGCGCGGCGTTCCACAAACTCACCGACGAGCTCCAAAGCGCGGAAATGACCGAGGCGGTGTCCCGGAAGTTCGACATCGACCTGACCGGCCGTCCGACCATCGTCACCATCCGCGGCCACTGCCGCGAGACCGATGGGCGCATTCACCGGGACTCAAAGGGCAAGATCATCACCGCCCTTCTCTACATGAACGGCCCGTGGGAGGCCGAGGGCGGCCGGCTGCGGCTGCTGCGCGACGACAAGGACCTAGAAAACTACGTGGCCGAGGTCCCGCCGGTGGAAGGGACCCTGCTTATGTTCCGGTGCAGTCCGAATTCCTGGCACGGCCACAAGACCTTCGTCGGACAGCGCCGTTCGATCCAGCTCAACTGGGTTCGCGACGAGTCCTACAAGGGCCGGAAGCACCGGCGGCACAAGGTGTCGGCCTTGATGAAGAAGTTCGGCCTGGCCTCCTGACGCCGATCCCGGACCAGGGGGCAGACCGATGGCGCTGGCGATAGAGACCTTTTCGAACGAACGAGGCGGCAGCAGCTTCTTCAAGGCGATCGGCCATCCTCTGGCGGTGCCGAAGGCGCATGCATTGCTGGACCGCCTTGCCGATGCAGGCCCGGTCGCCATCTACGACCCCCTGGGTCACGCAGAGACCTTTGCCGCGCTTTACGATCTGGACAGGCTGGAAATTGCCGGCACCTATGTCCAGGCGCTGGAAGACATCGGCCGGCCGTTGCTGGGCCGCCCGGCACAGCCGGTGACCGACCTGCCCGACAGTCCTGCCGCCAGCATCCTGATCACGGCGTTCGACGCCGACCGCCTGCGGCTGCATGTGGAACACCTCGTCCCCGGCGCCGCGGAAGTCTACAGCCTGGACGAATTGCGCCTGGATCCGGAAATGCAGACGGATCGGCGTACCTACCTGGCGCCGGTCAATTTCGCGACCAACTTCGCTTTCTTCCGCGACCAGCCGGACCGGCACACCCGGATCGTGACAGCCAATTACTGGGCCGGCTACGGGGCAAACGACGTCCGGCTGTGGATGTGCCTGTTCGACGGCGACGGAACGGTCCTGGCGCAGTGGACGGAAGACCAAAGCGATGCCGTTGCGGGCATCGTGATCGACAGCCGCGAGGTTCGGGAACGGTTCGGCCTGGGAGATTTCTGCGGCCAGCTTTATCTGCATGTGCTGGGGGCGGCCGGCCATGACGTGGTCAAGTACGCGCTCGACACCTACGGCGATGTCGAGACGACGCTTTCCTGCACCCATGACGCCAATGCCTGGCCATCGGAGCTTTATGCCGGCCTGCCGGCGCCGCAGGATGGCGAGACGGTGACGCTGTGGATCCAGAACAGCCACCCCTGCGCCATTCCGACCGGCGCGGTCGGGCTGAACCGCATGGGGCACGACACGACCGCCTTTCTGGAGCGCGAGGTCCCGGCATTCGGGTCCTATCCTCTGGACGTGGCGGAACTGCTGCCCGACCTCAAATGGCCGGAACAGATCGAAATCCGCGCCGGGAAACACTTCGTTCGGCCCCGCTACGAGGTGCAGGCGGCTGACGGCCGCCAGCGGATTGCCCATCCGAACGTGCAACGAACCGACCTCAAACCCGACCCGCGGCTTCCGGAACTGTCCAACTTGATGGGCAAGGGGTACGTCCTGCCGGCACCGATCCTGCCCACCGACCGCTATCGTTCCGAGGCGCTGCCGACGCCCATGTCCACCGCCCAGGACACCCTGCCGCTGGCATTGATCGCCAACGATGCCTCTGGGCACGAGGTCGCCCGCCGCCGGCTGGGCTGTCTGCCGCGCGACCATGCAACCGCGGTCGATCTCGACGAACTGCTGCGCGAAGCGGGCGCCGAGCTTGCGGGCGGTTACGGCCACATGGAACTGGTCTACGACTTCGCCGACGGCGGCAGCGCCGACGGCTGGCTGCACGGCCTGTTCCGCTATCGCGACCGGGCTAACGGCCATGTGGCGGAAACCAGCTTTGGGGCCCACGTGTTCAACACGGTCCTTACCTACAAGAAAGAGCCGCAAAGCTACGCGGGCCGCGCGCCCGGCCTCAGCACCCGCCTGTTCCTCAGGCTGGGTGCGCCGCCGCACGACACGATCTGCCACCTGATCTATCCGGCCTCCACGCCGTGGCATGCGACATCCGACACCACGCTGATCCTGCATTCCGGCGACGGCTCGGAAATCGACAGCCACCGGTTTGAGATCGCCTGTGGCGGTTCGCGGTTCTTCAGGGCATCAGAGCTGTTCGGCCACGAGGCCCTGGCCGACGCCGGGCGCGGCGGCTACGTCCTGATCAGGGACACCACCTGCCGGCTGTTCGGCTATCACGGGCTGGTCAACGGCGAGGCGAGTTTCAGCCTGGACCACATGTTCGGTTTCTGATCACCACTGCGTCGGCCTATCTCATTCGGCCGGAACCCGATATAATGGACGGCGGCTGCCGGCGGGGATGACGGAGCAGTCGCGTGACATGACCCAGGTACACCGGGACGAGAATCCATGGCTTTGGATTGGGACAAGCTGCGCATTTTCCATGCCGTCGCCGAGGCCGGCAGCTTCACCCATGCGGGTGATACGCTGCATCTGAGCCAGTCTGCGGTCTCGCGCCAGATCAGCGCGCTGGAGGATTCCCTGGGCGTGCCGTTGTTCCATCGTCACGCCCGCGGGCTGATCCCCACCGAGCAGGGCGAACTCTTGTACCGGACGGTGAAGGACGTCTTTCACAAGCTCGCCATGGCCGAATCGCGGCTGGCCGAAAGCAAGGAACGGCCGTCGGGACCGCTGAAGGTGACCACCACGGTCGCATTCGGGTCCACCTGGCTGACCGAGCGGCTGAGGGAGTTCCTGGAGCTGTTCGCCGACGTGGAGGTGTCGGTCGTGTTGACGGACCACGAGCTGGACCTCGGCATGCGCGAGGCGGATGTGGCGATCCGCATGTCGCCGCCGCGCCAGCCCGACCTCATCCAGCGCCCTCTGATGACGGTCAGCACCCGGGTCTATGCGGCCGAGGAGTACCTGGCGGAGAAAGGGACACCGCAGACGCCGGAGGATCTGGACCATCACAATCTGATCATCTTCGGCCATGACGCGCCGCATCCGGTGCCGACCATCAACTGGCTCCTGGACGCGGGCGCGCAGCCTGGCCAGAGGCGCCGGCCGATCCTGCGTGTCAACAACCTCTATGGCATCTTCCGCGCCGTGCGCTCAGGGCTTGGGATCGCCGGCCTGCCCGACTTCATGGTGCCGGCGAAGACGAACTTGGTGCGAATCCTGCCCGAACTCGAAGGCCCGCCGATCCAGTCCTTCTTCGTCTATCCCGAGGAGTTGCGGCACTCCAAGCGGATCTCGGTCTTCCGGGACTTCCTGCTGCGCAAGGTCGCGGAGTCCAACTTCTGAGGCTGCCGGCCGGCGGCGCCAATCGGAGCAATCATGTCGATCACCGTGCAGAAGATCTGCGTCTACCCCGTCAAGGGCCTCTCGGGCCAAGCCCTTGAGGAGACGACGCTTCGTCCCGGCGACGGCCTTCCGGGCGACCGGCGGTTCGCTTTGGTGCATGCGTCAAGCGGGGTCGACCCGCAGAACCCCGCCTGGGCCCAGAAGCGGAACTTCTTGGTGCTGTCGGCGGATGAAAAGCTTGCGCGGCTTGAGGCCCGCTACGACCCCGAGAGCGATGTGCTGACGCTGTTCAGGAAGGGGCACCAGGTGGCGCGCGGTTCGCTGACGGATCCGACGGGCCGGATGCTGATCGAGCAGTTCCTGGCCGCCTTCATGCCGTCCGGGCCCCGCGGCAACCCGAAGATCGTGGAAAAGGCGTCCGAGCAGAGCTTCACGGACAACCCGGAAAACCACGTCTCGATCATCAACCGCGCCTCGGTCAAGGACGTGGAACGGATCGTCCGCGCCCCGGTCGACCCGGCGCGGTTCCGCGGCAACATCTACCTCGAAGGCGCCGAACCCTGGCAGGAGTTTGCCTGGGTCGGCAAGGAGATCACCATCGGCGGCGTGCGCGGGCTGGTCACCGAACGCATCGACCGCTGCCGGGCGACCTGTGTCAACCCGGACACGGGCGAGGTCGACATGAACATCCCGCTTTCCCTGCGCCAGGGGTTCGGTCATATCGACTGCGGTGTGTTCTTCCGCGTGCTCGACGCCGGCACGGTCCGGGCCGGCGACACGCTGCAAACCCCGTCCGCCGCATAGCCGACGCGGGCAACGCGTTGCACCGCGCCCCGTTTCACGGGGCCGACGGGCTATTCGGTCGGCTTGGTGTCCGTATCCTCGCCGGCGTCTTCGCCGGACGAGGCAATTGCGGCCTCGGCAAGTTCTGCGCCCGGTTTTTCGACCGTCGCCTCGCCCGCCGGCTCTTCCTGGGGACCGTCGGAGGCCTCATCGGCCGCCGCGGTTTCCGCAGCGGCGGTCGGGACTTCTGCCTCGTCGCTACCGTTCACCGAACCTTCGCGCTGTGCCCCGTTGCCCCGGGGCCGTCCGGATTGGCGGTCCTGGCCATTGGGCTGACGCTGTTCGCGGTTGCCCTCCGATGCCTCGTTGAGAACGCGATAGTAGTGGTCCGCGTGCTGAAGCAGGTTTTCGGCCATCACCCGGTCGCCGCTGGATGCGGCATCCCGCGCCAGCGCCAGGTACTTTTCGTGCACCTGGTGTGCGGTGCCGCGAATCCTGACGCTCGGTCCGTTTGAGTCAAAACTATGATGCCGGTTCGGCCCACTGCGGCGACCGGCGTTGCGCCCCCGAGAGCGTTTCTGATTGTGGTTTGGTCTCATCTGTTCCTTCGCATGGCGAATGGAAGTTGTTCCGCATTATCCCGGACACCACATCTGTGGCGTTCACCTGAACGCCCCCGGTTCCAACCGAGAGGCATCTGGTCATAGCGGGGGGCCGGCACATCCAGAGTTTTTTTCTGCCCCGTGGGGCTGCCCCTTATTGGCTGGGGCCCAAGTCTGTCGCTGGTCTTTCCGAGCCTAAGCTCCGGATCCGGCACGACCCCAAGCTAGTCGCTCAGCCGCTGTTTTCCAAGTGTTTTTTTTGTTTTTCCGGCCCGTTCGCCGTAACGATCAGGCACCTGATGCGGCCTGCCAGATCACTTCGATACCCTGCCACGGTTAAGTCGCGCTTAATGCACTCGGCCGACACCGCGGGCGCCTGGCCATCGCCCAACTCCAGGACCGCGAACCCCGAGGGCGCCAGCACTCCGCCCAGTGCACCCGCCAGGCGCCGGTAGGCCTGCAGACCGTCTTCGCCGCCGTCCAGTGCAAGCCGCGGTTCGAAGCGCGCGACCTCCGGCGACAGGCCGTCCAGCACCGCTGTTTCGATATAGGGCGGGTTGGAGACCACGACGTCGAAACGCCCGGCCAGCGCATCGCCCCAGTCTCCCTGCAGTGCAAACGCGCGTTCCTGCAGCCCAAGCGTTGCCGCGTTGCGGCGGAAGACCTGCAAGGCCGCCGCCGACCGGTCCACCCCCACCCCGCGCGCAGCCGGCAATTCCGACAACAGGGAAAGCAGCAGACAGCCCGTCCCCGTCCCCAGGTCGGCGATCGTCAGGCCCGCCGTGCGGTCCTCGATGCGGTCCAATACAGCCTCGACCAGCGTTTCGCTGTCGGGACGCGGATCCAGCGTGTCGGCCGTGACCTGAAGGGACAGCCCCCAGAACTCGCGCCGGCCGAGGATCTGAGCCATGGGAACGCGCGATGCCCGCCGCGCGACCGCATCGTCGAAGGCGGCCGGCTGGTCGACGACCCGCTCGGGATAGGCGATCAGCCTTTCCGCCGGCTCGCCCAGGCAATGGGCCAGCAGAAGCCGCGCCTCCATGCGCGCGCCCCGGATGCCGGCCGCGGCAAGCCTGCCGGCAGCCGCGTCCAAGCAGGCTTCGACTGTTCGGGCGGTCATGCCTGCTCGGTCGCCTCGGCCAACTTCGCCGCCTGGTCCTCCAGGGTCAGGGCGGAGATGACCTCGTCCAGGGATTCGCCGGCGAGGATCTTTTCCAGCTTGTGCAGGGTCAGGCCGATGCGGTGGTCCGTCACCCGGCCTTGCGGGAAATTGTAGGTCCGGATGCGCTCGGACCGGTCGCCCGAGCCGATCTGACCCCGCCGGCTCTGGGCCCGTTCCGCATCCTGTCGTTCCCGTTCAAGCTCGTAAAGCCGCGCCATCAGGACCTTCATGGCCTTGGCCTTGTTCTTGTGCTGGGATTTCTCGTCCTGGCACTGAACGACCACACCGGTCGGCGCGTGGGTGATCCGGACCGCGCTGTCGGTGGTGTTCACATGCTGACCGCCGGCGCCCTGGCTGCGGTAGGTGTCGATCCGCAGGTCCTTCTCGTCGATATCAACGTCGACGTCCTCGGCCTCGGGCAGCACCGCGACGGTTGCCGCAGAGGTATGGATGCGTCCGCCGCTTTCGGTCACCGGGACGCGCTGGACCCGGTGCACGCCGGATTCGTACTTCAGGCTGGCGAACACGTTTTCACCGGTAATCGCGCCGGTGGCCTCCTTGACGCCGCCGATGCCGTTGTCGGCATAGTCGATCACCTCGAACCGCCAGCCGCGGCTCTCCGCGTAGCGCTGGTACATGCGGAACAGCTCGGCGGCGAACAGGCTGGCCTCGTCGCCGCCGGTGCCGGCCCGCACCTCCAGGATCGCGTTGCGGGAATCCGCCTCGTCCCGGGGCAGAAGCGCGATCTGCACCATCTCTTCCAGTCCCGGCAGCTCCTGCTGCACCGCATGAAGCTCCTCTTCGGCCAACGCCCGCATCTCCGCATCGGTGTCGGGATCGGCCAGCATTTCCTCCAGGTCTGCGGTCTCCTTGCGGGCGTCCTGATAGGCACGGACCTTGGTCACGACCGGCGTCAGGTCAGCATATTCCTTGGCCAAGGACGCGTACTCGGACGGGTCCAGGTCCTCCGCCATGCGCGACGCCAGCTCCTGGTGCCGCTGCAGCACGCCGTCAAGCTTGTCTGTCCACTTCATCGTTCTTCGGTTCCATCGTTGTCGTCATCCCGCACGTCGAGCGCCAGGCCGAACAGCCTCTGCAGCACGCGGTTGACGGTAAAGGCGTCCCTGAGATCGGCGGCGTCGCCGGCCTCGGCCATCGCGCGCAACGCGACGCTGGGCTCGTGCAAAAGGCGGTTGACCAGGCGCCGGGAGACCTCTTCCGCCCCCGCATTGGGGTTTTCGCTCACCACTTCGCGCCGGATCGCCTCGAACCGCTGTCGCAGCGCGACCAGCGCCGGCACGGCGTCGCTTCCTGCGGCGCTGCGACGCCAATCCGCGATCGCGGCATCGACGATGGCCCATGCGGGTTCCGACTCGGATTCCCGGGTGCGGCGGCTTTCCATCACCGTGCGCTCAAGGTCATCCAGCGTGTAGCGGAAGGCGGCGGATACCTCGTCGACCTTTGGGTCGACGTCGCTGGGAACGCCACCGTCGATCAACAAGATGGGGCGTTGACGCCGCTGGCGGACCGCCGTGCGCACGATTTCCTGCGTGATCACGTGCTTGCCGGAGCCGACGGCGCTGACCACCACGTCCGAAGACGCCAGGGCCGCCTGCAAATCCTCAAAGGGGACATAGTGAAGCCCGTGGTGAAATGCAAATGCCTCGGTCCGCACCGACGGACCCGTCACGGTCACGTCCGCGGCCCCGTCAAGGCGCAACTGCTGGGTCACCAGGTCGGCGATATCGCCCAGCCCCAGCATCAGGATGCTGCAGGCGGACAGGTCCCCGTGCAGGTCCCGGGCAAGCTGGACCGCCGCCGTCGCCAGCGTCACCGGCCGTTCGCCGATACGGGTGTCGGTCCGGACCTGCTTGGCGACCCGGAACCCCGCCTGATAGGCGCTGTCCAGGCCGGGGCCGACCATGCCGTGGTCCTGGGCCAGCCGGTGCGCGTCCTTTACCTGGCCCAGCACCTGCGGCTCGCCGACGATCTGGCTTTCCAAGGCGGCCGATACCGAGAAGATGTGCCGCAGCGCCGCCTCGTCGAAGCGGCGGAACAGCCAGGTTTCGATCTCCTCTGCCGATCTTCCGGCCCGGTCGGCGAACATCTCCAGGATCGCCGCCGCGGCCCGTTCGGGGTCGCTGTGGGCCCCGTGGATTTCCACCCGGTCGCAGGTCGACAGCGCCACCGCCTGGTGGATACCCAACCGCCGCAGCCGCTCGTACAGAAGCCCGACGGCCGCATCCTCGACGAACATGCGGTCGCGCAGGTCAAGCGGACAGGTCTTGAAGTTCGCGCCGATCACGAACAGGCGCGTCGTCCCGAAGGCCGGTCCTTCCGCCGGCATCGGCCCGTCAGCCCGACCGGCTCAGCACGGCCGCCAAATCGCCAAGTCCGACTTCGTGCTGATCGCCGCTGTCCAGGTCCTTGACGGTCGCCGCGTCGCGGGCAAGTTCGTCGTCGCCGATCAGGACCGCCGAGCGGGCATGGATCTTGTTGGCAAACTTCATGCGTTTCTTGACGTTTCCGCCATAGCCCATCTCCACCCGCAAGCCAGCCTGCCGCAGGGTTTCGGCCAGGCTGAGCGCCCGTGCCTCTGCCGCCGCCCCGATGGGAACCAGGGCGACCGGGCGCGTCCGAACCGCCTTGTTCTGCGTCAGCATCGCCAACCGTTCGATGCCCGCCGCCCAGCCCACGCCCGGCGTCGGCGTGCCGCCCATCTGGGCGATCAGCCCGTCGTAGCGGCCCCCCGCCATCACCGTGCCCTGGGCGCCCAGGGCGTCAGTCGTGAACTCGAACGCCGTGTGGCAGTAATAGTCCAGGCCGCGCACCAGCCGGTTGTTGACCTTGTAGGAAACGCCCAGCGCTTCCAGGCCCCCGCAGACCGCGGCAAAGAAGTCGCGGCTCTGCGCGTTCAGATAGTCGGCATAGACCGGCGCATCTTCGATCAGGCGCCGGTCGCGCGGGTCCTTGGAGTCCAGGATGCGTAGCGGATTGCGCTGCAGACGGTCGCGGCTGTCGTCGGACAGGGCGTCCACGTGGTCGTTGAAGTACTCCACCAGCACGGTCCGGTAGGCGGCCCGGCTGTCCGGATCGCCCAGGGTGTTCAGCTCCAGCGTGATCGCGCCGTCAAGCTGCAACGCCTTCAGCGTGGCCGCCCCGCAGGCGATGATTTCCACGTCGCCCTGAGGCTCCGCCACGCCGATAAGCTCGATCCCGAACTGGTGGAACTGCCGCAGCCGGCCCTTCTGGGGCCGTTCGTGCCGGAACATCGGACCGGAATAGAAGTATTTCAGCGGGGCATGCTGCGCCAGGCCGTCGGAGATGAAGGCGCGGGCGACACTGGCGGTGTTTTCCGGACGCAGGGTGACCTCGTCGCCGCCCTTGGTCTGGAAGGTGTACATCTCCTTGGTAACGATGTCGGACGTGTCCCCCAAGGTCCGCCGGAAGACCTCCGTGAACTCGAAGATCGGCGTTGCCATGTGCTCATAGCCGTAGAGCTCCGCGATGCGTCGCGCGGTCTCTTCGATCTGGCGTTGCACGCGCATGACGTCCGGCAACAGATCATGGGTGCCTTTGACCGGCTGTAGATCGGCCATTGGGTTTCCGGGGCTCCGCTCTGTTCGCTATTCCGCGGCGTCCGCCGGCGAATGGATCTTGGTTCGGGCCTGCTCGGCTTCGATCTCGGCCGCCTTCTCCTCCACCAGGCCGACAAGATGGTCGACGATGTCCGCGTCCTTCAACCGATGGGCCGGCAAACCGCCGATATAGACCTGGTGGGTGCCCTTGCCGCCGCCGGTGAAGCCGATATCGGTCTCGCGCGCCTCGCCGGGCCCGTTCACCACACAGCCGATCACCGACACCGTCATCGGCGTCTGGATATGAGCCAGGCGCTGCTCCAGCACCTTGACCGTCTCGATGACGTCGAACTGCTGGCGGGCACAGGACGGGCAGGAGACGGTATTGACACCCCGGTGCCGCAGATGCAGCGCCTTGAGGATATCGAAGCCTGCGTGGATTTCCTCGACCGGGTCGGCCGAAAGCGAGACCCGGATCGTATCGCCGATCCCCGCCCACAACAGCGACCCCATCCCGATCGCAGACTTGACCGTGCCGCTGCGCAGGCCGCCGGCCTCCGTGATGCCCAGGTGCAGCGGATAATCGCAGGCCTCGGCAAGCTGCTGGTAGGCCGCGCAGGCCAGGAACACATCGGAAGCCTTGCAGCTGATCTTGAACTCGAAGAAGTCGTTGTCCTCAAGGATGCGGATGTGGTTCAGCGCGCTTTCCACCATGGCCTCGGGGCAGGGCTCGCCGTATTTCTCCAACAGTTCCCGCTCCAGCGACCCGGCATTGACCCCGATCCGCATGGAACAGCCGTTGTCTTTGGCCGCCCGGACCACTTCGCGCACCCGGTCCTGGCTTCCGATATTGCCCGGGTTGATCCGCAGGCAGGTGGCCCCGGCCTCGGCGGCCTCGATGGCGCGGCGATAGTGGAAATGGATATCGGCCACGATCGGCACCTGGGCCTCCGCCACGATCCGGCTCAGGGCGGCCGTCGATTCCTCGTCAGGACAGCTCACCCGGACGATATCGGCCCCCGCCGCCTCCAGGGTCCGGATCTGCGCCACCGTCGCCGCGGCATCGGCGGTCAGGGTATTGGTCATCGACTGGACCGTGATCGGCGCATCGCCCCCGACCGGGACGTCGCCGACCATGATCCGGCGGGACCGCCGGCGCTGGATATCTCTGTATGGGCGAACGGACATTCTGGAATATTGCCTGCCATCGCTTTGGGCTGCCGCGAAAATGCGCGCAGCGGCGAAAAAGTTCAAGCGTTCGCGGAAGCGTCAGGGCCGCAGAGCTTCCCGCGAGGGAGCTGCAGGCCTAGGGATTTCCGGCCGTTCCGGCCTTCAGGCGGTCTGGATCCAGCTCGACGCCGAGGCGAACGGCACCGACCGGCCCCAGATCCGGGACCTGCGACCCGTCGACGGAAATCGCCAGACCGCCGGCATTACCGGTGACCAGCGACAAGTCGGCCTGGTCGGGCACCCGGAAGGAATCGCCCGCCCGCAACACCCGCGTCAGCAGGAGTTCGCCCTGCTGGGTGCTGACTTCGACCCAACTGTCGACCCGGGCGGTGATCAGGATACGCGATTGGACGTTCTCTTCACCGTAGACCTTGCCGGAGGGACGTCCCGGCAGGACCGGTGCGGCGGCGGTTCCGGCGCCATTGCCCCGCGCGGCGGCCGTCGCCCCGCCGGGATCATCCTGCGTCCGCGCGGCCGGTGTGATGGCAGCAACGGGCACCTCGCCCGCCGGCTGTTGCGGGCCGGCCGCTGTGGGTTCATCACCGGTGGAGTCGCCGTTCACAGGCGTGGCCGGTTCGTCGCTGCTGGAGACCGTCGCCGGCAGAGCCTGGGTTTCCGCCGGCTCGTCGGTCTGGGCCAACTCCTCAAGCACGCGCTGGGCAATGGCCGCCGCATCGTCGTCTTGGGGTGCCGCCGCCGCGGTTTCCTC
>Ga0066187_1000528_pt1 | contig 12646 bp, 13 predicted proteins | sample WorMetexBAHAMAS1_FD_58706 | JGI IMG/M metagenome (GOLD analysis project Ga0066187, IMG submission 58706) | Marine gutless worms symbiont microbial communities from Max Planck institute for Marine Microbiology, Germany - Inanidrilus exumae... | ecosystem: Host-associated > Annelida > Digestive...
CGACGGCGGCCAAGGTGCGGCTCAAGATGGTCGACGCCGGAGAGAAGTATGTGACCAACATCGGCATCGAGGTCTTCGAGGGCCGGGTAATGCTGACCGGCGCCGTGCCCGACGAGGCGATGCGGGTCGAGGCCATACGCGAAACCTGGAAGGTCGAGGGCGTCAAGGATGTCCTCAACGAAATCCAGGTCAGCGATGCGGGTTTCGTTGACATGGCCAAGGATTCCTGGGTGACAGCGCAATTGACATCCAAACTGACCCTCGACCGCAGCATTCATGCCATCAATTACGCCATCGAAACTGTTAATGGGACGGTTTATCTCATCGGTATCGCCTTGGATCAGCCTGAACTCGACCGGGTCATCGCCCATGCGCGGTCCATCGGCTACGTACGGCGGGTGATCAGCCACGTGCGCGTCAAAGACGCGGCCTCGTGAAGGCGCCGCCCGACATCCGGACCCGTTTGGTCGCCGCCGGCCAATGCGCCGAAGACGACTTCCCGCTTGCCGAAACGGCACTCGACCTGGCCACCATCGACAGGCCCGGCGTCAGGCTTGAGCCTTATCGCCGCCACCTCGGAGAGCTTGCCGCCGAGACGGCGGCCTACGTGAGCGGCAGGAGGCGTGTCGATCTGGACCAGCGGATCGAGGCCCTGGTCCAGGTCATCGCCCGGCGTTTCGGCTTTTCGGGCACGGAAGACACCTTCGACGATCCCGACGCCACCAACCTGACCCGCGTCATCGACCGCCGGATCGGCGTGCCGGCGGCCATCGGAATCGTCTATTTGACGGCCCTTCGCACGCTGGGGTGGCCCGCCGTCGGTATCGATTTCCCGGGGCGTTTCCTGATTCGGCTCGAGCACGACGGCGAGAGGGCCATGCTCGATCCCTTTTCCGGCGGCGCCACCGTCGGGCCGCGGGAGCTTCGCGACATGCTCAAGGGCCTGTCCGGGAAACACGCCGAACTGCGGCCGGCCGATTACCAGGAAATGACCGACCGCGAGGTTCTGATGCGCCTACAGGGCCGGGTCCGTTCGCGGTTGTTGCGTCAGGACCGCATGGAGGAGGCCGCCGAGGTCATCGAGACGATGCTGCTGTTCGCCCCCGACACGGCGCACCTGTGGCGGGAATGCGGGTTTCTGCATGCGCGGCTCGACAACCGACGGCGGGCCATTGCCGCCCTCGAGGAGTTTTTGAAAAGGGGCGACACCGGCGACTCGCGCTACAACGCGGCGCGGCTATTGCAGGAACTGCGCCAGCGGCTTAACTAAGGGCCGGGAACCGCGACCCTTCCCCGAGCGACGAGGAGACCGCCATGGCCTTACAGGTGGCCATCCAGATGGACCACGTGAGCACCATCGACATCGAGGGCGACAGCACTTTCGTCCTCGGCCTCGAGGCGCAACGGCGGGGCTACCAGCTCTGGCACTACGAACACACCGGCCTCAGCCACCGTGACGGCCGGGTCACGGCCCGTTCCGAGCCGTTGGCGCTGCGCCGCGAGGCGGGCAACCATTACTCGCTCGGCGAGCCGGTCGACCTCGACCTTTCGGATATGGACGTGGTGCTGATGCGCCAGGACCCGCCGTTCGATATGTCCTATATCGCCGCCACCTTCCTGCTCGAACGCATCCACCCTGAGACCCTGGTCGTCAACGACCCGGTAGAGGTGCGCAATGCACCCGAGAAGCTCTTCATGCTGCGCTTCCCGGATTTGCTGCCGCCGACCCTGATCAGCCGTGATCCCGCCAGGATCCGCGCCTTCCGGGCCGAGCAGGGGGACATCATCATCAAGCCGCTGTTCGGCAACGGCGGCGCCGGGGTGTTTCACCTGACTCCCGAGGACGAGAACCTCAACTCGCTCCTGGAAATGTTCGCCGGGATCAACAACGAACCCTTGATGGTCCAGCGCTACCTGCCGGAGGTCCGCGACGGCGACAAGCGCATCATCCTGGTCGACGGGGAGGCCGCCGGCGCCACCAACCGCGTCCCCCAGGCCGGCGAGGCGCGATCCAACATGCATGTGGGGGGGCGGCCGGAACCCATCGAACTGACAGCGCGGGACCGGGAGATCTGCGAAGCCATCGGTCCCGAACTGCGAGCCCGCGGCCTCATCTTTGTCGGCATTGACGTCATCGGCGGCTACCTCACGGAAATCAACGTCACCTCGCCGACCGGCATTCAGGAAATCAACCGTTTCGACGGCGTCTCGCTGGAGGCGGATATCTGGGATGCCATAGAGAAACGTCTGGCCTGATCACCAAAATCTCAGGCTCACGCTGGTCGTGGATCGCCAGCCGGTTCGTCGATGTCGATATACAACTATTCCGACGTAGTACTTTACATTATTTCCCGTATAATAAGCGCGGTCGTCATTCAGGAGGGTCGTTCCATGGTCGCGCGCGCCAACACCGTCGCCTTTCAGGGCATTGAAGTCGTCGACGTCGGGGTCCAGGTTCAGATGGCCTCGGGATTGCCGGCGTTCACTCTGGTCGGCCTACCCGACAAGGCGGTCGCCGAAAGCCGGGAACGGGTGCGCGCAGCGCTCCATGCCATGGGCCTGGCTTTGCCGCCCAAGCGCATCACGGTGAACCTGTCACCGGCGGACCTGGCCAAGGAAGGCAACCATTTCGACCTGCCGATCGCTATCGGCCTCCTCGCCGCCATGGAGATATTGCCGATGGACGAGATCGTCGCCCACTCCGCCCTCGGCGAACTGGCCCTGGATGGAACCCTGCTGCCGGTCGCCGGTATCCTGCCGGCTGCGGTCGACGCGGCGAAACGGGATCGCAGTTTGATCTGTCCGGCACCGCAAGGGGCCGAAGCCGCCTGGGCCGGCGGGCGCGATGTCGTCGCCGCACCGAACCTGGTGGCCCTGGTCAACCATTTCCGCGGTTCTCAAGTCCTGGCAAGCCCAGCGTCGCCGGGCCCGGGTGGACCGGCGGCAGACCGGACGCGCCAGCCGGACCTGGCGGAAGTGCGCGGACAGGAAACGGCCAAACGGGTGCTCGAGATCACCGCCGCCGGCCGTCACAACTTGCTGATGACCGGACCGCCCGGTTCCGGGAAATCGATGCTGGCGGCGCGCCTGCCCGGCCTGTTGCCGCCCCTGACCGGCGAGGAGATCCTCGAGGTCAGCATGATCCAGAGCCTCGCCGGCCTGCTCGAGGGTGGGCGGCTCACCGACGCGCGTCCCTTTCGCGAGCCACATCACTCGGCTTCCATGGCGGCCATCGTCGGCGGTGGCAACCGGCCGAAACCGGGGGAGATCTCCTTGGCCCACCGGGGCGTTCTCTTTCTCGACGAATTGCCGGAGTTCCATCGCGGCGCATTGGGAGCGCTCCGCCAACCGATCGAGACCGGCTTCGCCGTGATCGCGCGGGCCAATGGCCACGTCCGTTATCCGGCCCGCTTCCAATTGGTCGCCGCCATGAACCCATGCCGTTGCGGGTACATGGCCGATCCGGCACGGGCCTGCCTGCAGGCGCCGGGCTGCGCGGAGCGCTACCAGAACCGAATCTCCGGTCCGTTGCTCGACCGCTTCGATCTTTTCGTCGAGGTGCCGGCGGTGCGGCCGCAGGATCTTGCCTTGCCGGCCAATGGTGAGTCCAGTGCGGTCGTCGCCGAACGGGTCATCCGGGCGCAGGCCTTCCGCTCCCAAGTCGATGCCGGATGCCCTGACGATCCCGGTGAACGCGCGGCGGGCCGCCTGGATGACGCGGCCTGCAATCTGTTGCTTGAGGCAGCCGACCGTCTCGGCCTGTCGGCCCGGGCCTATCACCGGGTGCAACGGGTCGCCGCCACCATCGCCGATCTCGACGGCTGCCAGACGGTATCGCGTCCGCATCTCGCCGAGGCCTTGTCCTACCGCCGGCCGGACATAAGGAGCCGGCATAACCGCTCTGGGTCCTACCGGCAAACCGGGTGAAAAGGCCGGGCCCTGGGTCACGACGGTCCGTGTACCGGCGTCCGATGGTTAGGGTCGGCTGATTGATCTTAGTTTACCGCCCAAGAAGAGCAGGGTCAGGTTCGCAACAGGAAGTCCGCCGCTTCGATGTCGCTGGCATTGACACTGACGATGTCGGCCAGTTGGTAGGAATTGGTTTCCGTCATCTGTGACGGGTTGTCCGTATAGTAGACGGCAACGCCGTCGCTGCCCGTATTGGCGCCCATGATGACGATGGCCGGGCCGGTGACGCCGCTCGACACGTCTTGTGGCGTGGCGCTCAGCGTGATGGGGTTGATTTCGAAATAGTCCGTGCCGTCGGTCAGGCTGCCCGCCGCGCCAAGCCCGAAGTCGGCATCCGAGAGGCTGAACACGTCGTTCTCGGCGGCGTCGTAATCGAGGATGGTATCGGTTCCGAGCGACTGGGCATGGGCCAGAGCATCGGCGCCGCTGCCGCCGGCGAAGGCGAACTCGTCGGCCCCGTCGCCGCCGGTCAACTCGTCGTTGTCTTCGCCCGATTGCAGGATATCGTCGCCGGCATAGCCGAATATGTTGTCCGATCCGCTGCCGCCGTAGAGGCGGTCAGCGCCGTCGTCGCCATGGAGGACGTCGCTTCCCTCGCCGCCGAACAGAGAATCGTCACCGCCGCCGCCCCAGAGGGTATCGTCGCCGGCGCCGCCATCCACGTAATCGTCGCCGGACGTGGTCAAACCCAGGGGAAACGCAAAATCGCCGGCCAGCGCCGAACCCGCATCGGGCACGTCACCGTGCAGGCGGTCATCGCCGGCACCGCCGGAGACGATGTCGCTGCCGCCGGCTGCCGAGAAAACCGGGTTCGTCAGGGGGGACGAGGCGCTGTGGTTCGACGGGTCGTAGTTGGTTGGCGTATCCCCATAGAGATAATCGTCACCCTCCTTACCGCCGACTGCGTCGGAACCGGCGGTGCCGACGAGGAAATCGGCGGATGAGCTCCCGACGATGTTGTTGTAGGGCGATCTTTCCGCCGTTTCGATGGGATCATTGCGGTCCTCTTCGACGCTTTCGCGGGTTAGAACCTCAAGCGGCGGTGCCGACGGCATTTCAAATCGGAATCCGAAACCAAAAGCGGAATCGGCCAGGAAGGCGCCGCCCGGCCCAAGGCCGCCCAATCCGGCGGTCACGAAGATCGGAGGCGACGGTTGCTCGGGCACCGGCCTTTCGTTGGCGCCACGGAGGCGATCGCTTGTCGCTGGTCCGCTGTCGCGTTGGTCGGGAACACTGTCGGCAACCCCTTGTGCCGGGCGCAGGTTCGGACGCGGCTCCGGGATGCCGATGGGTGCCAAGGGGGATATTTCCGTCGGTTCATCTTCGACGCTTTCTGCCGCCAGGATCGCCGCCGATAACGCCTCTTCCGCGTCGGCGCCTCTCGCCAGAGCATCGTCGAAGGCATTGAGGGCGGCCAGTTCCCCGTCCACGGATGCGGAACCCGGGAGCTTCTCGAGCAACGCGTCCAGTTCCGCCTCGACAGCGGTTTGCGTAAACAGGTCCTCGGCTTCCCGCGCGATCGGGTCGTCGATACCGAGGAAGGCATGGACGATTTGATCGTCGGCCTCGATGTGGGCCACCCAGTCGGCGGCCACCTGGTCGAGGGGATCGGCCGTATCGCGCGGTTCCGGCTCGGTTTGGTTTCGGGCTTGGGTGACGGCCGCCTCGAGGGCCGCGTCGGCAGCCAGTTCGGCGAACCGCGCTTCGGCGGCGAGGGCAACGGGGTCGGGGCCGGCGGAATCGGGACCGGCGGGAACGGCCCCAGCCGGATTCGCGGCGCCGGGTTCGGCATCGTTCCTCGAGCCCCGGTCATGAGGCGGGACCGGTGCGCTCCAGGAACGGCCGCCTTTGTTTTCGACCGCCGGCATCCAATTGGCTTCGAACGAACCGTCTGGCACCACTTCCTCCATTGCGCAAACCGGTACCGTCGCGAATCAGTTAGATTCGCGGCCGGTATGGCCTCCATTGACCAGGGTACCGCCAAAAGGTTCGTAATCAAAACAAAGTATTTTTCCAGATAACAGATTGATTTAACGGGCAAAAAAACGGTGCGTTCGAATAGGGTCAACCGCTTGCCCGAAAAAAAGGGCGAATCGGGCCTACGATTCGGACGGCGCCCGCTTGATCATGCCGCCGAGGTCGCGACCGGCGAAGATGTGAAGGTGGAAGTGAAACACCTCCTGGTGGGCGTCCGGGCCGGTGTTCGACAGGATGCGATAGCCGGGCTCGACGGCGCCGAGTTCACGGGCCACCTGGCCGGCGGCACGGAAGAAGCCTGCGATTTCCTCCTCGGGCGCGTTGGCAGAGAAATCGTCAAACGACGTGTAGGGACCTTTCGGGATGACGAGGACATGGGTCGGGGCCTGGGGGGCGATGTCCTTGAAGGCCAGCGCCCAATCATCTTCATAAACCTTGTCGCAGGGAATTTCACCGCGCAGGATCTTGGCGAATATGTTCTCGTGGTTGTAAGCCATGGTTTTCTCCGAAATCAGCTCTTGCGGTTTCGCTTTTCCTCTATGCCCGAGACCCCGGTCCGGGCCGCGAGCGCCTGCCAAACGTCGTCTGGCACGACTCCGTTGTCGGCCCATAGGACGAGTAGATGATAGACGAGGTCGGCGCTTTCGTTGACGAGCTCTTCCTTGCCGCCGTCAAGGGCCGCGATCACCACCTCCACAGCCTCCTCGCCGACCTTCTTGCCGATGCGGCCGGTGCCGCCGGCGAACAGCTTCGCCGTGTGCGACTGGGATGGGTCAGCGCTACGCCGCTTTTCGATCACGGCATAAAGATCCTCGAGAACTTGGACGGTGGCGGGGTTGTCGTTTGCGGTCATGGTCACGTCCTTGGTTTACGCCGGTCATGCGCCGCGTACCGGCACACCGGCCTTTGCCATATGGGCCTTGGCCTCGGCGATCGTATAGGTACCGAAATGGAATATCGAAGCGGCGAGAACGGCCGAGGCATGTCCCTCGACGACGCCTTCGACCAAATGGTCCAGCGTGCCGACACCGCCGGACGCGATCACCGGGATGGTCACCGCATCGGCAACGGCCCGGGTCAAGGGGATGTTGAAACCCAGTTTGGTCCCGTCCCGATCCATGGAGGTCAACAGGATTTCGCCGGCCCCGTAATCGGCCATGCGTTTGACCCATTGGATGGCATCGATGCCGGTCGGGTTGCGCCCGCCGTGGGTGAAGATTTCGAATTTGTCGGGGCCGACCGATTTGGCGTCGACGGCGACGACGATACATTGCGAGCCGAACTTTTCCGCCGCCTCGCGGACGAACTCCGGATTGTGAACGGCGGCCGTATTGATCGACACCTTGTCGGCCCCGGCGAGCAACAGGGCGCGAATATCTTCGGATTTGCGCACGCCGCCGCCGACGGTGAGCGGCATGAAACAGACCTCGGCCGTATGCGAAACGACATCGAAAATGGTGTCTCGGTTTTCGTGGCTGGCCGTGATGTCGAGAAAACAGAGCTCGTCGGCGCCGGCGGCGTCGTAGACCCGGGCCTGTTCCACCGGATCACCGGCGTCGATCAGATCGACGAAGTTAACGCCCTTGACGACGCGCCCACCCTCGACATCGAGGCAGGGAATGACACGGGCCTTCAACATGCCTCGGGCCTTTCGAGAAATTGCGTGGCTGCGCGGACCTCGATGGCGCCGTCATAGACGGCACGGCCGCTGATCACGCCCTCCAGCAATCCGGCGCCATCTTTGGCCAGCGCTGCGAGGTCGTCCATGGTGGCGACGCCGCCCGACGCGATGACGGGGATCGACACGGAGCGCGCCAGCTCGATAGTGGCGGCGACGTTGGGGCCCTGCATGGCGCCGTCCCGCGAGATGTCGGTGTAAATGATGGCCGCGGCACCGGCGTCCTCGAAACGCCTGGCCAGCTCCAGGGCGGCGAGTTCGGAGACCTCGGCCCAGCCTTCGACGGCGACGCGCCCGTCCTTGGCGTCGATTCCCAGCGCGATACGTCCGGGATACTCTCGACAGGCTTGGCGGACCAGATCCGGGTCGCGCACGGCGACGGTGCCGAGGATGGTGCGGCGGATACCGGCGTCGAGCCAGAAAGCGATGGTTTCCAGGTCTCGAATGCCGCCGCCCAATTGAACCGGCACCGAAACAGCGCCTAGAATAGCACGCACAGCGTCCGCATTGACCGGTCTTCCGGCGAAGGCGCCGTTCAGGTCGACCACGTGCAACCAACGGCATCCCTGAGCCTCGAAAGCCGCCGCCTGGGCCCCGGGATCGTCGTTGAAAACGGTTGCCGCGTCCATTTCGCCGCGTAGCAGGCGGACGCATTGTCCGTCTTTCAGATCGATGGCTGGGAAAAAGATCATGGGTCGCGATTGCCTTGAATTAGCTTGGGGTCTGCTTTGGGTCTGGACCGGTCCGGGTTTAAGGCCGCCAGTTCAGGAAATTGGCGATCAACTTGAGGCCGACGGCTTGGCTTTTTTCGGGATGGAACTGAGTGCCGACCAGATTGTCGCGTCCGATCACCGCCGTCACCGATCCGCCGTAGTCGGTCGTCGCCTTTCGGTCATTCGGATCACCACATGCGAACTGGTAGGAATGGACGAAATAGGCATGATCGGCCGGTCGAAGATCTTCAAGTAAAGGATGAGAACAGGGCGAAAAGTCTAAATTATTCCATCCCATATGCGGAATTTTTAAAGTTCTGTCTGAAGGCGTAACCGGGATTACCTCGCCGGGAATCCAGCCCAGACCCGGGGTATCGCCATGCTCGCGGCCCCAATCCGCCAGCAATTGCATGCCGACGCATATGCCGAGGAATGGGCGACCGCGGGTGATCACCGCTTCACTCAGCGCCTCGATCATGCCATCGACGGCAGCGAGTCCGGCCTTGCAGTCGGCGAAGGCACCGACGCCCGGCAGCACCACGCGCGACGCTTTGGCGAGAATGTCCGGCGAGCCGGTGACCGTCACGGTGTCGGCCGAACCGATCTCCAGAAGGGCCCGTTCGAAGGCTTTCGCGGCGGAACGCAGGTTGCCGGAGCCGTAATCGACGATGGCGACACTCACGGCAAGACCCCGTCGGCGGCGGCGCGATCGCCTTCGATGTAACGGCGTAGGGCCTCGTCCGCATTCGGCCCCGACGCGATGCCGGCGAACCGGAAATCGGCGCGATCCAGGGCCCAGCGCCGGATATCGTTGCCGATGAGGCCGACGACGACGGCCAGACCGATGGTTACCGCCGACTGGCCGAAACCCCCGGCTATCATCGATTGAGACACCATTTGGACGGCCACGGTCGCGGTCAGGAGCAGGGCGCCGGCAAGCCACAACCGGTTCCAGAAAGCCCAAAAGATACCGAAGAAAAAGGCCGGCCAACTGAAGCCCTCCTTGATGACGGCGATGTCCCGGTCCGGGTCGAGACCGTCGCGTCTGAGATGGATGGTGAAGATTTTCATCCTGGTCTACCGTTCAGGCTGGGGCCAAGCGGCCTAGAGGGAACCGCCGAGCGTGCCCTTGGTCGAGGGAATAGCGTCGGCCTTGCGCGGGTCGATTTCGATGGCCTGGCGCAGCGCGCGGGCCAGGGCCTTGAAACAAGACTCAATCTTGTGGTGGTTGTTGTCGCCGTAAAGAACCTCAACATGCAACGTGATTCCAGCAGCTTGTGCGAAAGCCTGAAACCACTCCTTGAAGAGTTCGGTGTCGAAATCGCCCAGTTTCGGCTGCGTGAAATCGACCCGCCAGATCAGGTAGGGGCGCCGCGAGACGTCGAGGGTAACGCGGCTCAGTGTTTCATCCATGGGGATGGTCGCCGCACCGTAGCGCGTGATGCCCTTGAGATCGCCGAGGGCCTCGGCCACCGCCTCGCCGATGACGATGCCGCTGTCCTCGGTCGTGTGATGGAAATCGATGTGCAGGTCGCCACGGGCGCGGACGGTCAGGTCGATAAGGCTGTGACGCGACAACTGCTCAAGCATGTGGTCGAGAAAACCGATCCCCGTATCGACGTCGTAGGTTCCGCTTCCGTCCAGGTCGACGCTGGCCTCGATGGCGGTTTCCTTGGTTTCGCGACGCACCGTGGCCATGCGCGACGGTGTTTGGCCGGCCATTGCCGGAGCGGAAGAAACCGGGTGGTTTGCGAGCAAATCGGCGGGTTGGCAGGACAGGCCCTCGGCGATGCGCTCCATCCAGTCCTGGGTCAAGCGCCGCCGCCCGGCCTCCAGGTGGCCGAGCTGTTGCGCCGTGGTGCCGATGCGTTGGGCCAGGTCCGTTTGGTTCAGGCCTTGTATTTCCCGCAGGTGTTTAATTCTGTTTGACATGACGCTATACTAAACAAAGTGTAGGAATACAACAAACAAAATGTTTTGTCCTATGGGCGTAGCTCCTGTCGGCCCTGTCTTGCGCCCGGCCAATCGTTCCAGCCGACGGCGGCGATGTCTTAGCAGGAACCCGCCGTCAGGGCCAGACTGTTGCGCCGGCGCTTCACAATTCTAAATCTATCGGTATAGTCCGGGGCCGGCGGTGGCGGGCCGGTGGGCTTACGACTTCCGGCTTGCAATCAGCGGGGACATCAAAAATGAACGAGAACCAAGGCACGGGCTGGCGCGGCACGACCATCCTCGCGGTGCGCAAGGGAGACCAGGTGGTCGTCGCCGGCGACGGTCAGGTCAGCCTCGGCGACACGGTGATCAAGGCTAACGCGCGCAAGGTTCGGCGCCTCGCCGACGGTGCCGTCATCGCCGGTTTCGCCGGCGCCACGGCCGACGCCTTCACGCTGTTCGAACGGCTCGAAGGCAAGCTCGACCAATACCCGAAACAATTGACCCGCGCCTGCGTCGAAATGGCCAAGGACTGGCGCACCGACCGCTATTTGAGGCGCCTCGAGGCGATGATGGCCGTCGCCGACAAGGAGGTGTCTCTGGTCCTCACCGGCAACGGCGACGTGCTCGAGCCCGAGGATGGCCTGATCGGGATCGGGTCGGGCGGCAACTACGCGCTGGCCGCGGCCCGCGCCTTGATCGACCGCGAAGACATGGACGCCGAGGCCATCGCCCGGCGCGCCATGGACGTCGCCGCCGAGATCTGTGTCTATACCAACGCCAACATCATCATCGAGACGCTATGACCACCAGTTTTACCCCCCGTGAGATCGTCTCCGAGCTCGACCGCTTCATCGTCGGCCAGGACGACGCCAAGAAGGCCGTCGCCATCGCCCTTCGCAACCGCTGGCGGCGCCAGCAGTTGGAAGAGGGCATGCGCGAGGAGGTGTTGCCCAAGAACATCCTGATGATCGGGCCGACCGGGGTCGGCAAGACGGAGATCGCGAGGCGCCTGGCGCGCCTGGCCCAGGCGCCCTTCGTCAAGGTCGAGGCGACCAAGTTCACGGAAGTCGGCTATGTCGGGCGTGACGTCGAGCAGATGGTCCGCGACCTGGTCGAGTTTGCCATCCACATGATCCGCGAGAACCACCGCAAGTCGGTGACCGCCAAGGCCGAACTGCAGGCCGAGGAGCGGGTTCTGGACGCGCTGGTCGGCGAAAACGCGAGCCGCGACACCCGCGAGAAGTTCCGCAAGATGCTGCGCGACGGCCAGTTGGGCGACAAGGAGATCGAGGTCCAGGTCAGCGACAGCGGCTCCGGCGGCATGCCGACCTTCGAGATTCCCGGCATGCCCGGCGCCTCCATGGGCATGATCAACCTCAACGACATGCTGGGCAAGGCCTTCGGCGGCCAGACCAAACCGAAGAAGATGACCGTCGAGGAGTCCTACGAAATCCTGATGGCCGAGGAGAGCGACAGGCTCCTCGATGAGGACAAAGTTGTTAAGGAAGCCATCGAGCTCGTTGAAAACAATGGCATTGTATTCATCGACGAGATCGATAAGATCACCGCGCGCTCGGAACGCATCGGCGCCGACGTCAGCCGCGAGGGCGTGCAACGCGACCTCCTGCCGCTGATCGAAGGAACGTCGGTGGCGACCAAACACGGCACCGTCAAGACCGACCATATCCTGTTCATCGGATCGGGTGCCTTCCACCTGGCGAAACCGGCCGACATGCTGCCGGAACTGCAGGGCCGGCTGCCGATCAGGGTCGAACTGGATGCCCTCACCCGCGACGATTTCGTACGCATCCTGACCGAGCCGGAAGCCAGTCTGATCAAGCAGTACACGGCCCTCATGGCGGTCGAGGAAGTCAGCATCGAGTTCACCGAGGACGGTATCGGTGAAATCGCCGACCTGGCGGCCGAGATCAACGAGGGCGTCGAGAACATCGGGGCCCGGCGCCTGCATACGGTCATGGAGAAACTGCTCGAAGAGGTCAGTTTCAATGCCTCCGAACGGTCCGGCGAGACGGTCGTCATCGACGCCGGCATGGTTCGAGATCAAGTCGGCGATCTCGCGAAGAACGCCGATCTTTCGAAGTTCATTCTATAAAAATAGAGAAAATAGAAAGCATTAAAAATCGTTTTTAATGCGATTTATCGATAAAGCCGCCTAATTCAATGTGTAGGCCCGCCAAAGGGGCTGTTGCGGCTTTGGATCTCGGCCAGGATCCAGTCGATGGTTTCTTCATCCAATTCATGAATTTTCTCGGCTAATACATTGGCAAGCCTGGTTGCTTTGGGGCTGAGCCCAGCCGTCTGTTACCGGCGACGTAAAACTCCCTGATTATGGGCGAAGTAAATTTCCCCACCT
>Ga0066187_1000529_pt1 | contig 12628 bp, 13 predicted proteins | sample WorMetexBAHAMAS1_FD_58706 | JGI IMG/M metagenome (GOLD analysis project Ga0066187, IMG submission 58706) | Marine gutless worms symbiont microbial communities from Max Planck institute for Marine Microbiology, Germany - Inanidrilus exumae... | ecosystem: Host-associated > Annelida > Digestive...
CTGAGGAGCGCCCGCAGGGCGCGTCTCGAAGGGCATGGCTGCCACCTTCTCCGATTGATCCACTAGTAGAGTTTCCACTAGTAGAGAAAATACCGCTGCGCCATGGGCAGTTCCTCGGCCGGTGCGCAGGTGAGCAGTTCGCCGTCGGCGCGGACCTCGTAGGTTTCCGGGTCCACTTCCATGGCAGGACAGGCGGCGTTCAGAACCATGTCCTTCTTGGTCACGGTGCGGGTGCCTTCCACCGGGATCACCCGCTTTTCCAGTTTCAGCGTCTCGTTCACGCCGTGCTCCAACGCATAGTGCGAGACGAAGGTCACCGCGCTCGCCGTCAGCGACTTGCCGAAGGCCCCGAACATGGGCCGGTAATGCACCGGCTGGGGCGTGGGGATCGAGGCGTTGGGGTCGCCCATGGCGGCGGCGGCGATGGTGCCGCACTTCAGCACCAGGTCGGGCTTGGCGCCGAAGAACATCGGCTTCCACAACACCAGGTCGGCCAGCTTGCCCACCTCGATCGAGCCCACATGCGCGGCGATGCCGTGGGTCAGCGCCGGGTTGATGGTGTATTTGGCGATATAGCGCCGGGCCCGAAAATTGTCGTTGTCGCCGGTCTCCTCCGACAGACGCCCGCGCTGCTTCTTCATCTTGTCGGCGGTCTGCCAGGTGCGCAGGACCACCTCGCCCACCCGGCCCATGGCCTGGCTGTCCGACGCGATCATCGAAAACGCGCCCAGGTCGTGGAGGATGTCCTCCGCCGCGATGGTCTCGCGCCGGATGCGGCTTTCGGCGAAGGCCACGTCTTCCGGGATGCGCGGGTCCAGGTGGTGGCAGACCATCAGCATGTCCAGGTGTTCGTCCAGCGTGTTGACGGTGTAGGGCCGCGTCGGGTTGGTCGAAGACGGCAGCACGTTGGCCTCGCCGCACAGCTTGATGATGTCGGGCGCGTGCCCGCCGCCCGCGCCTTCGGTGTGGAAGGCGTGGATGGTGCGGCCCTTGAAGGCGGCGATGGTGTTTTCAACGAACCCCGACTCGTTCAGCGTGTCGGTATGGATCGCCACCTGCACGTCGGTCTCGTCGGCAACCGCCAGGCAGTTGTCGATCGCCGCCGGCGTGGTGCCCCAGTCCTCGTGCAGCTTCAGCCCGCAGGCGCCGGCATTGACCTGCTCGTGCAGTGATTCCGGCAGTGTCGCGTTGCCCTTGCCGAAAAAGCCCAGGTTCATGGGGATGCCTTCCGCCGCCTGCAGCATGCGGCCCATGTGCCAGGGCCCGGGCGTGCAGGTGGTGGCGTTGGTGCCTTCTGCCGGCCCGGTGCCGCCACCCAGCATGGTGGTGACGCCGGAATAAAGCGCATCGTCCACCTGCTGCGGGCTGATCCAGTGGATGTGGGCATCGATGCCGCCGGCGGTCACGATGCGCCCCTCGCCCGCGATCGCCTCGGTGCCCGGGCCGATGACGATGTCCACGTTCGACTGGATGTCGGGATTGCCGGCCTTGCCGATGCCAGCGATGCGGCCCTCCTTGATGCCGATGTCGGCCTTGATGACGCCCCAGTGATCCAGGATCAGCGCGTTGGTGATGACGGTGTCCACGGCGCTGATGGCGTGCGACGCCTGGGACTGGCCCATGCCGTCGCGGATCACCTTGCCGCCGCCGAACTTCACCTCCTCGCCATAGGTGGTCCGGTCTTCCTCAACCTCGATCACCAGGTCGGTGTCGGCCAGCCGCACCTTGTCGCCCACGGTGGGGCCGAACATCGCGGCATAACTTGCACGGTCGATCTTGTATGCCATGGTTCAGCCTCCCAGCGGTCCGTTGATCAGGCCGTTGAAGCCGAAGATGCGGCCGTTTCCGGCGTATTTGACCAGCGTCACCTCGCGCGACTGGCCCGGCTCGAACCGGACCGCGGTGCCGGCCGGAATGTCGAGCCGGAAGCCCTTGGCCTTCTCCCGGTCGAAGTCCAGCGCCGTGTTGGTCTCGAAGAAATGATAGTGCGAGCCCACCTGCACCGGCCGGTCGCCGGTGTTGGCAACGGTCACCGTCACGGTCTCGCGGCCTTCGTTCAGCACGATCTCGCCGTCCGCCGTGATGGTCTCGCCGGCCACGACCCCGGCCGCGCCGTCGCCCCGGATAGGTTCGTGCACGGTCACCAGCTTGGTGCCGTCGGGGAAGGTCGCCTCGACCTGGATCTCGTGCAGCATCTCGGCCACGCCGTCCATCACCTGGTCGCGGGTCAGCACGGTGGCGCCCGCTTCCATCAGCTCGGCCACGCTGCGGCCGTCGCGGGCGCCTTCGACCACGAAGTCAGAGATCAGCGCCGCGGCCTCCGGATAGTTGAGCTTCACGCCGCGCGCGAGCCTGTTGCGGGCCACCATGGCCGCCATGGCGACCAACAGCTTGTCTTTTTCCCGGGGCGTCAGGTTCATCTCGGTTCTTCCCCTTCCCTAGACTCTCAAACGGACCATAGCCGCGGCAACGTGGCGGGCCAGCCGCCTGCCCGATGCCGGAACCAGGCCCAGAAACAGCCGAAGCCGTCGCGCAGCGCCAGCGCGTCGGCGGCCAGAAACCGCACGATCAGCACGCCGTTCACGACGGTCGCGCCGGCCCGGCAGTCGCCGTCGCGCAGCCGGTCCCGCACGGCGGTCAGATGATCCGGCGCATCAGGGCCGGCATAGACCACGGTCGCCGCCGCGACCGCGCCGCCGAACCCCGCCGGCGTCGCCAGAATATGCTGAAAGCGGTCGTCGATATGCAGCGCGTCGGCCCAGACGCCGCGGCCGTCGCGGCAGACGTACCAGGTGTCGTGCAACAGCCCCCGTTGAACGGCCTCGCCCATGGCGGTGCGGCCGAAGACCACGATCTCGCCGGCCAGGATGCGGGCATCGCCGGCGGTCGAAACGGTGGTGGTGCGGCGCAGCCGCGCGCCGTCGAACAGGATCGTTTCCTGGGGCAGCCATTCGAGCCACCCGCCCGGTTCGGCGGCGAGCGCGACGTCGATCGAAACATCGGGCCCGGTCGAACGATAGACCTTCTCCGCCGCCTGGCCCGCGACCCGGGCCGCCGACCCGGCACCGACGGCCGCGGCAATGCTGAGCCGGTCGCCGCCTACCAGGCCGCCCGATGTGGTGACCAGGGCGGCACAGGGCATCTCGTCGGCGGCAACGTTCGGAAACAGGACCCGCAGCGGATCGGTCTGAAAAAGGCCGGCCAGGCGGCTGGCCGCCCCGGCACCGCCGTAGGCGATGCGGGCCTGCCCGTGCACATGCTGACGATGGGAGGGCGCCGGGGCCGGGGCCGCGGCGGCAACTGCCGCTTCAGACCGTGAGATAACGCCTGACATCTGCCTCCACCATCTGGTCCGCCCGTCCCGCGAGCACGACCTCGCCGCGGTCCATCACCGCAAACCTGTCCGCCAGGTCGCGGGCGAACTCAAAATACTGCTCGACCAGCAGTATCGCCATATCTCCGCGCGCCGCCAGCGTCTGAATGACGCGCTCGATGTCTTTGATGATGGAGGGTTGGATGCCTTCGGTGGGTTCGTCGAGCACCAGCAGGCGCGGCCGCATCACCAGGGCGCGGGCGATCGCAAGCTGCTGTTGCTGGCCGCCGGAGAGATCGCCGCCGCGCCGGCCCATCATGTCGCGCAGGACCGGGAACAGCGTAAAGATCTCCTCCGGCAGGGTCTTCAGCGCCCGGGCCAGCGGCGCAAAACCCGTGCGCAGGTTCTCCTCGACGGTCAGCAGGGGGAAAACCTCGCGGCCCTGGGGCACGTAGGCGATGCCGCGGGCCGCACGCCGGTGCGGCGGCGCCTCGGTGATGTCGGTGTCGTCCCAGGTGACGGTGCCGGCGCTGACCGGATGCTGGCCGACGATCGCCCGCATCAAGGTGGTCTTGCCGACGCCGTTGCGGCCCAAGACGCAGGTGACGCTGCCCGGCTCCGCCTCCAGCGACACGGACTTCAGCGCCCGGCTGGCGCCGTAATGGACGTCGATGCGATCGACCTTCAGCATGGCAACCCCGTCCTCACCGGCCCAGATAGACCTCGATCACCTTGTCGTTAGCCTGAACGTTGGCCAGCGACCCGTCGGCCAGCACGCTGCCCTCGTGCAGCACGGTGACATGGCAATCCAGCGCACGCACGAACTCCATGTCGTGTTCGACGACGATGACCGAGCGGGTGGTGGCGATCTCGCGCAACAGGGCGGCGGTCTGCTCGGTTTCGGCATCCGTCATGCCCGCAGCGGGCTCATCTACTAGTAGGAGCATCGGATCCTGGGCCAGCAGCATCCCGATTTCCAGCCACTGCTTCTGGCCGTGGGACAAGGCGCCGGCGATGTCGTCGCGCTGCGGGGCCAGCGCGATGGTTTCCAGCACGGCGTCGATGCGTTCGGTCTCCTGCTGCGAGGGACGGTGGAACAGCGTCGCCCAGGGCGTGCGATGGGCCTTCAGGGCCAGTTCCAGGTTCTCCGCGACCGTGTGGTTCTCGAAGACCGTCGGCTTCTGGAACTTGCGGCCGATGCCCAGTTCGGTGATCGCCACCTCGTCCAGCCGGGTCAGGTCGGTCATTTCCCGGAACCTGACGGTGCCCACGTCGGGGCGGGTCTTGCCGGTGACCACGTCCATCATCGTGGTCTTACCGGCGCCGTTGGGGCCGATGATCGCCCGGAGCTCGCCTTCCAACACATAGAAGCTGAGCCCGTTCAACGCCTTGAAGCCGTCGAAGCTGACGCCCACCCCGTCCAGGTAAAGCAGCGTGTCGGGCGGCGTCCCGTTTCCGGTCTTTTGCATGCCCTACTCTCCCGGTGCCACGGCGCGCGCAACGGGGCGGCGCGGGCGCAAGCGGGCGGTCAGACGCGGGAACGTGCCGACGATCCCCTTCGGCAGGAACAGCGTCACGGCGATGAACAACGCGCCCAGCACGAACAGCCAGATCTCCGGAAAGGCGCCGGTGAAGTAGCTCTTGCCGTAGTTCACCAGGATGCCGCCCAGGATGGCGCCGTGCAGATAGCCGCGCCCGCCGACGGCAACCCAGACGACGATTTCGATGGAGTTGGCGGGCGAGAACTCGCCCGGATTGATGATGCCCACCTGGGGCACGTAAAGCGCACCGGCGATGCCGGCGATCGCCGCGGAGACCACGAACACGACCAGCTTGTAATGCTCCACCCGGTAGCCCAGGAACCGGGCCCGGCTTTCCGCGTCGCGCACGGCAACCAGCACCCGCCCGAACTTGGAGGTGACGATGAAGCGGCAGAGCAGATAGGCACCCAACAGCGCCAGCGCCGAGGCGGCGAACAGGCCCGCGCGGGTCGTATCGGACTGCAGGTCGAAGCCGAGCAGGTCCTTGAAGTCGGTCAGCCCGTTGTTGCCGCCGAAGCCCATGTCGTTGCGGAAGAAGGCAAGCATCAGGGCGAAGGTCATGGCCTGGCTGATGATCGAGAGATAAACCCCGGTCACCCGCGAGCGGAACGCGAACCAGCCGAACAGGAAGGCGAGCGCCGCCGGGACCAGCGCCACCATGAAGGCGGCGAAGATGAAATTGTCGAAGCCGTACCAGTACCAGGGCAGTTCCTTCCAATTGAGGAACACCATGAAGTCCGGCAACTCGGGATGGCCGTAGACGCCGCGGTCGCCGATCTGCCGCATCAAGTGCATCCCCATGGCATAGCCGCCCAGGGCGAAAAAGGCGCCGTGGCCGAGGCTGAGAATTCCGCAGAACCCCCAGATCAGATCGACGCTGAGCGCCAGCATGGCGAAGCAGAGATACTTGCCCAGCAGCGCGACCATGTAGCTGGGCACGTGGAACACATTGTCGGTCGGTACCGCCAGATTGAGGAGCGGCACCAGGACCGCCGCGGCGGCGAGAAGGCCGACCGTAATCAGGGCGCCGGGCCCGCGCAGCAACGCCATGCTCAGCTCTCCACCGCGCGGCCCTTCAGCGCGAACAGGCCGCGCGGGCGTTTCTGGATAAACAGGATGATCAGCACAAGGACCAGGATCTTGCCCAGGACCGCGCCGGCATAGGGTTCCAGGAACTTGTTCAGCAAGCCCAGGCTGAACGCCCCCACCAGCGTGCCCCACAGGTTGCCGACACCGCCGAACACCACCACCATGAAACTGTCGATGATGTAGGCTTGGCCCAGGTTGGGGCTGACATTGTCGATCTGGCTGAGCGCGACACCCGCCATGCCGGCGATGCCGGAGCCGAGACCGAAGGTCAGCGCGTCCACCCAGCCGGTGCGGATTCCCATCGAGGCAGCCATCCGGCGGTTCTGGGTCACCGCGCGCATCTGCAGGCCGAAGCTGGTCTTGCGCATCAGCAGCATCAGGCCGGCCAGCACGAACAGGCTGAACAGGATGATCCAGACGCGGTTGTAGGTGAGCGTCAGCCCGCCCGCGACCTCGATCGCCCCGCTCATCCAGCTGGGGTTGCCGACCTCGCGGTTGGTGGGCCCGAAGACGGTCCGCACGAGCTGTTGCAGGATCAGGCTGAGGCCCCAGGTCGCCAGCAGGGTTTCCAGCGGCCGGCCATAGAGAAACCGGATGATGCCCCGCTCGATGCCGATGCCGACCGCGCCGGCGACCAGGAAGGCCATGGGAACGGCGACGGCCAGGGAATAGTCGAAGGCGCCGGGCGCGTGGGTCCGAAACAGCTCCTGCACCACAAAGGTCGTATAGGCGCCCAGCATGACCATCTCGCCGTGCGCCATGTTGATCACGCCCATCACCCCGAAGGTGATGGCAAGTCCGATCGCCGCCAGCAGCAGGACCGAGCCCAGGCTGATCCCCTGGAACACGTTTCCAAGGCCGGACCAGAAGGCGATGCTGCGTTCGATCTCGGTCAGCGTCCCGGCCGCAGCGTCGCGAACGGTTTCGTCCGGCTCGACCGGCGCGCCGTTGTCGTCGTTGCGCAGCAGACCGTTGAGCAGGGCGCGCACGTCGGGGTCGGGAAAACGCGCGAGCACGCCCAGCGCGGCCACCCGGACCTCGGTTTCCTTTCCGGTCGCCAGGCGGGTCGCGGCCAGCGCGCGTTCCATCCGCGCCGCAACGGCCGTGTCCTCTTCGGCGGCAAGCGCCCCTTCCAAGACGGGGATCATGTCGTCCGGCCGGGTCTTGAAGACGGCGTCCGCGGCTTCCAGCCGGGCCGCCGGATCGGGGTCCAGCAACGACAACCGCCCGAGGGCGCCGCGCACCAGGCCGCGCAGCTTGTTGTTGATCCTGACCTTTCTGAGTTCCTTCTTGCCCGCCTGGCCCAGCGCCGCGAGGGTCAGCGGGTCCTTAAGGGCATAGACCTTGCCGGTCTTCTCGGCGATGACCAGACGGTCGTCGGCCTTTACCCGAAACAGCCGCTGTTCCAGATAGGCGCGCAGCACGGGCACCGCCCGGGCGTCGCCCGACGCCGCCAGCCGTTCGACCGCGACGCCTTTGGCCTTGAACCCCTTCGCCGCGAGCCCGGCGACGTCGGCGCCGATGTCGGCACGTGCCGGCGCCGCACACAGGGCCAGGCACAGTCCGACCCACAGAATCAGGGGCTTAATTCTAAGAACGTGCATCGCGTTTCAAGTCCGCAGGCGACCGGGGCGCCGCGACAAGGCGCCCCGGTCTCCGCTCCGAAATACCGGTCAGTTCATCGGCTTTTCGCAGTTGCCGCAGACCCACGGATAGGTCCAGTCCGCCTTCAGCTTGGCGCTTTCGGGGATGTAGTCGCTCCAGGCGTCGCCCACGATCACGTCGTCGGTGGACCACACCGTCTCGATCATGCCGTCATCCTGGATCTCGCCGATCAGCACCGGCTTGGACAGGTGATGGTTGGTGTTCATCACCGCCCGGCCGCCGGTCAGGTTCGGCACCGACTGACCGTACATCGCCTGGCGCACGGCGTCGATGTTGGTGGTGCCGGCCTGCGTGACCGCCTGCACCCACATCTTGAAGCCGATATAGGTCGCTTCCATCGGGTCGTTGGTGACCCGGTCCTCATCCTTGATGAAGGCGTGCCACTTCTCGATGAAGGCGTCGTTGGTTTCGGACTCCACGCTCATGAAATAGTTCCACGCCGCGAGGTGACCGACCAGGGGCTCGGTATCCAGGCCCGCCAGTTCCTCTTCGCCGACCGAAAAGGCAACGACGGGGATGTCCTCGGCGCTGATGCCCTGGTTCGCCAGCTCCTTGTAGAACGGCACGTTGGCGTCGCCGTTGATGGTGGAGACCACGGCCGTCTTCTTGCCTTCCGACGCGAAGTCCTTCACCTGAGAGACGATCGTCTGCCAATCGGAATGACCGAACGGCGTGTAGTTCTCCATGATGTCTTCTTCGGCCACGCCCTTCGACGCCAGGAAGGCACGGAGGATTTTATTGGTGGTGCGGGGATAGACATAGTCGGTCCCCAAGAGCACCCAGCGTTCCGCACCGCCGCCGTCCTCGCTCATCAGGTATTCGACGGCAGGGATCGCCTGCTGGTTGGGCGCGGCGCCCGTGTAGAAGACGTTGCGCGAGCTTTCCTCGCCTTCGTACTGCACCGGATAGAACAACAGGCCGTTCAGCTCCTCGAACACCGGCAGCACCGACTTGCGCGACACCGAAGTCCAGCAGCCGAACACCACGTCGACCTGCTCTTTCTCGATCAGCTCGCGCGCCTTTTCCGCGAACAGCGGCCAGTCCGACGCCGGATCGACCACCACCGCCTCGACCTGCTTGCCCAGCAAGCCGCCCTGGGCGTTGAGGTCGTCGACCATCATCAGGACGGTGTCTTTCAGGGTTGTCTCGGAAATCGCCATGGTCCCAGACAGGGAATGCAGGACGCCCACCTTGATCGTTTCGGCTGCGTTTGCTGCGCCGGCCAACAGCGCCGACGCGGCCACAACCGCAGCCGCTGCGTTGCCTCGCAATCCAATCATTTTTGAAATCTCCGCTAGAGGTTGTTGTTGCACTGCAACAGTGTTGCCAAAGCGGACCGGGCACGCAAGTCAAAAGTTTACAATTATGCAATAATTTTGAAGAGGTTAGCGCGGTTTTTGGAATTACAATAGGAAATGCCCCCGCGGCCTTTGTTAAAGTCCGCGGGCGATCTCGGGTCGTCCCTGGTGTTGACCTGGCCTGAAACGCGTCCTAGTGCTGTGCGGTGGGGGAACGAGAAGCTCCTCCGCATGGAGGTTGTTGTTGCACGCACTGACCTCCGGTCCCCCGTGCGCCCCGAAAGTGCGCGGGGGATTGCTTTTATTGCGCGAGTCTTGGCTATCGCGTGTCGATTGGTGGCAGCGGCTCTCCTTCAACCAACATGGTCCAAACTGCCTCCGCAATTGGTATGCCAACCGGCTCGTTTGAGGCTTTGGAACCAGAACGACCAACCAGGTGAATGACTTAGGGCTGTTTCCTGCACGGGCGTAAGAGCATGGCGACCCGCACTTTCTGCTGCGCTTTAAGCCTGTTGCTTACTTCTTGTGCAATTGCGGAGTGGCGCGCTGGTTGCCACCGGAACCCGCCAAGGTTCACACTATCGATCGCAGAAGAATGGAAGGCGCGGTGGTTTCCATTTCCGCCAAAAGGTGCAGGCTGTGCGGTGCCGCGGCAATGGTCTTGGCCGTGGTCCTGTCCACGGATGTCGATGCAAGCGAGAAATCCGGATGTGCCGTCGCGTTTCCTGCCGGCATGACGGTCACACTGTCCGGCAAGACCACGCCGGGAAAGAAGAACAAGATCTCACACGTGGTTGATTTGAGCCTGACGGCGGGCCCCTCTTCCGCGGCCGGAGTTCCATTCATCAAAGGCCGGGCCAATGAAAGGCCTTGAAGGCGGAACGGTGCAGTGGCAGGCCGCGCAGGTGTCACGCTGGGGAAACCGCTGCATGGATGTGGTCGCCCCCGACGGTCGTCTCTGGTCGTTTCTGACGCTTAATTGGGAAGACCAAACATCACATCCGAACCTGACCGCGGTCGTCGATTGGGCGGAGGGCGCCGATGCTCCGTTCGTCGGGTTTCTGGACACTGCAGTCGGCCCCTTCCACGAGGCCCAAGTGATCCTCACACCAACGGCCAGGGATGCAAGCTCGGAGCTTGCGAGCACGTCCGACAAGAAACCTGACGCGGCAGATCGTTCGCTGTGCCAGGCGTTGTTCGAGGAGCATACCGACCACACGTTCTTCGGAACCGGTCATGCCACCGAGCCCGGCAAGTCACCCGGTTACCTGGAACTTGAGCTGAAACCTTCGACCAACACGGCCGAGGCGATCGAGCTGGGCGGGCATTTGGTTGCCACCAAAGGTCCCCGCTGGATGGCAAAGCATCCCCTCGACCCGTCCAAGAGTGCCTGCCTGGACCTGCCGGACAGGCGCTATTCAATGCTGCAACTGGTCACGGAACGGGGCGCGGAATTGATTCTATGGCTATACAGCGATGATGGCGCACCGCACAAGAGGGACCGGCTGATCGGGTATGTGACTTTCCCCGGCTCGGCGATCGAGCGCAGCAAGGTTGCCCTATGGCGGTTGTGATCGGTCCGGTTGCGGCGCCTGAGGGCAAGACTGCCTGACGACACTTCTCTAAAGGATGGGTAGATCCACCACTTGCTTTCAATACTTGCGGTCTCACCGTCACGAACGGTGAGCCTTCAGGAAAGAAAGGAAACCCGCCATGAGGCGGTCCTTGTTAATTGCAGCGATCCTCGCAGCTTTCGCGGCGGCATCCCCGTTTGCAGCCGCGCAGACGCAAGAGCAGAAGAAACCGACCTGCGTCGAGCAGTTGAAGGTCGTCAAAGCGGCGTGGGACAAGGCGCCGGCAGGGCCGCAGAAGGATATCGCTCAAACCTTCTATGTGAGGGCCGAAATGGCCTATCAGGGTCTGGGGCGGGAGAAATGGAAACGGACCCAGGAAAGGAACTGCCTGGCGAACCTCGAAAAAGCGATGGCGGCGCTCAATCAGTGACGATCGGCGGCGCGCCTTGCCACGCATCCCCGACGGTCATCCGCCCGGCTCCTATCGCTCCTGTGTGATCACCACCTGCCCGTCCTCAACATGCACGGGCACCGGGTCCAGGAAGCAGTTCTCCGCGGCACCGGAGACGCCGAAGCCGTCTTCGAAGCGGAACTCGGCGAAATGCATGGAACAGCGGATCAGCGAGCCGTCGTCGTTGACGAACTCGCCCTTGCGGTAGTTGAGCGGCAGGCTGTAGTGCGGGCATATGTTGAGATAGCCCCGTACCTCCTGCCCGCGGCGCACCACGAACATGGAAAACGCGCTCTTGCCGCGCCCGAAGGTGTATTCCCGCCCCTTGCGGTCGGGAATCTCCTCCAGCGGCCCCAGCACGGTGCCGGGCTCGGGCGCGCGTGGACGGCGCCGCCAGTAGGTCGGGTCACCGCCCGTTGTGTCTTTCATCTTTTCGACGACGGCGGGCCGAGACTCCAGCCGTAAGGCCTGATTTCCACATGCTCGTACAGACCCGCTGCGTGATAGGGGATCTTCTCAACAAGGTTGCGGACGACGTCGATGTTCTCCGCCTCGACCAGCCACAGCGATCCAACCATCGTCTTACCGTCTTCTTCGAAGAACGGCCCGGCGGCATGGATCGTCACTTGGGAGTCGTTGCGCGCGCGCACGAAACGGCGGTGTTCCCCGCGCACCCGGTCCCGCATCGCCTTCTTGGCCGGATCGTCCTTCGCATAGATCATGAAATACATGGTCGCCCCTCAATGCGCCGTCGTCAGCAAGAGAAGGAATCATGTTTCAAAGACCCTCTGTATAACGCGGTTGGAGACGAAATCACTGTCAATTGAGAACGAACGGATCCCGTCCCTGACTGATCAGACCCGCTCGATGAGCATGGCGATGCCCTGCCCCACGCCGATGCACATGGTGCACAAGGCGTAGCGGCCCTGGCGCCGCTCCAGCTCGTAGAGCGCCGTCGTCACCAGACGCGCACCGCTCATGCCCAGCGGATGGCCCAGCGCGATGGCGCCGCCGTTTGGGTTCACATGCTCCGCGTCGTCCGGCAGGCCCAGATCGCGGGTCACCGCCAGCGCCTGGGCGGCAAAGGCCTCGTTGAGCTCGATCACGTCCATGTCGCCAATCGCAAGGCCTGCCTTCTCACAAACCCGGCGGCTGGCCGGCGCGGGCCCGAATCCCATGATGCGCGGCGGCACGCCCGCCGTTGCCGTGGCGACGACACGGGCCCGGGGCGTCAGCCCGTGGCGCCCGGCTGCCTCTTCGGAGGCAAGGATCAGGGCGCAGGCGCCGTCATTGACGCCCGACGCGTTGCCCGCGGTCACCGACCCGCCGTCGCGGAACGGCGCCGGCAGCTTGGCCAAGGCCTCGGGCGTGGTGGTCGGGCGCGGGTGCTCGTCGGTGTCCACTAGGATCGGATCGCCGCGCCGCTGCGGCACGCCGACGGGCACGATCTCGGCCGCGAGCGCGCCGTTCTCCATGGACGTCTTGGTCCGCATCTGCGAGCGGTAGGCGAAGGCATCCTGGTCGGCGCGCGTCACCTGGAAGTCCTCGGCCACGTTCTCGGCCGTCTCGGGCATGGAATCCACGCCGTACTGCTTCTTCATCAGCGGGTTGACGAATCGCCAGCCGATGGTGGTGTCCTCGATCGCCATGCTCCGCGAAAAGGGCTTGTCCGATTTGGGGATCACGAAGGGCGCGCG